>Ga0193743_1003472_pt1 | contig 10535 bp, 11 predicted proteins | sample L2c2metaG_FD_143038 | JGI IMG/M metagenome (GOLD analysis project Ga0193743, IMG submission 143038) | Soil microbial communities from a riparian zone of the East river system, Colorado, United States - L2c2 | ecosystem: Environmental > Terrestrial > Soil > Riparian zone | place: USA: East River...
TGAAATCCGCTTCCACCACCTCGTCGGATTCGGCAAACGCCGCATCGACAGCACCGGCATCGAGGTTGCGCTCGAAAGCGAGGTTGTCGCCCAGCGAAGGATGAATGACCGGCGTTTCCGGATCGAGCGCGGTGCGCATGTCCGTCACCGCATCCAGCTCTTCGTATTCAACCCTGACGATTTCCGCCGCGTCCTCCGCAACGGCACGGCTTGTCGCCAACACGGCCGCGACGGCTTCGCCCTGCCAGCAGACACGGTCGATCGCGATCGCGTGCTGGGCTGCGGATTTGAGACCTTTCAGGTGCGACAGCACACCAACCCAAGGCGTGATGACGGCCGCAAGCTCCTGGCCCGTCACGATGGCGATGACACCAGGCGATTGCCTCGCGGCGCTGGCGTCGATCCCAAGGATTTTCGCATGGGCATGGGGCGAGCGCAGGAACACCACATGCGCAATACGCGGCAGTTCCATGTCGCTGACATAAAGCCCGCGCCCCTGCATCAGCCGCTCAAGATTCGGCCGTGGCACCACCTTGCCGATATACGAGTTCGGCCGATCCAGCATCGAGAGACCATCGGAACTTGCGGATGCTGTCGTCATAGCTTGCGTCCTATGCGCGCCCGCACCGTGGTCTCCACCGCATCGATGATGGCCTGATAGCCGGTGCAGCGGCAGTAATTACCGGAAAGATGCTCGCGTATCCGCTCCCGATCCGGCTCGGCATGCTGTTTCAATAAATCCTGCGCGGCCATCAGCATCCCCGGCGTGCAGAACCCGCATTGCAATGCATTGCGATCGCGAAAGGCAGCTTGCAGATCGGCGATCTCGCCGCTGTCGGACAATCCCTCAATGGTTTCGACGGATGCGTTCTGCGTCTGCACCGCCAGCATCAGACAGGAACGAACGATCTCCCCGTTCACGCGCACCGTACATGCGCCGCAAACGCCGTGCTCACAGCCGACATGCGTCCCCGTCAGCTGCAGATGCTCTCGCAAGAAGTCCGCCAGATTGAGGCGCGGCAGAACATGCGCATCGACGCGCTCGCCGTTGACTTCGAGCGAGATTGGCATGTGGGCCGTCACACGGGTCCTCCGGCGTTGAGATCGGAGCGACCAAGAAGCGCGGAGGTGCAACGCGCCAACAACACCTTCGCAAGATGCCGGCGCATCGAAGCGGACGCCTGCTGATCATCTTGAGGATCGAGTTCCTCGCCCAGGGCCGTCGATGCATCAGACAGCACCGCAGGCGTAATGGCTGTCTTGACCAGTTTTGCAGCGGCCTTGGCCAATACCGGTCGATCGCCAACGGCAAAGAAGACAAGCCGGAGATCAGCCAAGACATCTTTTTCCACGATCGCCTGCGCCGCCAGGCCGGCGATGGCGTAATCGCCGTGCCGCCGCGCGAATTCGCAGAAGAAGTGCGCGGCATTTTTTCGGGCAACCGGCAATTCAACTGATATCAATAATTCTTGCGCTGACAGCGCCGTCTCATAAATGCCGGTGAAGAAATCCTCAGCCGCAATTCGCCGTTCACCGGCCTGACCGCTGATTACAATGGTTGCATTCAACGCCACCATGCAGGCTGGCAGTTCCGATGCCGGATCGGCATGAGCAAGGCTGCCACCGAGGGTGCCCCTGTTGCGGATCGCAGGATGCGCGATATGGGCAACCGCTTCCGTCAGCAATGGTGCGTGTGCTGCAATTTCGGGCGATCTCAAGAGATCAACATGGCGCGTCAGCGCACCGATCGTAATGATATCGTCTCTTACCGCGATTCCCCGCAGTTCGGCGATTTGGCCAACATCAACGATGAGTTCCGGAGAGACCAAGCGCAGATTCATCGCGGGCATCAGGCTCTGGCCACCCGAGAGCACCTTCGCCTTGTCCCCATGCGCGACGAGCAATTCCAATGCGTTAACAACGCTGGTGGCGCGTGCGTAGCTGAAAGCCGCGGCTTTCATTGGTGTGACCTCCCCGGCTCGATTATGGCGCATTTTTTTGAGGATTAGAGGGCGGCGACCATCAAAGGTCAAGTTTGTTTATCGACCGATTATTTCCAGTGACTCAAATCCCGGACTTGTCATAATGGCCTGAACAACGCACGTTTCGGTTTTCATAAGACTATTCTTAGGGAGGAGCAGGCAATGAATCTGGGGTTTTTTACGATGCCGATTCATGCTGTCGACAAGGATTGGCGGCTATCCCTGAAAGAGGACCGCGAAGCCTTCCTGCTGGCTGACGAACTCGGGTTTACCGAAGCCTATGTTGGCGAACACGTCACCGACAAGGCCGAAAACATCACCTCTTGCGTCGCGTTCATCGCGTGGATCGCGGCCGCTACCAAGCAGATTCGGCTTGGCACCGGCACGATCAATATGCCGAACAGCCATCCGGCCGCCGTCGCGGCCAGCATGGCGATGCTTGATCACATGCTCGACGGACGTTTGATTTTCGGAATCAGCCCCGGTGGACTTCTGTCCGATGCGGAGTTGTTTGGTAATCTAGATGCCAACCGCAACGAGATGTTTCTTGAAGCGATCAATCAGGTTCTGGACATCTGGACCAGCGAGCCGCCGTACAATTTCCAGGGAAAATACTGGAATATCTCGACCCAAAAAACCCTGATCGAGGACATCGGCCAGGGATACATTGCGCGCCCGCTGCAGCGGCCGCATCCGCCCATCGTCGTGACCGCCGTCGCGCCATTCTCAAAGGGCGTCACTGAGGCCGCCGCGCGCGGCTGGGATCCCATTTCGGCAAATTTTCTGATGCCCGCCTGGGTAAAAAGCCACTGGCCGAAATATGTCGAGGGCTGCGAGCGCGGCGGTCGCGCTGCCGAGCCAGCGAATTGGCGCGTCGCAAAAAGCGTCTTTGTCGCCAAGGACGCGGCGACGGCAAAAGCCTACGCCACCGACCCAAATGGGCCTTACGTCTACTATTATCGCTCGCTCTTCACCAAACTGAAAATGAGCGGTCGCATCGAGCTGTTCAAAACGCGCCGCGATCAACCCGACGATGAAGTGACGCTGGAGATGATCTGCGACAAGCTGGTCATCTATGGAACGGCAGACAGTGTCGCGGATCAGTTACTCGCCTTCCAGGACGAGGTCGGACAGTTCGGCACGCTGCTATATGCAGGCAAGGACTGGAAGGATCCTCAGCTTGGACGAGAGTCGATGATTCTGATGGCTGAAAAGGTTATGCCGCGAGTTAACGCAGGCACCTCAAACCAGTCCAAGGCCGCGGAATAATCCGCGGTTAGCTTTAAGAAGGATCGCCCGTGGCTCTTACCGATCGAATACCCTATCAGGCGCAAGTCGACCGGCCGAGACTCAACCTGCCCGGCGGCAAGAAGCTCGCGGTATGGGTCATTCTCAACGTCGAGGAGTGGCGGATTGAGAACGCGATGCCGCGAACCGTGCTGAGCCCGCCAATGGGACAGCCGTTGTTGCCGGATGTGCCGAACTGGTCGTGGCACGAATACGGAATGCGCGCCGGTTTCTGGCGGCAGTTCAAGGCGCTGACCGACCGAAACATGCCGGTGACCCTGGCGTTGAATGCAAACGTCTGCAGCTCCTACCCTCGCGTCGCTTCAGCGGCGCTCGAGGCCGGCTTTGAATTCATGGGCCACGGATTTGTCCAAGGCCCGATGCACAAACTGGACGACCAAGCTGGTGCGATCAGGCGGGCCGTCGACACAATCGCGAAATTCACGGGGAAGCCGCCGAGATCGTGGGAAAGTCCGGGTCTGACGGAAACCGAAGAAACCATCGATCTCTTACGCCTCAACGGCATCGAATATCTGGCGGACTGGGTGATCGACGATCTTCCGCAGGATATCGCGACACCTCACGGCGTCATGACGACGATTCCCTATTCAGTCGAAACCAACGACATCGTCATCCACGCGTTGCAGCATCTCTCATCCGAGCAATTCCTGAAGCGCTGCACCGATCAGTTCGACCGCTTGTACCTTGAGGGCGCAACCAATGCGCGGATCATGGCGATCTCGATCCATCCCTACATTACAGGGGTTCCGCATCGCATCAAATATCTGGAAGCGCTGCTCGATTATGTCATCGGCCATGACGGCGTCGCCCTGATGACCGCGAGCGAGATTGGGGACTGGTATCGAGCCGAAATGTCGAAATCATAATCGGGCCGAGATCATCCAGGGCGGCTCATCCAACCGCCTTCACCGGCGCGCGTCCGATACCAGCCGCGGTTCCAAAAATCCGTTCGAAGCCAGCCAGAAACGCGTCCAGCGCGTCGCTGATCATCTGTTCTTTATCCTCGAGCACGGGAGACTCGTAAATGTACTTGCGCACGCCGTAGTAAAAGATTCCTCCGTGAAACACCCACGCCATTTCAAGCTCGGACGCGGTCGGTTTACTTTGCATCGGAAGCCCTGCTTCATGGCGGCATTCCCTGATGATGCGCGTTAGAATCTGGTCCCTGACCACGCCGACGTACCACCGGTTGATGTCGAGCCCCTTCAAGCCAGAGTAGAGATAGATGCGAAGCCATTTGCGGGTGAAGATCACATTGGTGTACGCGTTGTAGAATTCCTGCAGCCGATCGCGGATCGGCCGGGAGCGGTCGGTAAGCAGCTTCTCCCAGCCGGTATCGAGCGGCTCGAGATAAACCGTGCGATAGACTTCCTTGATCAAATCATCCTTGCTTGGAAAGTAGCGATACAGCAGCGGCTGGGTGACGCCGAGCCGGCGCGCCAGATCGCGCGTCCCGCCCCCAAATCCCTCTTCCGAAAAGAATTCGGTCGCCTTGGCAACGAACTCCTTGCGGCGATCGGCCGGAGACAGCCGCTTCTGCTTCGCGCGAGCACGTTTGGGCGATGCTTTCTTGCTCATGAAGACCTGTTGGTCGCTTAAGTGTCGTCAGGGTTGAGAAATCTGCCATAACCGCCGCGGGCAAACAGCAGCGGCTCCTGTCGATTATAGGCATAGGCCTCGACCGCCCCTAAGAAAATGACGTGGTCGCCGCCGTAGTATCGGTTGGCCGCGCGGCATTGAAAATTTGCAATGCTGTTCTTGAGAATCGGCGCATTACCAAGCCCCGGCGTCCATTCGACGCCTGAGAATTTGTCTTCCGAGGATTTTGCGAATTTTGTCGCGAGGGCCTGCTGCGATGCACCGAGGATATTGACCGTAAAATGGCTGGCGTTCTGGAAGATGCTCAGTCCTTGCGAAAACATCCCCAAGCTCCAGAGCACAAGTGGCGGGTTCAGCGACACCGACGCGAAAGAATTACAGGTCAGCCCATAGGGCTTTCCGTTAGCCGCGGCGGCCGTGATGATGGTAACGCCCGTGGCGTAAGTGCCCAGCGCATTACGAAAATCCCTGGGATCGATGACAGAACTATCACTGGCCAGTTCGTTGGCCGGATCTGGATTGGTTGGATGCTTTGGCGCGTCGGTCATCCGGCCGGTCTCAAAGAGTCAGATTTTCGGATGGCAAACCAAGCGCCACGCGGCCGTAATTGGTGCCAGCCGCATCAAAATTGAACGCGATGTGCGAATTGATCGCGTGGGCGTCGCGAAACTGCCGCTGTAATGCTCCTGTGGTGAACAATCCCCGCGCCCCGCTAGCCGAAAACAGCAACGACACCGCTTCCGTGCAAAGATTGACGGAATAGGCGCCATCGCGTCGTAATCTAGTCTTGGCAGCGATATCCGGAACGTGGCCGCGCCGCGCATCTGCCATCGCCTCGATGCATGTCGAGCGCATGATCAGGCGGCCGGCATCGATCTTCGCGGAGGCCTCCGCAATCTTGATCTGCGTGCTCTGAAGGTCGCCGATTTTGGCGCGATTGTAGGTCGATGCGCGATGCCGCGCGATATCGACATAATCGTCCAGACAGGCCTGCGCGTTTCCCAACGCAACACCGGAAAGCACATAGGGAAACAGCGAGAACACCGGCAACGCGTAAAGGGCGTTCGGATTGACGGCGCTCCCGGGCGTCGGACCGCCGTCGAGGTCGCTCACCGCAAGCGTCATCGGCTCTGCAACAAAGGCATCGTCGACTTCGACGTCGTTCGACCCCGTTCCCCGCAATCCGGTCGCATTCCACGTGTCTTTGATTTTGTAGTCGCTTTTGTTGAGCAGAAATATCCGGTATTCGATCCCGTCCGCTTCGTCCTCGGACGAAACGACGCTGGCAAGCATATTCCATTCGCTGGAATCCACTCCCGACGAGAACGGCCAACTGCCTCGCAGCACGTATCCGCCATCGACTTTCCTGGCGCGACCAGCTGGAAATATGAAGGAGGATGCAATCAGAGCGTTGGCGTCCTTGTTCCAGACCAGATCCTGAGCGCGCTTATCGAACATGCCCAGCATCCAGTGATGGCTCGCGAGATTGGCGAAATTCCAGGCCGCTGACGCATCAGCCCGCCCGATCGCTTCGGCGCAATCGACCAACGCGACGTAATCGAATTCGGAGCCGCCCACCCGCTTCGGCTGTACGATCCTGAACAAACCGGTATCATGCAAGTCGCGTTCGGTCTCCGGCGGCAAACGCCGCAACTCCTCGGTCTTCGAAGCACGCTCGCGCAGTTGTGGAATGAGCGCTTGGGCACGGGCAATCATGGCCACATAGGCGCCATCGTCCGCATCCGGTCCCGAGGACTGGCTTGCGTTTGGTTTCCGACCAACACCTGCCATTTTGCGATTCCTCGCTATCTCGCCCGTCGTGCGACCTTGAGATGCGGCCGATCGAGGTACAGCGAGGCAGCCAACCCTTCTTCATTTTGTTCGGCGAATTCAGTCAATAGCTTCATCTCGGGAATTCTCGAACGATCGAGCGTCTCGACGTCGGGCCAGTCGATCTCGATCAGATTTCCCGCGGGATCGCGCAAGTACATCTGAACGCAGCCATCGGGAAGTTCGTTCACCGGATTGCGAAATGCCGTCGAATCCAGTGCGCCCATTGCCTTCGCGGCATCGTAGGCAGCGTGGAAGTCGTCTACATCCACTGCAAAGTGCTGGTAAAACGGAACCTGGTCTTCCAGTTCAAAGATGTGCAATTGCAGGTCGCCGCAGCGGAGATATTTCGTCTTGAAGCCGAAATTATAGCTGGGGATCGATTGCATGCCCAACACGGTCTCGTAGAATCGTACCGACTCCGCGAGATTCTTCGTGCCGATCGACAGGTGGTTGAAGCCGGTAACCTTCATCTTTCGTCTCCTTTAAAAGCAAACGCACCGCACTGCAGCGAGACCGATTGAAGTGACCTTTTAAATTGTTTATCGCTTGATCACTAGTTATTCAAGACACGACCGCATCACTACGCAACTCGAATTCAGTTTGCAGGAGATTTTCATGAACAAGACCGTTGGAATTATCGGGCTTGGCATCATGGGAGGCGCCATCGCCCGCAACCTCGTCGATCGCGGATGGCGGGTGACCGGCTTCGATATCGATGCCGCGCGACGGGGCGAGCTTGCGGCCTCCAGGGTCACAATCGCAGGCGATGTGGGCCAGGTCGCGCGCGACGTGCCGATCATCATGACCAGCCTTCCCTCTCCGGCTGCGGCCGAGGATACAGCGCAGACAATCGCCAATTCCGATCTGCCTCCACGAATTGTGGTCGAACTCAGCACGCTCACCATCGCGGACAAGCTTCGCTTCGAAGCCATCCTGAAGAAAGCTGGCCACATCGCGCTCGACTGTCCCTTGAGCGGAACCGGAGCTCAGGCAAAGAATCGCGATCTCGTGGTCTATGCCAGCGGCGACAGCGATGCCATTTCCCGTTGCGCGGAGCTGTTCTCCGACTTCGCCAGGCAAAGCGCCGATCTTGGCGCGTTCGGCAATGGCAGCCGGATGAAATTCATCGCCAATCATCTGGTGGCAATTCACAATGTCGCCACTGCCGAGGCAATGGTGCTGGCGCAGCGCGCCGGGCTCGATCCGAAAATGGTCGTCGACATGATCGGCCCCGGCGCCGGTGGCTCGCGGATGTTTCAGATGCGCGCGCCGATGATGGTCGACGGCGTCTATGAACCTGCGACCATGAAAGTGTCGACCTGGAAAAAAGACATGGCGATCATCGCTCAGTTCGCCGAGAGCGTCGGCTGCGCGACGCCGTTGTTTACGCTGACACAGCCCGTCTACACAGAAGCGATGGCGATGGGACTGGGCGACCAGGACACGGCGGCGGTCTTCGAAGTGTTGAAGAAGACCATCATCACCGATCCCAAACATGGCGCTCGGAAACGGAAATAGCGGCTTTTTATCGGGGGTCCTCTGCTTATCGGGGGTCCTCTGCCCCGAAAACGATCAAGCGACCTGACCGTCTACTCCACCATGTTGTGCTGCTGCCAGCGCAACAGATAGGCTTGCAATCGCCAGATCATGGCCGAAAGGGCTACGCCCACCAGCATCAGCACGATAACCGCGACCATCATCCCCGACGCTTCGGCCCGCGCCTCCGACTCGATAATCAACCGGCCGATGCCCCGTTCGGCGCCGATGAATTCACCAACGATAACGCCGATCAACGCAAAGGAAATCGCGGGGGAAAGAGAGGCAAATACCCAAGCCATTGTCGACGGGATCACGACTGTGCGGGTGATCTGCCATTCGCTCGCGCCAAGCAGCCGGGCGACATTGACAAAGCCTTCGTCGATCGAACGCGCGCCCTCGAATGTATTGAAGAATACCAGGAAGACGACCACGATCCACGACGTCACGACTTTCGACGTGTCGCCGATCCCGAACGCCAGCACGATGATCGGCGCCAGTGCGATCCTGGGAATGGAATTCACCGCGGTGATGAAGGGTTGGAAAATAGCGCTGAGCCGGTCCGAACGGCCGAGAATCAACCCAACAACAAAGCCGCTGGATACACCTGTCACAAAACCGAAGAAGGTGTTCTTCAGTGTGATGGCGGTGGCAATCCATAGATTGTTTTCGTTACGAACCATGCACTTGGCGAAATCGCCGTTAAACCAGCCATTGAACACACCCAGCTTGGATTTGAGGCAGCTCAGGATGAGAAAGTGTTCGAATATCTGGGAGGGCTTCGATACGAAATAAGGATCGAGCAGATCGGGCACCAGCCAGGGAACGCTGGCATGCAAATCATATCCCCACTGCCAGATCGAAAGCACGGCGACGCAGATCAGTATCTGCCACGCCAGTGTATTACCTCGGCGTCGCGGCACCCTCATGGGCTGCGGCCCTTGACGAATTCTTCCCCGAGCGAGTGCCAGATATGCTGGAACAGCTCGGCATAGCGCGGCGTCTCGCGCACCTTCACCGCATCGCGCGGCCGCGGAAAGTCCACCTCGAACATATCCTTGATCCGTCCGGGACGCGCGGAAAACAAGATGATGCGATCGGCCAGCGTCAAGGCCTCGCCGAGGTCGTGCGTCACAAACAAAACCGTTTGCTGTTCGCGGTCCCAGATTCGGAGCAGGACCTCATGCATATCGATCTTGGTGTGGGTATCGAGCGCGCCGAACGGCTCGTCCATCAGCAAAATCTGCGGCTCGACCACCAGCGTCCGCATCAGGGCCGCTCGCTGGCGCATTCCGCCCGATAGCGCCGATGGATAGGCCTGTTCGAAGCCCAGAAGGCCCGCTTGCGCCACGCAGGCCGCGATACGTTCCTTGCGCTCGGCATCCGGCACACCGGAGAGTTGCAAACCGTAGCCGATGTTGTCGGCGACCGTTCGCCAGGGGAATAACGTGTCGCGCTGGAAGATATAGCCGACGCCAGGCGTCGCCTTTCCGGGAATGACCGGCGTCCCATCGATCAGGATCTGACCGCTGCTGGGCTTCACCAACGTCGCGATCATGTTGAGGATGGTGCTCTTGCCGGAGCCGGATGGTCCCAGCAAGGCAACGAATTCGCCGCGCCGGACACTGAAGGAGACATCGCGTACCGCCTCGATCGCGGTGCCAGCCAGTTGGAACGATTTACTCAATCCCCTGACGTCAATGCGCTCTACATCTGGCTGATGCAGCGGCGTCGGAGACATGCTCTGCGCTTTCAAGCCGGATACGCTTTTCTTGCCGCTTCGATGAAGCCGGAACTGACGACTTCGGCTGACGTCAGCGGCTTGATGCCGGTCATTTCCCGGAACCAGACCTTTTCGCCGCGCGCGAAACCGGCCGCATCGATGGTGGCTTCGTAGTCAGCGACTTTTTTCAGCGCCGTGATTTCCAGGAGATTGGCGGCGCGCGAAGTGCTGCCGACATAAGGTTCGATGGTTCCGTAGATTTCCTCAGGCGAATGCGCCTTGATCCACTGGGTAGCCCGCCACAAAGCCGTGACGAACGCCTGCATCTTGGGCGGGTCCTTGTCGATCGTCGACTGCAGGGTGAAATGCGAGCTCACCGGGACCTTGCCGCCAATGTACTTGTTCCAGATTGCTTCGTCCGTTCCATCGAACAACAACGATCCCCAGCCCTGTTCGTTCGATTCATTCAGCAATGACAGCGAGCTCACGAGCACATCGACCTGCTTGGTCTTCAGCGAACCCAGCATGGTGTCGACGTTGCCGGTCCCAATCCA
>Ga0193743_1003473_pt1 | contig 10534 bp, 3 predicted proteins | sample L2c2metaG_FD_143038 | JGI IMG/M metagenome (GOLD analysis project Ga0193743, IMG submission 143038) | Soil microbial communities from a riparian zone of the East river system, Colorado, United States - L2c2 | ecosystem: Environmental > Terrestrial > Soil > Riparian zone | place: USA: East River...
CTGGGTACGTCGCTCGTCGCCTGCGCCACGTTGCTGGTCAGCGGCTGCGGCATGAGCGACGGTGTGATTGCCACCATGGGAATGCCCACCTCGGAGACCGCTCCTGCGGGTTCGGGTGCGCAGATCGTCGCCCAGCCGCCCGGGCAGGAGGGCGGAGTGTCCGGTGCCGTGCACGCGACGCCCAAGCAGCGGGCGTACCTCGACGCGCTCACCGCGGCAGGCGTGCATCCGTCCAGCGAACTGCTGGCACTGAGCATCGGGTCGTACGTGTGCCAGGCCCGCGCGGCCGCCCACAGCGACCAGGCGGTGTGGGACTTCGTCTTGCCGATGGTGCGCGGCGACGTCCGCGACTCCCACCTGAGTGCGCAGGCCCCCCCTGCGGGTCAAGTCAACTCGGTGACCGCCGACTACATTCGCATCGCCACCGAACGACTCTGCTAGCAGGAGAACATGCCCACCACCCGACGTAAGCGTCACCGCGTCCTTGCCCTGGCTGCCGCCGGGGCCGTTGCCGTGCTGGTCGCTGTCGTGGTCGCCGCCGTGGTGGTCTGGCTGCGCCAGCCCGACACCCCGCCGACCGCGGTGCCGCCCAACATCGGCGCCATCCCGCCGACCGCAGTGCCGCCGACGTCGTCCAAGCCGCGCCCGGAGTTCCAGGACGCCAGCTGCCCCGACGTCCAGTTGATGTCGATCCCTGGGACCTGGGAGTCCTCGCCGCAACTCGACCCGCTGAACCCGGTCCAATTCCCAATTGCGCTGCTGCTCAACGTGACCAACCCGCTCCGGGACGCGTTCGGCACCGACCGCATGGCCGAGTACACGGTTCCCTACACCGCGCAGTTCCACAATCCGTTCTCGGCGGACAAGCAGATGTCCTACAACGACAGCCGCGCCGAGGGCACCCATGCCGCCGTCGCGGCGCTCACCAAGATGAACGCCGACTGCCCGCTGACCAGTTACGTGCTGGTCGGCTTCTCGCAGGGTGCCGTGATCGCCGGGGACATCGCCAGCGACATCGGCAATGGCCGTGGGCCCGTCGACGCGGACCTGGTGCTCGGCGTGACGTTGATCGCCGACGGCCGCAGGCAGGATGGCGTCGGGCAGGACATCGGCCCCAACCCCAAGGGGCAGGGCGCCGAGATCACGCTGGCCGAGGTGCCTGCCCTGTCGTCGCTGGGACTGACCATGACGGGTCCGCGACCTGGCGGCTTCGGGACGCTGAACGACCGGACCAACCAGATCTGCGCGACCGGTGACCTGATTTGCGCCGCACCCGAGTCGGCGTTCTCGATCGTGAACCTGCCGCAGACGCTGGAGGTGCTCAGCGGCGGCGCCGGGCAGCCGGTGCACGCGTTGTACAACACCCCGGAGTTCTGGAGCCTGGATGGCAAGACCTCCCCCCAGTGGACGCTGTCGTGGGCGCAGGGCGTCGTCGACAGCGCACCACACCCGAAGCACGGTTGAGTAAAGATCCCGCAGACGATTTGGCCTGTGCCGGGCGCTCGCCTAACATTAAGAGAAACGTAAGAGTAGGGTTCGGCATCGACGCGAGGAATCTTGATCAGGCGCCATCCAGCGGCATCCTTAGAGTGTCTGATCAGTGGTCCCGTGATCGACGCCAACACCCCGGTACGATTCTCGGGGTTTGGCGTACGGCGGACGGCCGACGACGCGTCGGCCCGGACACCCCGTGCGAATGAGGCCCGGTGGCGAGCGGGCCTCGAAACAGCATTGACAGGAGAGTGAGATGGGATTCCACAACCCGTTCTTGAAGGACGGTCAGATCCGGTTTCCCGACAACGGCAGCGTGGTGCGCCACGTCGAGAAGTGGGCGAAGGTCCGCGGTGACAAACTGGCCTACCGGTTCGTCGACTTCTCCACCGAACGCGACGGTGTCGAACACGACTTGAAGTGGGCCGACTTCAGTGTCCGGAACAAGGCGGTCGCCGCTCGCCTTCAGCAGGTCACCCAGCCCGGCGATCGCGTCGCCATCCTGTGCCCCCAGAACCTCGAGTACATGGTCGCGTTCTTCGGCACCCTGTACTCCGGCCGGATTGCGGTCCCGCTGTTCGATCCGGCCGAGCCGGGTCACGTCGGGCGTCTGCACGCAGTCCTCGACGACTGCCAGCCCACCGCGATCCTGACCACCACCGCTTCCGCCGAGGGCGTCCGGAAGTTCTTCCGCAGCAGGCCGGCCAACGAACGTCCCCGCGTCATCGCCGTCGATGCGGTCCCCGACGAGGTCGGCGCCACCTGGGAGCAGGTCGACGTCGACTTCGACACGATCGCTTACTTGCAGTACACCTCCGGCTCGACCCGGGTCCCGACGGGCGTGCAGATCACGCATCTGAACCTGGCCACCAACGTGGTGCAGGTGATCGAGGCGATCGGCGGCGAGGAAGGAGACCGCGGCGTCTCCTGGCTGCCGTTCTTCCACGACATGGGCCTGATCACGGCGATGGTGTCGCCGATGATCGGCCACTATGTGGTGTTCATGACCCCGGCGGCGTTCGTCCGCAGGCCGGGCCGGTGGATCCGGGAGATGGCACGCAAGGAGGGTGAGACCGGCAGTGTCATCTCGGTCGCACCGAACTTCGCCTTCGATCACGCCGCGGCGCGCGGGCTGCCCAAGGAGGGCGAGCCGCCTCTTGACCTGTCCAACGTCAAGGCGGTGCTCAACGGCAGCGAGCCGATCTCCGCCGCCACCGTGCGCCGGTTCAACGAGGCGTTCGGACAGTTCGGCTTCAAGCCAGAGGCGATCAAGCCGTCCTACGGTCTGGCCGAGGCCACCCTGTTCGTCTCGGGCACCCCGGTGGACGAGCCGCCGAAGATCATCCACGTCGACCGCGACGAGCTCAACCGGCACCGGTTCGTCGAGGTGCCCGAGGACTCGCCCACTGCCGTCGCGCAGGCATCGGCGGGCAGGGTCGGCGTTGCCGTCTGGGTCACCATCGTCGACGCCGAGACGGCCACCGAGCTGCCCGACGGTCAGATCGGCGAGATCTGGATGCATGGCCAGAACATGGGCACCGGCTACTGGAACCGGCCGGAGGAGACCGTCGAGACCTTCCAGAACATCCTCAAGTCCAGGACCACTCCGTCCCACGCCGATGGCGCGGCCGATGATGGAACCTGGGTGAGCACTGGCGATTACGGCGTCTTCCACGAAGGCGATCTCTACATCACCGGCCGCGTGAAGGACCTGGTGATCATCGACGGGCGCAACCACTATCCGCAGGACCTGGAGTACTCGGCGCAGGAGGCCAGCCGCGCTCTTCGCACCGGCTTCGTCGCCGCGTTCTCGGTGCCCGCCAACCAACTGCCCGCCGAGGTGTTCGAGAACACGCATGCGGGCCTCAAGCACGACCCCGACGATTCCTCGGAGCAACTGGTCATCGTCGCGGAGCGCGCGGCGGGCGCCCACAAGCTGGACCTTGCCCCGGTCGTCGACGACATCCGTGCGGCGATCGCGGTGCGCCACGGCGTCACCGTGCGCGACGTGCTGCTGACTGCTGCGGGTGCCATTCCGCGTACCTCGAGCGGAAAGATCGGCCGCCGCGCCTGCCGGGCCGCCTACCTCGACGGCAGCCTGCGCAACGGAAAGATCGCCAACGACTTCCCCGACAAGACGGACTGAACGCGCAACACCCGGCCCGTCACCAGGCCGCAAGCGGCGAAAGTGAATAGTGAAGATGACTGACGCAGAAGACAATTCGCAATCGCCCGCCGAGGATCGGCCGGCGCCCCGCACCGACATGACGGTCGCCGAGCTGCGCGAGTGGCTGCGCAAGTGGATCGGCAACGCGACCGGCCAGTCGCCGGATTCGATCGACGAGTCCGCGCCCATGGTCGAACTGGGCCTGTCTTCGCGCGACGCCGTGGCGATGGCCAGTGACATCGAGGACCTCACCGGCGTGACGCTGACCGCCACCGTCGCGTTCCGGCATCCGACGATCGAAGCGTTGGCCACGGTGATCGTCGAGGGTGAACCGGTGGTGGAGTTCGTCGAAGGGGAGGAGGACTGGTCTCGCACCCGCGAGGTCGACGACATCGCGATCGTCGGCTTGGCCACCCGCCTGCCGGGCGACATGAACACGCCCGAGGAGTTGTGGCAGGGGCTGCTGGAGGGCCGCGACGCCATCACCGATCTGCCCGAAGGTCGTTGGTCGGAGTTCCTCGAAGAACCGCGGCTGGCCGAGCGGATCGGCAGGGCACGCACCCGGGGCGGCTACCTGTCCGACATCAAGGGTTTCGACGCCGAATTCTTCGCGCTGTCGAAGATGGAAGCCGACAACATCGACCCCCAGCAGCGGATGGCGCTTGAGTTGACGTGGGAAGCGCTGGAGAGTGCGCGCATCCCGGCGTCGAGCCTGCGCGGCGAAAGCGTCGGCGTCTACATCGGCAGCTCCAACAACGACTACGTCTACCTGGCGTTGTCGGACCCGACGGTCGCCCATCCGTACGCCATCACCGGCAACGCGAGCTCGATCATCGCCAACCGGGTGTCGTACTTCTACGACTTCCGCGGTCCCTCGGTGGCAGTGGACACCGCCTGCTCGAGCTCACTGGTCGCCGTGCACCAGGGCGTGCAGTCGCTGCGCTCCGGCGAGGCTGACGTGGTGCTGGCCGGCGGCGTCAACGCGCTCATCACCCCGATGGTCACCATCGGCTTCGACGAGGTCGGCGGCGTGCTGTCTGCCGACGGCCGGATCAAGTCATTCTCGCAGGACGCCGACGGCTACGCCCGCTCGGAGGGTGGCGGCATGCTGGTGCTCAAGCGCGTCGCCGACGCGCGGCGCGACGGTGACGACATCATCGCCGTCATCGCGGGCAGTGCCGTCAACCACGACGGCCGATCCAACGGCCTGCTCGCACCGAATCCTGATGCGCAGGAACAAGTGCTGCGCAAGGCCTACAAGGACGCGGGCATCGACCCGCGCACCGTCGACTACGTCGAGGCGCACGGCACCGGCACCATCCTCGGTGACCCGATCGAGGCCGACGCGCTGGGCCGCGTCATAGGTCGAGGCCGCCCCGTCGACAAGCCCGCACTGCTCGGTGCGGTGAAATCCAATGTGGGACACCTCGAGTCGGCCGCTGGTGCGGCGAGCCTGGCCAAGGTCGCGCTGTCGCTCAAGAACGACAAGCTGCCGCCGTCGATCAACTACACGGGGCCGAACCCTTACATCGACTTCGAGAAGGAACGACTCAAGGTCAACGACACCGTCGCCGATTGGCCGCGCTACAGCGGCCACGCGATCGCGGGCGTGTCCGGCTTCGGCTTCGGCGGCGCCAACGCCCACCTGGTGGTGCGGGAGGTGCTGGCGGTCGACCTCGTCGAGCCGGAAGCCGAACCGGACCAGGTCATCGAGAAGGCTGCCGCGGCCGATGCCGATGCCGCGTACGTCGGTGGTGTCCGGATGGACGAGTACGGCGAGTTCATCCACTCCGCAGAACACGACGACGATGCCGATGACGAGATCGGCGTGGAGGCGCTCGACTCCGACGAGCACGAGCTGCCCGGTCTGACCGATGAGGCGCTGCGCCTGCTCGAGGTCGCGCGCGAGGAGCTCGCCTCCGAGGTCGATGCAGCCGCCGCAGCCGGGGAGTCGGCGAAACCGCTGGTGCCGCTGGCGGTTTCGGGATTCCTCACCTCGCGCAAGCGGACGACGGCCACCGAGCTGGCCGACTGGATCGACAGCCCGGAGGGCCGGGCGTCGTCACTGGAATCGATCGGCCGGTCGTTGTCGAGGCGCAACCACGGCCGCTCGCGCGCGGTCGTGCTGGCCCACGACCACGACGAGGCGATCAAGGGCCTGCGGGCGCTGGCCGAGGGCAAGCAGAGCCCGCTGGTGCTCGCCGCCGACGGACCGGTCACCAATGGCCCGGTGTGGGTGCTCGCCGGATTCGGTGCGCAGCATCGCAAGATGGGCAAGAGCCTCTACCTGCGCGACGAGACGTTCGCCGAGTGGATCAACAAGGTCGACGCGCTGATCCAGGACGAACTCGGGTACTCCATCGTCGAGCTCATCCTCGACGACTCGCAGGATTACGGCATCGAGACCACGCAGACCGTCATCTTCGCGATTCAGGTCGCGCTCGGTGAGCTGCTCAAGGCGCACGGGGCGAAACCCGGTGCGGTGGTGGGTCAGTCGCTCGGTGAGGCGGCCGCGGCGTACTTCGCAGGTGGGTTGTCGCTGGCCGACGCCACCCGTACCATCTGCTCGCGCGCCCACCTCATGGGCGAGGGCGAGGCCATGCTGTTCGGCGAGTACATCCGGCTGATGGCGCTCGTCGAGTACTCCGCCGACGAGATCAAGACGGTCTTCTCCGATTACCCGGACCTCGAGGTGTGCGTGTACGCCGCGCCGACTCAGACAGTGATCGGTGGTCCGCCCGAACAGGTGGACGCGATCATCGCCAGGGCCGAGTCGGAGGGCAAGTTCGCCCGCAAGTTCCAGACCAAGGGCGCCAGCCACACGCAGCAGATGGACCCGCTGCTCGGCGAACTCGCCGCCGAACTGCAGGGCATCGAGCCGTTGCCGCTGAACGTCGGCTACTTCTCCACCGTCCACGAGGGTGGGTACATCCGGCCGGGCAGCGAGCCCATCCACGACGTGGACTACTGGAAGAAGGGCCTGCGGCACAGCGTGTACTTCACGCACGGCGTCCGCAACGCCGTCGACAACGGCCACACCACCTTCCTCGAGCTGGCGCCGAATCCCGTGGCGCTCATGCAGGTTGGATTGACGACCGCTGCTGCAGGTTTGCATGATGGGCAGCTCATCGCCACGCTGGCGCGCAAGCAGGACGAGGTCGACTCGATGACCGCGGCCATGGCACAGCTGTTCGTCTACGGCCATGACCTCGACTTCCGCACGTTGTTTCCTGGGCGGTCTCCCGGACTGCCCGGTCGCGGACACGACTATGCGGCCATCCCACCGACCCGGTTCCGCCGCAAGGAACACTGGCTGGACGCGCACTTCTCCGCCGACGGCTCGGCGGTGATCCCTGGCACCCACGTCGCCATGCCCGACGGCAGGCACGTCTGGGAGTTCGCGCCGCGCGGCGTGACCGACCTCGCGGCATTGGTGAAGGCCGCTGCGGTGCAGGTGCTTCCGGACGCGAAGCTGACCGCCTACGAACAGCGCGCCCTTCCTGCCGACGATGCCAGGCTGGTGACCACGTTGACCCGCCACCCCGGCGGCGCGACGGTGCAGGTGCACGCCCGCATCGGCGAGTCGTTCACGCTCGCCTACGACGCGATCGTGACCCGTGGTGGTCAGGCGACCGTGCTGCCAACGGCAGTCGGCGCAGGCGCTGCCGTGACCGAAGAAGCGTCGGTCGAGCCTGCCCCCGTCGCCCAGGAACCCGACGACGCGGCAATCCTGAGCGACAACCTCACCGCCGGAGCGGGTCTCGCAGCGGGCTTCGCCAAGTGGTCGCCCGAGTCGGGCGAGCCGATCTCCCAGCGGCTGGGTGCGATCGTCGGCGGCGCGATGGGCTACGAGCCCGAGGACCTGCCGTGGGAGGTGCCGCTGATCGAGTTGGGTCTGGACTCGCTGATGGCGGTTCGGATCAAGAACCGGGTCGAGTACGACTTCGACCTGCCGCCGATTCAGCTGCAGGCGGTGCGCGACGCGAACCTGTACAACGTCGAGAAGCTGATCGAGTACGCGATCGAGCACCGCGACGAGGTCGAGGAGCTGGCGGAGGTTCAGAAGACGCAGACCGACGAGGAGATCGCCGCCGCCCAGACCGAGTTGATGGGCGGGGCGACGACGGTGGCCGAGCTCGAGGAGATGCTCGCCAAGAAGTCGGCTGAGTCTGCTGAGCCGGCCAAGTCTCCCGCCGACGATCTGGAGATCCCGCCGCCGCCGACGAACCCCGCCGGGCCCAAGGCCAGCGCGGCGGGTGCGGCGGCCGGGGTGCTGAACCAGCAGGCCGTCGCCAACGCGCTCAACTCCGACGTCCCGCCGCGCGACGCCGCCGAGCGGGTCACCTTCGCGACGTGGGCCATCGTCACAGGCAAGTCGCCTGGCGGCATCTTCAACTCGCTGCCGGCCATCGACGATGCCTCGGCGGAGAAGATGGCGCAGCGGCTCACCGAGCGTGCCGAGGGCACCGTCACGGTCGATGACGTGCGCAAGGCGCAGACCATCGAGGAGCTCTCCACCACGGTGCGCGAGTTCCTCGAGTCGGGAGAACTCGACGGCTTCGTGCGGACCATCCGGGCGGCCGAGTCCGAGGATGAGGTTCCGGTCTACGTGTTCCATGCCGCGGGCGGGTCGACGGTGGTCTACGAACCGCTGCTGAAGCGGCTGCCCGCAGGCACGCCGATGATCGGGCTGGAACGCGTCGAGGGTTCCATCGAGGAGCGCGCCGCGGTGTACGTGCCGAAGCTGTTGGAGCTCAATGGCTGGACCGACGGAAGGACCGGCAAGCCGTTCGTCCTCGCCGGCTGGTCGCTGGGCGGTGCGCTGTCCTACGCGTGCGCAATCGGGCTCAAGGCCGCAGGTGCCGACGTGTCGTTCGTCGGGCTCATCGACTGCGTGCGCCCGGGCGAACCGATCCTCCACACCAAGGAGGAGACCCGGAAGCGCTGGGACCGCTACGCGAAGTTCGCGGAGAAGACGTTCAACGTCGAGATCCCCGAGATCCCGTATGAGCATCTCGAAACGCTCGACGACGCCGGGCAGGTGCAGTTCGTGCTCGAAATGGTCAGCCAGAGCGGCGTGCAGATCCCCGGCGGCATCGTCGAGCATCAACGCACGTCGTACCTGGACAACCGGGCCCTGGACACCGTCGACATCAAGCCGTACGACGGGCACGTCGTGCTGTACATGGCCGACCGGTACCACGACGACGCGATCACGTTCGAGCCTGCATACGCCACCCGCAAGCCCGACGGCGGCTGGGGTGAATTCGCGAAGGACCTCGAGGTGGTTGCCATCGGGGGCGAGCACATCCAGGCCATCGACGAGCCGTACATTGCGAAGGTCGGCGCACACATGAGCGAGGCGATCAACCGGATCGAGGGTGAGAAGTGACCGCGAATACCACCGCCGAGAAGCTCGCCGAACTCCGCGAGAAGCTGGAGCTGGCCAAGGATCCCGGTGACGAGAAGGCCAAGGCCCGTCGCGACAAGAAGGGCATCCCGAGCGCCCGCGCGCGCATCTACGAACTGCTCGATCCGGGTAGCTTCCTAGAGATTGGCGCGCTGGCCCGCACGCCCGGTGACCCCAACGCGTTCTACGGCGACGGCGTGGTGACCGGCCACGGCACCATCGACGGGCGCCCGGTCGGTGTGTTCAGCCATGACCAGACGGTGTTCCAGGGTTCGGTCGGGGAGATGTTCGGACGCAAGGTCGCCAAGCTGATGGAGTGGGTGGCCATGGTCGGCTGCCCGATCATCGGCATCAACGACTCCGGTGGCGCCCGCATCCAGGACGCGGCGACGTCCCTGGCGTGGTACGCCGAGCTCGGCCGGCGCCACGAAATGTTGCGCGGCCTGGTCCCGGAGATCTCGCTGATCTTCGGCAAGTGCGCTGGCGGAGCAGTGTATTCGCCGATCCAGACCGACCTGATCGTCGCGGTGCGCGATCAGGGCTACATGTTCATCACCGGACCCGACGTGATCAAGGACGTCACCGGTGAGGACGTCAGCTTCGACGAGCTGGGCGGCGCCGACGTGCAGGCGCAGCGCGGCAACATCCACAAGGTGGTCGAGTCCGAGGCTGCGGCCTACCAGTACGTGCGCGACTACCTGAGCTTCTTGCCCCCCAACCACTTCGACGACGTGCCGATCGTCAATCCCGGCCTCGAGCCCGAGATCACCCCATCCGACCTCGAGCTCGACACGATCGTGCCGGATTCGGACAACCAGGCCTACGACATGTACGAGATCCTGCTGCGGATCTTCGACGACGGTGACGTCTTCGAGATAGCCGAGCAGCGAAGCCCGTCCATGATCACCGCGTTCGCCCGGGTAGACGGCCATCCGGTCGGGGTGATCGCCAACCAGCCGATGTACATGTCCGGCGCCGTGGGCAACGAGGCCTCCGACAAGGCAGCCGGTTTCATTCGGTTCTGCGACTCGTTCAACCTGCCACTGGTCTTCGTCGTCGACACCCCGGGCGCGATGCCGGGTCTCGAGGAGGAGAAGGGCGGCATCATCAAGCGCGGTGGGCGGTTCTTCAACGCCATCGTGGAAGCGGACGTGCCGAAGGTGACCTTCGTCGTGCGCAAGGCCTACGGCGGCGGTTACGCGGTGATGGGCTCCAAGCAGTTGTCCGCGGACCTGAACTTCGCTTGGCCCACCGCGCGCATCGCGGTGATCGGCGCCGAGGGTGCAGCCCAGCTACTGGTGAAGCGCTTCCCCGATCCGACGGCGCCCGAGGTGCAGAAGATCCGCGCCGACTTCATCGAGGGGTACAACCTCAACCTGGCGACGCCATGGATCGCCGCCGAGCGCGGCTACATCGATGGCGTCATCGAACCGCACGAGACGCGGCTGCTACTGCGTAAATCGCTG
>Ga0193743_1003474_pt1 | contig 10533 bp, 5 predicted proteins | sample L2c2metaG_FD_143038 | JGI IMG/M metagenome (GOLD analysis project Ga0193743, IMG submission 143038) | Soil microbial communities from a riparian zone of the East river system, Colorado, United States - L2c2 | ecosystem: Environmental > Terrestrial > Soil > Riparian zone | place: USA: East River...
TGGCCTGCTGCCCAAACGCACAAAGCTTCGCTCCTCGAAGTATCTGAACAACCTGATCGAGCAGGATCATCGCGGAATCAAGTCCAGAACCAGGTCCATGCTCGGCTTCAAGAACTTCGATTGCGCTGCCACTACAATCGCCGGCATAGAGCTGCTACGTCGTATTCGCATGTCCTTGCTGCATAAACCTACCTACGCCAGAGTATTGGCGTGTCCTCCCCCAATATTTGCACCAGAGCCCCGGTTTTCCGTTGAAGCCAAAGACGGGCGTTGGAACCTCGCCGCCGAACACGATACCGATTGCTCCCAACCCTCTTAATCACTTCTCCATGTCCACTTAAAAATAGGTGGACACTTCGAAGATCACTCCGCCCCCCCCAAAAGCCAACACCGGCCAATGGTCAACAGCGGACGACAATGCGCTTACTTTTTTTGAGCGATGACGCAAGATGCAATCACCGGCTGTGGATGGACAGTAAGCAGCTAAGATCAATCCTGCCAGAGCTGACCGGATTAGACACGTCTTACCTCTATGCCTCGTTTTATGAAAGGTTGCACGAGGTCTTCCGTTGCTTCCACGCCGGTGATGATCATGTCGAGCAGGCTAAGGTTGGCCACCACATGCGAAGCGACGACTGAGAATTTTGTGTGATCGACCACAACAATTCGCTGTCGGGAGCGTTCCCAAAAGACGCGATTGACGGCAGCCTCTTCCTGATGGAAATCCGTCAATCCATTTTCGATGCTTATTCCATTTACTCCCAAAAATAATCTGTCGCAGATCATCTGCTGTGCGGACTCAATTGCTCCTGGGCCAACGAGAGAGAACCAAGCCCCTCTCATGACTCCACCGGTCAGGCTCACGGTGAGATTGCTGCGGCGGCCCAGCTCCATTGCCATGTTGACGGCATTGGTGAACAACGTAGCCCGGCGGTTTAGCGGAACGCTGCGCGCCACCTGCGTAGTTGTAGTGCCGGCACTTATTGCGATTGTCTCACCCTCTTGAATCAATTCTGCTGCCGCTATGCCAATCCGGCGTTTTTCGGAACTTTCTTTTTTAATCTGCTCCTGAAAGGAAGAGTCGGTCGAAAAAGCCTCATAAAACAGAGGTTCCACCGAGGTAGCTCCGCCATGATCGCGGCGCAACAACCCGCGCAGTTCGAGCATGCGCAAATCACGACGAACAGTTGCAGGCGAAACCTCAAAGGTCGCACATAGATTCTCCACATCGATGCGATCAGAATTTGTTAAAAGCGTGACGATTTTCTGGAGACGGCGTCTCCGTTCCGCGTTCCCTCTTAACTCCATGTAAACGAATGTATCAATAATGTTCACCTCACCGCAGAGAGCGAAACCTGCCAATGGATCGAACAAATCCATTACCCTCAGCGAATCGCGTCTTCCCTTCGATCATAATAATAGACTGTTTTGGCATAAAACGATCATTTTTCTTGACTATGACTCTTCGGCCTCATTACACTGCGTCGGTCTTGAAAATCGAAGTGGAATCCGCGCCAGAGCATCTCTTCCTGACCACACACATATCGGTCAGTTTGAAAGCTCAGCTATAGAGACAAAAAAGGAGCGCGTTGGTTTCGCTGCTCTCGCGCGCACTATGAGAGCGGCTCACGCGCGATCAGGACAGACTTTCGGGCCAGTTGCAGTTCAAGAAACGAACTTTTGGGAGGCTATTAATGATGGGTATCAAGCTTAGTTCAACCGCGGCGATACTGGTTCTTCTTCTGTTGATCGTAGTCAGCATTCCTACTTCGCTCAAAGCACAGATCGACGCAGGAGGGATAACTGGGACGATCACTGACAGCTCTGGCGCGATCGTAGTTGGTGCGAAAGTCACTCTGATCAACGAAGCGACGAGAGTGAGCCAATCGGCAGAATCGACATCGACAGGCGTCTACAATCTCGGAGCATTGAAGCCAGGTCTCTACACATTGCGAGCGACCTCAAATGGTTACTCCACGTATGTCACGGAGAATCTGAGTGTCCACGTGCAACAAACCTTAACTGTTGATATCAATCTCACTGCTGGTGCTGTTACCCAACAAGTGTTCGTGACGACGGCCACGCCTCAACTGCAAGCTGAGAATGCCGCGATTGGCCAGACGATTGGAACTGAAAGTGTTAACAATCTACCTCTGAATGGAAGAAATTGGGTATCGCTGGCCCAACTCTCTGCAGGCGTTTCGACTGCGCCAGTAGGCCAGCCGACGAGCAACGCGGGAACAAGTGGGAGCGCATTCTTCTCTGTCGGGGGAGTAAGTCTCTGGCAGAACGATATTCGCCTTAATGGAATCAATAACAATATTGAGCTTTTTGGCGGCGCGTCGATCGGCACAAACGCAACTATTACGCCACCGCCCGATGCTATTCAGGAATTCAAGATCCAGAACGGTGACTACAACGCCGAATTCGGTCATTCAACCGGTGGCATCGTGAACGCAGTCACGAAGTCAGGCACAAGCAATCTTCACGGAAACCTGTGGGAGTATCTTCGCAACGAAGCCTTTGATGCAAACGACTATATATCGAATCTGAATAATAAACCGAGGGCCGAATATAGACAGAATCAGTTCGGAGGAACGGTAGGGGGGCCAGTCTACATTCCAAAATTTTACAAGCAGACCGATAAAACCTTCTTCTTTTTCTCCTATCAAGGGACCAGAATCATCATTCCAGCCTCATCTACCGCATCTGTTCCGACGACGGCTATGCGAAATAGTGGCTACACGAATCTTCAGGATATCCTTACCTACACGACTGGCACCAAAACAGACGCACTGGGCCGTACGATAGCGCTCGGTACGATTCTGGATCCTGCAACCACCCGTGTGGTCGCTGCTGGGGCAACGGACCCCGTGTCACTGCTACCTAATAGAACTGCAGGTGCTATATATGTCCGCGACCCGTTCTACAACGGAGGTAGTGTTGCAGGTATCAAGGATTTTACCGGGGTCAAGAATTTTCTCAACGTGCTTCCGGCCAGTAGGTTAAATGCTAACTCTATCAGCTTGCTGGGCATCTATCCGTCGCCGACCAAACAGGGTGTCGCCAACAACTTCTTCTACAATCCTAAACAGACACAGAATGCGAATCAGTATGATCTTCGGGTTGACCACAGCTTCAGCCCAAGAGATTTCATCTTTGCCTCAGTAGATTGGAATGATACGGCTTATGAGATTCCGGGAGCACTTCCGGGAATTGCCGTAGGTCAGAACGGTGCACTCTCTCCGAGATATCCAGCTTACGCTGTAGCAGTTGGCTACACACACACATTCAGCCCGTCCGTTATAAACGATATCCATGTGGGCCGCAACCACATCAACCAGAACTCGCTTTCGTCCTATGGCAATACCCCAGGCATCCCCGCCATGTTTGGAATTCAGGGAATTGCAGAAGTCGCAAACAACGGAGGACTGCCCCCCATCGGCCTCAGCGGCCTTACCTCACTCGGTGTTCGCGGTTACAACCCCACTCTGTCTGACATTGGCAGCTATGAAGTAGTGGAGAATCTAACAAAATCACACGGCAGTCATACTTTTAAAATGGGTATTCAGTTTGATCACATTACTGGAACCATCACGCAACCGCCGTACGGGCGCGGGAATTTTTCGTACACCGGCCAATATACTGACGTGGTCAACAATAACAGTACGCTCCTGGGTATAGCGGATTTGCTCCTGACACCGACTGGTTCGACGGTTCCTAATGGAATCGACTACCTCGGCGGTTTGACAAGTTACAGTGGATCTAATTTCGCGCAAACCAGTTATACCCGCCACTATATCGGAGCCTACGCTCAGGACGATTGGAAAGTAACCCCAGACTTGACATTCAACCTCGGACTACGTTGGGACTATTTCCCCCCATACTCCGAGGAATCGGGACGCCAGGCTAACTTCATAGCGGATGGCGGCAACGGGCCCACTGGCACACTGTACATCCCAACAGAAGGGTGCAGCGTGCCGAGATCAGCATCATTCGATGCATTGCTCGCGTCCAGCAACATTCAATTGAAATGTGTTCCGAAGTCAGCTCTTGGCCAAACGCAAGTCACCAACTTCTCGCCTCGAGTGGGCTTCGCCTATCAGTTCCTTCCAAAGACTGTCATTCGAGGTGGCTACGGGATTGCCTATGGTGCTCTCGCTAACACGGGCTACAGCGGCACGCTTGGGGCAAACTATCCTTTCGAGTACACTGTCACCAACAACAGCAGCAACTCGTACACGCGCTTCCTGTCCTCCAATGGTCAGACTGCCACAGTGCAAAATGCCTTTGCTGCAACAAACTATAACGATCCTAGTGTTCTGAGCGGATCGGGTCTCAACCTGATAGGCCGTCAGCTCGATTACCACACGCCGTATCTCCAGGTATATAACCTGACGATTCAGAATCAGTTCACGTCAAAGGATTCGATTCAAGCCGGATATGTCGGGAGCGTAGGCCGCCACCTGAATGCGGGAGCAATGGGGCATAATTCCACCTCAAAGATGCTTCCGCCAGGAACTAACGTTTACAACTACATCCCTTTTCCTAAGTTCAGCTACAACTCCAACTATGAAACGACGAACGCGGTCAGCAGCTATAACTCGCTTCAGCTGACGTATGTGCGGCAAGCAGCCCATGGGCTTTCTGTTCTCGCAAATTACACTTTCAGTCGCTGTCTTTCGGATCAGGCAACTATCAATTCGGTTCCTGGAACCTATAGAGCCCCGTGGCTCCCGGGCTTCGGGATCGACGCGGATTACACATTGTGCGACACGCACACAGCACATATTACACATCTCTCGGGAACTTATGAGCTGCCCATCGGGTCACGCCGGGCAGTTCTCGGAAACGCAAACAGGTTCGTAGATGCCATCGTGGGTGGATGGTCGACGAACTTCATCGTTACCTATCAAAGCGGCCAGCCTTTCAGCGTGACGTGCCCAACAGCAACTACGGCAAACTTTGGCTGTTTCGCACTAGTCAAGCCCGGAGCTGACATCTACGCTGGCGGGCACACGCAGAGTCACTGGCTCAACGCAAGTGCGTTCGCGAACCCGCCAGTGGCAACCGTGGTCGGTCAGAGCGACTACTCCCCGCTTGGCGCCAAACCAATGCAGGCACTTGGGCCAGGTTATTTCAATATGGACGCCTCGTTCTTCAAGGACTTCATCCTGCCGAGAGAGCTTCGACTGCAGTTCCGGGCCGAATCATTCAACGTGACGAACAATGCTCAGTTGGGGCAACCGGCTTCAGGCAGTCTAAATTTTCTGAATGCGGCTACCTTCTCTACGATTACCTCACTCCGGGGTGGCCCGCGGAGGGTCCAATTGGCGCTCAAGTTAACGTTCTAGCAGGAATAAGATGGCGACCACTTTACTGGTCTACAGGAGAATCAGTGGAAAGGTGCGGATAAATACCTCGGTGACCAATCGAATACCGTTCGTTCTCACATTGATGTGCTTTCACTTCGCTTTGGCTTCGACACATGCTTCGCATGGACATAATGCCAGAGTCGTTGGTGTAGAGAAGTATCGTCCTAAACTGTCTGATTTTCGACTAGAGGGCGATCAGATAGTTCCAGAGGTCGATAGCAGCAATGCCGTCGTCTTCAGCGGTTCGACTTCGGCTGTTCCTGAGGGTTCCGGAGTCGACCGCTTCACGGCTCCTCCGATCACAGTTGTCATGCAGCAAAAAATCGGAGTGAGAGATGCAAAGACAGGAGCTGCAATCTTTGATGGACAGCCTTCTAAGGGATTTCGGAAAACTGCCAAAGAGAGGAGCGTATGGGAGCCCGGATCGTGGACGACATATACGCAAGGATGGCCCTTCTCACTTCGAACACAGATACTAGCGCTCTCTCGACATCAGGGTTACGTCATCAGCGTAGCGATTAGAAATCGATCCAAAACATCTGGTCACTTCGATATAGTGAGTGTTCAGCAGCCGAGTGTTGCGACCCCTCTTGAGTGGAATTGGAATGCCGCTTTCAAGAGAGACGTCATTACGCCTGTAGTGATGCAAACGAATGATGCCGTCGTTCACGGCAACAGCAGCGGCGCGGTCGCAATCGCGTTGAGAGGTGCGTCGATACGAAGTTTCAGCTCTCGCGCGGAAGCGAAAGCGGCTTTTGTACTAGGGGAGGCCAGGAATCAGGAACAGTCGGACGCGCCAAAAATCGCGACTCTCCTATCCACTCGTCTCACTGTAGCGCCCGGCGAAGAGGCGATCGCATCGATTGTTGTTGTCGCTGCAAGTGAGGGACAGAAGGCTGTTCGGGAAGCTAATGAACTAGCTGACAATCCAGCCGCGACGATGTCACAGGCTTACAAAGACGCCCAGTTATCTCTCGAGCGGTGGTTTCAAAGATTGCCAGCCGTCACCTCATCGTCGCCTCAGCTCCTTAAATTCTACCGTCACGCAGCCGCACAATTGCTCTATGACCGATGGAAAGTTGGGAAGACATTTCACCTTGATCCTTGGTATCCAACCTCGGGTCTCGATTCGGGAGCAATGAATACCTACGCTTGGGACATCCAGTATGCGGCGCTGGCCTTTTCGCTCTTGGATCCACATTCGTTCAGGGCTCTTCTTACCTCACTGCCAGCCGCGCCTCTGACGGAGCACTTTTCGATTGAACCTGTCCAGGGAAGAGGCATAGGAACGTACTACGCATATAACTCCTATGCGTACATCAACTCTGTAGATCAGTATTTGTCCGTCACCGGTGATCACAGTCTCCTTCAGGAACAAGTCCGAGGAAAGACGGTGTTGGAGTGGATGATCACCCTCGCCGAATGGGGAGAGAAAGAAAAAGATTTGGATGGCAACGGTCTCTTGGATTATGGAGACGATCACAACCTACTTGAACTAAAGAAGACAGGGGACGGACCAGGATATTGCAACGAAGTGCCCAGCCCAAATGGTGAGCGTGTCTATGCATATCAGACGGTCGCGGGTCTCATGGAGGAAGTAAATCCTCAGCTCTATCGCGAGAAAATCTCCCACTTCCGAGCGATGGCAAAAAAGGTCACCGAGGCGCTAAACAGAATTTTATGGCTTGAAAGGGAGGGCTGGTACGGTACGAGACAACGCGACGGATCGGTAGTGCCAGTCTACTCAATTCAGGTCTTCGATCTGCTTCGCATACCTGGACTGGTCCCCGCGGATCGAGCAAAGCGGCTCATTGCACATTTAAACGTCGATGAATTTGTGGCTCCTTGGGGTATACGATCTATGTCCATTAAAGACCGTCTCTTCGATTATAACGATCACGATTGGGCTGGTGCGATGAGTTATGCCGGAGATGGACCCCAGTTGAGTGCAGACCTCTTCACGGCTGGATTCATACCAGAAGGATGGCTGGCCCTTGAGAAGATTTTCTGGTGGCCAGATCACATGGTCGTTTATCCCCAGGGGATCGCGAATGACAGCTATGCCTTTCGATTTCCAGCCGCCGTTCCGTTCGGAGGACGAGTTACTGCTGGCCGTGCGAACATCGTTGCGGGTGTTGCGGGTGTTGAAACGGTCCTTCGTGGAATTTTCGGACTAGAGCTGGGTAGAGATGGATCGATTGGGTTCTCCAACAATCGGCCGCCCACATTGAAGAATCTGGCATTAAGCTTTCCATACACCGATCGGTTGTGGACCGTGCACTTGGCTGCTGAGAAATTACAAGTCTCTTCGAATGATGGCTTCGCCACGACATTCCTTCGTGCCGACGGCAGCCTCCGAATCAAACTTCAGCAGACCAGTGTCACTCTGTGGATGCGATCACGTTCGGCAGGTACCGGTCGCCTGACCCTCGATCTCCCAGGGATAGAGCATCTGCTTCACGTTCAAGAACCGGGGCGTCTTGTGTTTCGGCGGAATGGTGTTCTTGTTCAGCCGGAATTGGCCAGCAGGCTGGTCACGATTGAGACCAGAACCTCTCCGGACGAGGATGAGCAACTGGAGATCCAAGCGGTGAGTTCGTCGTTAGGGACAAGATGAGCACAAGGATGAAACGGAAGCAGGGGAGACCATGTTTCGTAGAGACGTTGTGAAGTACACATTTGGCGGCCTTATCGGAGTGGGCACTTCTGAGTTGTTGCTTCGTTCTGTTCAGGGACAGATAGCGATCCCTGCGGCGGTGCAGGACGCTATGTCTCGTTCCTCCTGCCAGGAGGAGAAGCGGAACGTGCACCTTGTACCTGCTTGTTCGTCGACTATCGGGAGCGCGAGTCCAATGTTTCCGACTAGGAGTGGAATCTTGTCGAGTTTCGCGACAAAGTGCGATCGCACACAAGTCACCGCGCACAATGCAGTGCTCCTCATTCGGCGGTCACTTTCGCTTTCACTATGTCGTCACCAGTGCGCCTTCGACAAATGCCAGGAACTAAGCCGTATCGGCTGGGAAGGGATAACACCCCTGGAAGCAAACGTCGTTACAACCCAGGATAAGGCGCTTAGCCCGGAATTGGGTACCGCGCAAAGTGGTGATCCGCGATACGCGGATGCTGCAACACAGATTGAGTTATTGCATATGGCTCGATCTCTCAGGGCCAAAGCAGATAGCTTTATCGACATCGAGGTCGGGACAATCCTACGATTTCTGGACCTTGGGGGCACTCAGCGCACAATAACCGTTCAAAGTAAGCTGCTTGAGTTGAAGGGTGCCCTGGCAAACGGATGCGGTCGAAAGAAATCAAGCTGCACTATCACTGGTTGGAGAGCGCGGATTTATGTTCACCATCCACAAGAATGAGATCGTGACTATCCGAATTGTGACGACCGAGAAATCGGGAATGTCTGGGAGTTGAAAGAACTCTTTGTTGCGCCGTGCACCCCTTCTTTCTCAGTGCATTCCAGGAGTCCTAACTTGTGTGAAGAATAATCGTAGACAACGAGACTGATTTCAATGACGGCGGTGGCAGCGCTGGTGATCCCTTGTGGAAAAACCACACCTTCGTCTTCGGGGATTATGAAAAATACTCCAAACCTAACGCTTAGCTCGCTAGGTGTATAGTCCCGGCATTTGATGGGTTGGGTTGAGAGTAAATCGATCCTGCTCTTGGGTCCAGAGTTTGCAGAGGTATTCGTAGGGTGTGAGCCCTTTGAGGGTCTTGAGTCTTCGGGCGAAGTTGTAGGCTTTGAGGAAGTCGTTCAAGTGCGCCTTGAGTTGTTGGTGGGTGTCGTAGAAGTAGCGCTTGACCGTGGCATCCTTGATGGTCCGGTTCATGCGTTCGACCTGTCCGTTGGTCCAGGGATGGTTGGGCTTGGTGAGGCGGTGTTCGATTCCATGCAGATGGCAGAGCCGGTCGAAGGGATGGCCGCGGAAGCGTGCCGTCGGCCCCTGACGGTTCTTCGGCAGGTCGGCAAACTGGATGCCGTTGTCGGTGAGCACAGTGTGGATGCGGTACGGAACCGCTTCGACGAGCGCTTGGAGGAAGGCAGTTGCAGCCCGCATGTCGGCCTTTTCCACGAGTTCGACGACGGCGAACTTCGAGGTCCGGTCGATGGCCACGAACAGGTAGAGCTTGCCTGCGGCGGTTCTCACCTCCGCCAGGTCGATGTGAAAGAAACCGATCGGATACGTATCGAACTTCTTCCGGCGAGGCGTGTCGCCCTCGACCTCGGGCAGTCGGCTGATACCGTGGCGTTCCAAACACCGGTGAAGTGAAGAACGGGTGAGCTGAGGAAGCGTTGCCTGGAGAGCATAAAGGCAGTCATCGAGCGGCAGCAGCGTGTGCTTGCGAAACGCCACGATGATGGCCTCCTGCTCCACCGTCAGAACCGTCGACCTCGGAACGGTTGGGCCGGTGCGGCGATCCGCTGTCGACTCGCGCTTCTTCCACTTGGCAACGGTCTTCGCGTTGATGCCGTAGCGCCGCGAAAGCGCTCTCATGCTCTCTTGACTACGTTGTATCGCTCGACGGACCGCCGCTGTCGTGCGGGCGCTCCCGTGAAGAACCTGTCCCATAGTGCCTCCTTCTCGCGCTCAGAAAAGTATGCACCATCAAATGCCGGGACTACACAGCTAGGCCTTTACGCGCCTGTTTTATTTAGGAGCAAGTTACTGTATCCAGTAATTTACTCGCGTATTGTGTCTCCAGTGAGGTCAGTTCACCGGCGAAAGTGTTTCCAAGTCCCTAGAGCCTGTTAGGAACTTCATTTGAGTGTATCTGCGAGATTGCGGAGCATGGGAGTGGCGAAGGCGAGCAGATGAAGACCTTTGAGGGTGGTGTCGAGCCGTTCGTAATCTCGGGCAAGGCGGCGGAACCTTGCCGCCCATACTTGCGTTGCGGGCTGTCTTCGCGGCGCAGCAAATACGGCAACACAAACGCCCACTCCTCGTCCGTCACATCGCTCGGATAACCACAACGTCCCTTGTCCGCCATACTCCCATGCTGGACACATCACAACCGACAGCAAAGAATCTAACCAGGTACAAAGTCCCTAACACGCTCTAGGACAATTGGCCCATGACGAATTTATGGAATTGTATTGAGATTGTCCAACTCATGAAACACTTCTTTACCCGACACTTCTCCC
>Ga0193743_1003475_pt1 | contig 10529 bp, 10 predicted proteins | sample L2c2metaG_FD_143038 | JGI IMG/M metagenome (GOLD analysis project Ga0193743, IMG submission 143038) | Soil microbial communities from a riparian zone of the East river system, Colorado, United States - L2c2 | ecosystem: Environmental > Terrestrial > Soil > Riparian zone | place: USA: East River...
TCGACGCCCGCCCGCTGCTGCCGGCGGGGATGCCGGGCCTGGGCACCGGCCCGACCGTGCAGCTCTGGCCACACCGGCACGGCACCGACGCGATGTTCCTGGCGGTGCTCCGGCGGACTGATTAGGTCCGTCCGACCGGACGGACCCTAGTTGACCGGGAGAAGGCTGGTGCCGCCGCCCTTGATCGAGCGGGTGAAGGTGCGGCCGCTGTCCCAGGAGAAGCACTTCACGCCGCGGTTGCCCTGGTCCCACTCGGCGGTGGTGGGGTAGTAGTAGATCGTGCCGGTGCGGGCGCCCAGGTTGTCGTCCTTGGGCAGCTTGGCGTAGCTCGCGACCAGGTCCAGGCAGGCCTTGTGGATCGTCTCGTCATCGGCGAGGAAGGTCTTGTAGGACTTCGCCGGGGCGGCGTAGATCCCGACGAACTCGCTGCGGTGCGGCTTGGTGCAGGCGATCGGGGCCATCTCCTGCACCAGCTCCTTGGCGATCTTCGGCGTGAAGCAGCTATAGCGCAGCGCGGAGGTCTTGCTGAGCGCGCCCTTCAGCGAGCCGTCCCGCGACGCCATGCTGTTGTCGTCGAGCGAGCGGGTCTCCGCGAGGTCGCAGCGATACCAGCGGGAGCCGCCCTGCCACGCCTCCGGTGCCGGCAGCACCAGGCCCAGGTTGAGCCGGGCGGTGCGCCAGTCGCCGCCGAGGAAGGTGCTGGCCTTCGCGCCGCATTCGGCGTACGCCGTCTGGTAGCTCTTCTCGCCGGGTGCCGGCGACTTGCCGCCCGCGGCGTCGAACGCTCCGACATGGACCGTTTCGGTCACGTGCGTGGTGGCGCAGTCGACCGGCGCGTAGGCGGCCAGGTAGCCGGACTCGACCGCCGAGCTGTGACAGACCTCGTTGTCGGGAACGAACGGCTTGGGCTCGCTCATCGGCCGCCAGTCGTCGCTGATGTCGCCGTCGACGCCGGCCGGGTTGCTCCCGCAGCCGGTCAACGCCAGGGTTGCCACGAGGCCCGCGAGGCCCACCGCCCACTTTGCCGCCGTCCTCAGCCGGATGGATGCTGGCGCCTCCATCCGCCTTGCGGTCACCCAGCGTCGCATCCGCTCATCCCTCCCCAGGGCCGGGTTGAGGGCAACCCTACGGGGATCGGGCCCGGCTTCGTACACTGGCCCGTGTGACCCGACCGTCGCCGATCGTGGCGCCCAGCATCCTCGCGGCTGACTTCGCTCATCTCGCTGACGAGGTCCGCCTCGTCGAGCACGAGGCGGACTGGTTGCACATCGACGTGATGGACAACCATTTCGTGCCCAATCTGACAATTGGGTTGCCGGTCGTCCAAAGCCTGCGCCCGATCACGCAGCTCCCGTTCGACGTGCACCTGATGATCGACGAGCCGCGGCGCTGGGCGCCGGCCTACGCCGACGCCGGCGCCTACAACGTCACCTTCCACGTCGAGGCCTGCGACAACCCGGTCGCGCTGGCCAAGGATCTGCGGGCGGCCGGCGCCAAGGCCGGCCTGGCGATCGACCGGGACACCCCGATCGAGCCGTATCTTTCGCTGCTGCCCAGCTTCGACACGCTGCTGGTGATGACGATCAAGGCCGGGTTCGGCGGTCAGCGGTTCGTGCCCGCGTTGCTGGAGAAGGTCCGCAAGGCGCGCAACGCGCGCGAGAGCGGCCACCTGGAGCTGCGCATCGAGGTCGACGGCGGGATCGCCGAGGACACGATCGAGCAGGCGGCGCAGGCCGGTGCGGACGCGTTCGTCGCCGGCACCGCGGTCTACGGCGCCGACGACCCCGCCGCGGCCATCCGCCGGTTGCGGGCGCTGGCCGCGAGCGGCGTGGTCGGGCACTGATGAGCGAGCGCACCGAGGTCGCGCTGGAGGCCGCCAACCGGCTGGGTCTCGTTCTGATCGTCGACGACGACGTTGACATCGCCCGGTTCGTCGGCATCAGCCTCAAGCTGCACGGGTTCGAGGTGATGCACGCGCACGACGGCGTCGAGGCGCTGGAGCTGATCGAGCGGATCAAGCCTGACCTGTGCGTGGTCGACCTGATGATGCCGCGGATCGACGGCGTCGAGCTGACCCGGCGGCTGCGTGCCAACCCGATGACGGCCGCGCTGCCGATCATCATGTTGACCGCGAAGGGCCTGACCGTCGACAAGGTCTTCGGCCTGACCGCCGGCGCCGACGACTACATGGTCAAGCCGTTCGACACGTCCGAGCTGGTCGCCCGGGTCGAGTCCACGCTGCGCCGCAACCGCGAATACCGCGAGGTCTCGCCGCTCACCGGGCTGCCCGGCAACACCCGGATCAGCCGGGAGATCACCGACCGGGTCCGCGGCGGCACCGACTACGCGGTCGCCTACATCGACATCGACCGCTTCAAGAGCGTCAACGACGTGTACGGCTTCGGCCGCGGCGACGAGTTCATCGGCGCGCTGGCACGCAGCCTGCACCGGGCGGTGACGGTCGCCGGGATGCCGCCCGCGTTCCTCGGCCACATCGGCGGTGACGACTTCGTGATCGTCTGCGCGCCGTTCCAGGTCCGACCGCTGTCGGAGAAGGCCGTGCTCGACTTCGAGAAGACCACCGACGGGTTGTACGACGAGCGCGACGGGGCCCGCGGCTACGTCGAGGTGCGCGACCGGCGCAACAACATCCAGCGGGCCGCGCTGGTGACGCTGTCCATCGGGGTGGCGCTGTCCAGCGGCGACCGGCGGTTCACCGATCCCCGCGAGATCATCGCGCTGGCCAACGAGATGAAGGGCGTGGCCAAGAGCCAGCCCGGCTCGTATGTGGCCGTCGACCGCCGTCTTTCCGCGAGCTGACCGGTTCGTCCGTTTCTTGGGCACGGTGTGAGGTAGGTCGCCTCACGATCGCTGTTCCGCGGATTGCGTGTAAGACTTAGTTACCCACCACGCGCTGGCGGGACTCGGTGAAATTCCGAACCGGCGGTGATCCGGGGGCCTGGCCCTCGGTAAGCCCGCGACCCGGTCGAAGCACCCTGGTTTCAAGAGGTGCTGCGAGCGGTGGACCTGGTGAGAATCCGGGGCCGACGGTTGGGCGCCCTTGCGGCACCCAGACAGTCCGGATGGGAGACAGCGCGAGGGCGGACGGCCGCGCCGTTGTCTGGCGCCGTCGTCGGGACGGTGTGTTGTTGCCGTCTTCCCCCTCATGCATGCCTCCTTTCGCCCGCGCCGCGTGACCACGGCGAACGGGAAGGAACGGGCATGGCGAGCGGCGGCGTCTCCATCGACGAGGCGATGCGACGCGCGATTGCGCTTGGCGCACGCGGGCTCGGCACCACCAGCCCCAACCCGATAGTGGGTTGCGTGCTGCTCGACGCGGCCGGCGAGGTGGTCGGCGAAGGCTTCCACGCGTACGCCGGCGGACCGCACGCCGAGATCGTCGCGCTCGCCCAGGCCGGCAACCTGGCCCGCGGCGGCACCGCGATCGTCACCCTGGAACCCTGCAACCACACCGGCCGCACCGGCCCCTGCACCCGCGCCCTGATCAACGCGGGCGTGGCCAAGGTCGTCGTCGGCGTCGCCGACCCCGACCCGGTCGCGCGGGGCGGCGCCGAGACGCTGCGGGCCGCGGGTGTCGAGGTGCGGATGGGTGTCCGTGAAGACGAGGCCGAGGCCGGCAACATCGCCTGGCTGACCAGCGTGCGCCGGGGCTGGCCCTACGTCGTCTGGAAATACGCCGCCACCCTCGACGGGCGCTCGGCCGCCGCCGACGGCACCAGCATGTGGATCACCTCCGAGGCCGCGCGCACCGACGTGCACGGGTTGCGCTGCGCCAGCGACGCGGTCATGGTCGGCGTCGGCACCGTGCTCGCCGACGACCCCCGCCTCACCGCCCGCAACCTGCGCGACGGAACGCTGGCGATCCGGCAGCCGCTGCGGGTCGTGGTCGACAGCGTCGGGCGCACCCCGGCAGACGCCAAGGTCCGCGACAACGCCGCGGCCACCTGGGTGGCGACAGCCGCCGAGGTGGGCACCGGTCCGGACGGGAAGGTCGACCTGCAGGCGCTGCTCGCGGCGCTGCACGTGCGCGGCGTCCGCTCGGTGCTGCTGGAGGGTGGCCCCCGGCTCGCCGGCGCGTTCCTCGCCGCCGGGCTGGTCGACAAGGTGATCGGCTACGTCGCGCCGAAGCTGCTCGGCGCCGGCCCGTCGGCGCTCACCGACGCGGGCGTCTCGACCATCGCCGAGGTCATCGACCTCGACCTCACAGATGTCACGCGGGTCGGCCCTGACCTGCGGTTCACCGCTGTGCCACGCAAGAAGGAGGGCTGACCCCGCATGTTCACCGGCATCATCGAGGAGCTCGGCGAAATGGTCGGCTGGACGGCGACCGGCGACGACTCCGGCCTGATCGCCATCCGCGGCAAGACCGTCGTCGACGATCTCAAGCACGGCGACTCCATCTCGGTCAACGGAGTGTGCCTGACCGCGGTCGAGATCTCCGCCGACGGGTTCACGGCCGACGTGATGGGTGAGACGCTGCGCCGCTCGTCGCTCGGCGAGCTCAAGCCCGGCGACCCGGTCAACCTGGAGCGGGCCGCCCGGCTCGACAGCCGGCTCGGCGGCCACCTCGTGCAGGGGCACGTCGACGGCGTCGCCCGGATCATCGCCCGGGAGCCCGCCGAACAGTGGACGACCGTGCGGTTCGACCTGCCGGGGGCGATCCGCCGGTATGTGGTGGAGAAGGGTTCGATCACCGTCGACGGTGTGTCGCTGACGGTCATGGAGGCGGGTGACGACACGTTCGCGGTGGGGCTGATCCCGACCACGCTCGCGCTCACCACGCTCGGTCACAAGCAGGTCGGCGACCTGATCAACCTCGAGGTTGACGTCATCGCCAAGTATGTGGAGCGACTTCTTGGGGAGAGGTCATGACGTTGTCAACTGTCGAAGAGGCCGTCGCCGCGATCGCGGCGGGCCGCCCGGTCGTGGTCGTCGACGACGAGGACCGGGAGAACGAGGGCGATCTGATCTTCGCCGCCGAGCTGGCGACGCCGGAGCTGCTCGCCTTCATGGTCCGCTACACCTCGGGCTACATCTGCGCGCCGCTCGTCGAGGCAGACGCCGACCGGCTCGAGCTGCCGCCGATGTACCACACCAACCAGGACCGGCGCGGCACCGCCTACACGGTGACGGTCGACGCCCGCGAGGGCGTCAGCACCGGCATCTCGGCCGCCGACCGGTCACACACGATCCGGCTGCTGGCCTCGGCCGACACGACCGCGGGCGACCTGTCGCGCCCCGGCCACGTGGTGCCGCTGCGGGCCAAGGCCGGCGGCGTGCTGCGCCGGCCCGGCCACACCGAGGCCGCGATCGACCTGGCGGAGCTCGCCGGCCTGCGCCCCGCCGGGGTGCTCTGCGAGCTGGTCAACGACGACGGCACCATGATGCGCCTGCCCGACCTCGAGAAGTTCGCCGCCGAGCACGGCCTGATGCTGATCTCGATCGCCGACCTGATCGCCTACCGGCGGCACCACGAGAAGCAGGTCGAGCGGGTCGTCGAGACGCGCATCCCGACCGAGCACGGCGTGTTCACCGCGGTGGGCTACCGCGCGGCGCACGACGGCGCCGAGCACGTCGCCCTGGTCTACGGCGACCTCGGCGACGGCGACGACGTGCTGGTCCGGGTGCACTCGGAGTGCCTCACCGGCGACGTGCTGGGCTCGCTGCGCTGCGACTGCGGCCCGCAGCTCAACGCGGCGCTGGCCCGGGTGGCCGCCGAGGGTCGGGGCGTGGTGCTCTACATGCGCGGCCACGAGGGCCGGGGGATCGGCCTGCTGCACAAGCTGCAGGCCTACCAGCTCCAGGACCTGGGTCGCGACACCGTCGACGCCAACCTCGACCTGGGCCTGCCGGCCGATGCGCGCGACTACGGCACCGGCGCGCAGATCCTCTACGACCTGGGCGTGCGCTCGATGCGCCTGCTGACCAACAACCCGGCCAAGCGGGCCGGCCTCGAGGGCTACGGGCTAACCATCACCGGTCGCGAGGGCCTGCCGATCCGCCCGCACCCGGAGAACGTCCGCTACCTGCGGACCAAGCGCGACCGAATGGGACACCTGCTCGACGCCCTCGACGACGTCGAGCTCGCGGAGGGATTCTGATGGCTGGTTTCGGCGAACCCGGCGTGACCACCGTTGACGCCTCGGGCCTGACGGTGGGCATCGTCGCCGCCCGTTGGCACGCCGAGCTGACCGACCACATGGTCGACCGCGCGGTGGCGGCGGCCAAGGCGTCGGCGGTGGCCGACGTGGCGGTGGCCCGGGTGGCCGGGTCGGTGGAGATCCCGGTGGTGGCACAGGCGCTGGCGAAGAAATACGACGTGGTGGTCGCCCTGGGCGTGGTCATCCGCGGCTCGACGGCCCATTTCGAATACGTCTGCCAGTCGGTGACCGAGGGCCTGACCCGGGTGGCGCTCGACTCGGGCAAGCCGGTCGCGCACGGCGTGCTCACCGTCAACACGCTGGAGCAGGCGCAGGACCGCGCGGGCCTGCCCGGCTCCGCCGAGGACAAGGGCTACGCCGCGACGCTGGCCGCCCTCGACGCCGCCCTCACGATCCGCGCCATCTAGAGGTCGAGCACGACCGCATCTCTGGGGCGGGAGCAGCAGATCAGGGCGTTGCCCGGGCCCGGTGGTTCCAGCGGGTCCGGGTTGTAGTCCAGGTCGCCGGACAGCAGCGCCGTCTCGCAGGTGTGGCAGACGCCGGTGCGGCACGACCATCGGGTCGGCACGTCGCACGACTCGGCCAGTTCCAGCAGCGAGCCGCGGTCGTCGGACCACGGGATGGTCAGGCCGCTGCGGGCGAACGTGACCGCCGGGCCGGTGCCCGGCGGCCCTTCCGGCGGGTGCGGCTTGCGGCGGGTCGCGTCGGTCACGCCGGGGTTGATCGCCAAGCGGGAGGCGAACAGCTCCCGGCGTACCCGATCGGGCTTCATCCCCGAATCGACCAGGCCGCTGGCGATGTCGTCCATGAACGACTCCGGACCGCAGACGTACGCGTCGGCTTCCAGCGGCGCGCCCAGCCCGTCCAGCGCGGCGGGCGTCAGGCGGGTGTCGACCGAGTAGAAGATGTGCTCCTTCGCGTTCCGCAGCCCGGCCAGCAGGTCGCGGACCTCGCCCGCGAAGGCGTGCTGGCTCGGGTCGTGCGCGGTGTGGATCCACCAGACCTCGCGCGGGTCGTGGTCGACGGCCAGCCGGTGCAGCATCGCCAGCACCGGCGTCACCCCGATGCCCGCCGAGATCAGCAGGATCGGGTCGGTGCCGTCGGACAGCAGGAACTCGCCGCGGGCCGGCGCCACGTCGAGCGTCCCGCCGGTCCGCAGCGTGCCCTGCAGATAGGGGCTCACGGCGCCGTGCGTCTCGCCCTTCACGCTGATCCGGTAGGCGGCCGGGTCGAAATGGTCGGACAGCGAGTAGGACCGCACCGGCGCGGGGTCGCCCGCGGGTGCGACCCGCAAGGTCAGATACTGGCCGGCCTGCGGCTTCGGCAGCGGCTGGCCGTCGGTGGGCGCCAGGTAGATCGACGTGATCGACGCCGTCTCCGGGACCACGCGGTCGACCCGCAGCGGCCGGAAGCCGCGCCACGCGGGCTCCTCGCCCACCGGGATCGGCGCCAGCCCGCCGCCGCCGGCCAGCACCTCCTTGAACGATGCCACCCAGCCCGGGCTGAGCGCGGGGATGTCCAGCGCCGCCCGGATCCGGTCGTGGTCGGGGTTGGGCAGGTAGAGCAGGGCGTCGATCTCGGCGACCGTCACCTCGTGCGGGCCGACCCGGGTGCGGACGATCTCGTCACCCGCGCCGACCTCGCCCTCGGTGATCACCCGCAGGTAGAAGCCGGGCCGGTGGTGGCCGACCAGCAGCGCGGGCAGTTGCGGCTCGCCCAGCCGCAGGCCGACCCGGAAGCAGGTGACCCGCGGCTGGGTGACCTCGAACTCGGCGGCGCCGATCCGGTAGCGGTCGCCGATGTGCACCCCGTCGTCGGGCAGCCCGTCGACGGTGAAGTTCTCCCCGAACGCGCCGTAGCCGCCAAGGTCCTTCGAGAAATGCTTGGACCAGTGTGCGTACGAGCCGGTCTGGTAGACCAGCACCGCCCGCTGCTCGCCGCCGTGGCCGTCTTTGTCGCCCTGGCCGTCACCGTCGATGTTGAGCCGGCGCACCGTCCGGCGCCCGTCGACCGGGGTCTTCCACACTCCCGTGTAGACGGTGTGCCCCTGCCACGGGACGTTCTTCGGCATCCCGACGTTGAGCGAGAGCAGGGTCGCCATGGTCATCCCTCCGTCGCACGAACAACCGGACGAGCAAGCTCATCCAGTGGCCTTCCCCTGGCCGGCCCAGGTATACCGGCGGCAGCGGACCGAACGCCGGCGTCACCGCCTCCGGACCGGCCGGGAGTCGCCTCCTGCCACACATGTCACACCAGCGGATGACGGCATCCACGGCACCGTTGGTGGCCGCGACGACGAGCATGCCGTCGGCCGGCTTGACCGCGGTCGCGCCCGAGAAGAGCAAGCACGGCTAGGGCTGCGTGTCGGTGCCGGCGACCGCGGCTGCCACGCGCATAGGCTGACCATCCTGGTGACGCGCGGGAGGTCGCAGTGCCGGGCCCGGTCCTGTTCGGCGGCGCGGCGCGGCGGTCCACGTCGCTGGAGCTCTTCTTCGATCTGGTGGTCGCCGTCGCGGTGTCGCAGGCCGCCCGCCTATTGCGGCTGGACCCCAGCTGGCACGGCGCCGGCCTGCTCGCCCTGGTCTTCGTGCCGTTGTGGTGGGGCTGGAACGGGTTCACGTTCTACGACAACCGCTACACCGTCGACGACGCGGTCCATCGCGCGTCGGTGCTGGCCGCGGCGATCGGGATGGGTGCGCTCGGGCTCAGCCTGACCCGCGTACCCGGGTCGGGGACTGTCGTGCTCGGCCTGTCCTACGTCTTCATCCGACTGATCCTGATCGGGCTCTACGCGCGGGCCTGGCGGTCGGAGAGCCGGGCCCGGAAACAGGCCAGCGGGTACGTGATCGGCTTCAGCGCCGCGGTGCTGCTGTGGGCCGCCGGAGCGCCGCTGCCGCCCGGAGTCCGCCTGGGGATCTGGTCGGTCGCGGTGCTGATCGACCTGGCGACCTCGGTGCTGATCGAGCGGCGGGTCGGATTGCTACCCGTCGACGCCGATCATCTGGCCGACCGTTTCGGGGCGTTCTTCATCATCGTGCTCGGCGAGTCGGTCATCACGACGGGTGGCCTGGCGGCGGACGCCGTCGCCCGGTGGGATTTCCGCCCGATCGCGGCGGTGCTCTGCACGGCGCTGCTCGCCTGCGCGGTGTGGTGGGGCTATTTCGACCGGCGGGCCTGGGCCTTGCGCGCCGCCGCCCTCAAGCCGCCGGGCAGCGGGTGGAACGCGGCGACCGTCTTCGCCTACGGTCACTTTCCGATCGTGCTGGGCGTGGTCGGCATCGGCGTCGGTGCCCAGCTCACCGTCCTGTGGGCGGCCGGGGGAGCGGCCGGGCCGTCCCCGACCGCCGCGCGGGTGATCGCTGCGGGCGGGCTCACGCTCTATCTGCTCGGCCTCAACCTGCTCACGCTGTTGCAACGGGTGCCCCAGGCCAACTCGTTGGTCGTCGAACGCGCCGGGCTGGTGGCGATCCTCGCCGTCATCGCCGTCTTCGGCCCGACCGACCCGCAGTGGGCGCTGCTCGCGATCCTCGGGGTCGCGGTGGCGCACGTCCTCCTCAACGTGCGTCGGAGCTCGCGCGTCCCCGAGCCGGTCTAGGTCGTGGACCATTCGTCCGTGCGAAGATGAGCGCTCGTCTGGTGCGGGAGGGGTGCCTGGGGTGGATGAGGAGCTCAACGACCGGGCCCGGCGGGTCATCGACGGCAACAGCTACCTGACGCTCGGCACCACCGGGCCCGACCACCGGCCGCGGGTATCGCCGGTCTACTTCACCCACGTCGGCTACCGCGAGTTCTACTGGGTGTCGTTGCCGTCGGCGCATCACTCGGTCAACGTCGCCGAGCGGCCCGACGTCGCCATCGTCATCTTCGACTCGACGGCGGCGATCGGACAGGGGCGCGCGGTGTACGTCGACGCGCGGGCCGGCCAGGTGCCCGACGACGAGCTGCCGCGGCGCTGCGCTGAAGCGTTCGCGCGGGTGGCGCCGGGCGTGAAAGCGTTCACGCCCGACGACTTCACCGGTGACGCCGACCTGCGCCTCTATCTGGCCCGGGCGACCAGCCACGAGCTGCACGTCCCGGGCCGCGACCCGGACTACGGCACTGGCATCGACGCCCGCCGCCGCGTCGAGCCCTAGCGGAGAACCTCCGGCAGCGGCTTGCGGTGGAGCACCACCAGGCCGGCGACGGCGCGGGTCAGGGCCACGTACAACCGGTTCAGGCCGCGGGGCTCGGCGGCCACGATGTCGGCCGGCTCCACGACGATCACGTGGTCAAATTCCAGGCCCTTGACCAGGCTGGCCGGCAACACCGTGACGCCCGCGAGGTCGAGCGACCCGGTCGTGTCGTCGG
>Ga0193743_1003477_pt1 | contig 10527 bp, 9 predicted proteins | sample L2c2metaG_FD_143038 | JGI IMG/M metagenome (GOLD analysis project Ga0193743, IMG submission 143038) | Soil microbial communities from a riparian zone of the East river system, Colorado, United States - L2c2 | ecosystem: Environmental > Terrestrial > Soil > Riparian zone | place: USA: East River...
ATGCGGAGGGCGTCGTAGAGAACGCCGTCGTGCGACGGTATCGCTATCCGGCGGCGACCGCGCGGTTGGCGGCCGACGTCACCGCCTTGAGCGAAGCCGTCACGATGTTGGAATCCATGCCGACGCCCCAGAGGACGCGACCGTCGCTGGTCTCGGCTTCGATGAAGCTGACGGCCTGCGCATCCGAGCCGGCGCCGGTGGCATGCTGGTGATAGTCGCGCACCCTGATGCCGACGCCGCAGTTCTTGCCGAGCGCGTCGACATAGCCCGCGATCGGGCCGTTGCCGCGACCGCTGATCTTCTGCTCCTTGCCGTTGAACATCACCTTGGCGTCGAGAAGACGCACGTCGGGATGATCCGGCTCGGGCACCGTGGTGTGGCTGATGAAGTCCACGGGCGTCGTGTTCTCGAGATATTCGTTGCGGAAGGTGTCCCAGATCAGCGCCGGCATGATCTCCTTGCCGGTCTCGTCGGCGATCTGCTGGATCCGCTTGGAGAACTCGACCTGGAGAAGGCGCGGCATGTCGATGCCGTAGTCGCTCTTCAGGATGTAGGCGATGCCGCCTTTGCCGGACTGGCTGTTGATGCGGATGATGGCCTCGTAGCTGCGGCCGAGATCGGCCGGATCGATCGGCAGGTAGGGGATTTCCCAGATCTTGCTGTTCGAGCTCTGCAGCGCCTTGAAGCCCTTGTTGATCGCATCCTGGTGCGAGCCCGAGAAGGCGGTGAACACCAGGTCGCCGCCATAGGGATGGCGCGGATGGACCGGCAGCTGGTTGCAGTATTCGACCGTCTGGCGGATCTCGTTGATGTTGGAGAAGTCGATCTCGGGATCGACGCCCTGGGTGTACATGTTGAGACCCAGGGTGACGAGGTCGACATTGCCCGTGCGTTCGCCGTTGCCGAACAGGCAACCCTCGATGCGGTCGGCGCCGGCCATGTAGCCGAGCTCGGCGGCGGCCACGCCGGTGCCGCGGTCGTTGTGCGGGTGCAGGCTGAGCACGATCGAATCGCGGTACTTGAAGTTGCGATGGCACCATTCGATCTGGTCGGCATAGATGTTGGCCGAGGCCATCTCGACGGTGGCCGGCAGGTTGATGATCATCTTTTTCTCAGGCGTCGGCTGGTAGACGTCGCCGACGGCGGCGCAGATGTCACGCGCGAACTCGAGCTCGGTGCCGGTGAAGCTCTCCGGCGAATACTCGTACACCCACTCGGTATTGGGATCGGCATCGGCCAGCTGCTTGACGAGCCTGGCGCCCGACACGGCGATGTCGACGATGCCGCTGTAGTCCATGCCGAACACGACCCGCCGCTGGAGCGTCGAGGTCGAGTTGTAGAGATGGACGATGGCACGCTTGGCGCCGCGGCAGGCCTCGAAGGTGCGCTCGATGAGCTCCGGGCGGCTCTGCGTCAGCACCTGGATGGTGACATCGTCCGGGATCATCTTCTTTTCGATGAGCTCGCGCACGAAGTCGAAATCGGTTTCCGACGCCGCCGGAAAGCCGACCTCGATCTCCTTGAAGCCCATGTCGCAGAGCAACTTGAACATGCGCGTCTTGCGGTCGGAATCCATCGGCTCGATGAGCGCCTGGTTGCCGTCGCGCAGATCGACCGCGCACCAGACCGGCGGCTTGGTGATGACCTTGGAGGGCCATTGTCGGTCGGGCAGGGAGATGGGCTTGAAGGGAACGTACTTCTCGCCCGCGGTCGGCATCATGGGTTTCTGGGGTGACATCGAAAGACTCCTCGCGCCGCGCACGGCCAAAAGGCACTAAGCGAACACTGCGATGGAACGAAACGGTGTGGCGGCGACTGGTGGAAGGATTGAGACGAACGACAAGCGATCCGCAGGGCCCCCTCCCAAAACCCTGGGCAGGGGGCGGCGGATCAGCCAATAAGTCGTAGCGTCGTCAGTCGCAGCATGGGCGCCAGAATAAGGCCCTGCCGGCAGGAGTCAACCCGCCGGACGGAAGTCCGCCCGGCGGGGCCTCAACTCGATGAAATATCAGTGCAGCGGGATGTTGAAGTTGAAGTTCAGGCTCGGCTCGACCGGCTGCGCATAGACCGGAGCCGGCGCGATCATGATTGGAGCCGGCGCCACGATGACCGGCGGGCGCTCGTAGACGACGCGCCGCGGCGGCTCGACATGGCGCCAGTGCTCGTGCTCTTCGACATACTGGCGGTGTTCGCGCCGCCAGTGCTCGTCACGCCAGTGATCGTCGTCGTGGGCCTGGGCGCCCACCGCAAGGAAGATACTGGAACCCGCGATCGCGGTGGCCAGGATGGTCTTCCGCACAAGTCCACGCATTACAGCCTCCTGTGACTACACGGGATGACAACTGCTTGTCGTCCCAACAGAGGGGGATACGTGTCGGATTGTGACGGCACGGAGGAGTTTCTAGGTCCCTTGCGAGGACAACGGCCCCCGCCTTGTGGTCGATCCGTGATCGCGGCCTAGCGCAGCGGCAGGGTGACGCCGAGGTTCAGGCTGCCGACCGGCGGGCCGTACGCCGGATAAGCCGGATAGGCCGGCGCGTAGGCCATCGGCGCCGGGTAATAGACGACGGGCGGGGGTGCATAGACGATCGGCCGCGGGGCGTAGTAGGCCACCGGCGGCGCCACGACGTAGTACGGCGGGGAATGATGGTGCCGCCTCCGCTTCTTCCAGTGCTCATCGTCGTCGGCACGGGCGACCGTTGCGCCAACCAGGCTTGTCGCCACGGCGGCAGCGGTGAAGCACGCGCCCCAATTGACCGCGCTTCGCGGCTTGTTCGCCTCTTCGAGCATCCTTCCTCCTTCGCCGATGCAACATTTGCGGAAATCGCTTCTGCATTGCGGCGGCCATAAGAAGTTTGCCAGTCACGTTTCCCGCACACGCGTGACCAACTTGTGGTAGTCGGGGAGAAAGCACTGTGGAGGTAACGTCGATGGCGGGCCCGTTGGACGGCGTCAGGATTCTCGACTGCACGACGGTCGTGCTGGGACCGTGGGCGGCCCAGCAGCTGGGCGATCTCGGCGCCGACGTGATCAAGATCGAGCCGCCCGAGGGCGACACCACGCGCCAGCTCGGGCCGGCGCGCAATCCGGGCATGGCCGCCTTCTATCTCGGCTGCAATCGCTCCAAGCGCTCGATCGTGCTCGACCTCAAGCAGGACGCCGGTCGCAAGGCGCTGTTCAAGCTGGCCGAGACCGCCGACGTGCTGATGCATAACTATCGTCCCGACCCCGCCAGGCGCTTGGGGGTGGAGTACGAGGCGTTCGAGAAGATCAATCCGCGCCTGGTCTATCTCGCGACCTACGGTTATCGCGCGGCCGGGCCGATGGGCCCGAAGGCCGCCTACGACGACATCATCCAGGCGGGATCGGGCCTGGCGTCATTGCAGAGCGTGGTCGCGGGTCAGCCGCGCTTCCTGCCGACCATCGTCGCCGACAAGACCAGCTCCAACGGCGTGGTCTCGGCGTTGCTGGCCGCCCTGTTTGCCCGCGAGCGCACCGGCAAGGGCCAGGCGGTCGAAGTGCCGATGTACGAAACCCTGGTCTCCTTCGTCATGGTCGAGCATCTCTACGGCGAGACGTTCCGGCCGGCGCTCGAGACGGCGGGCTACAAGCGCGTGCTCAACAAGGAGCGCCGGCCCTATCCCTCCAAGGACGGCTACTTCGCACTGCTGCCCTACACCGACGGCCACTGGAAGGAGTTCTGCGGCCTGATCGGCCGCGACGACCTGGCGAAGGACCCGCGCTTCACCTCGCTCGCCTTTCGCCTCAAGAACGTCGAGCACTACTACGCCACCCTGGCCGAGATCTGCGCCACTCGGACCAACGCCGAGTGGATGGAGCTGCTCAAGACCTCCAACGTGCCGCACGGGCCGGTCAACACGCTGGACGACCTGTTCGTCGACCCGCAGCTGCAGGCCACCGGCTTCTGGAAGGAAGTCGAGCATCCGACCGAGGGACGGCTGCGCATGCCCGACATCCCGCCGCGCTTCAGCAAGACCAAGCCCGAGGTCAGGCGCCTGCAGCCGCGGCTCGGCGAGCACAGCGTCGAGGTGTTGCGCGAGGCCGGCTTTACCGGGGCGGAAATCGACGCCATGCTGAAAACGGGCGCGACCAAGACAGCGTAGAAGACCGTCGCAGCGGACGCGCCCCATGGACGTTGCCCATGGACGTTGATGGGGAGGCAAGGATGATCGTCCGCCCGACTCGCCGCGACGTGTTGCGTTACGGTTCGGCTGCGGCATTGGCTGCGCTGCCGGCGCCGGCCATTGCGCAGGCATGGCCCACCAAGCCCATCCGCATCATCTGCACCTATCCGGCAGGCGGGCTGACCGACGTGTTCTCCCGCGCCTACGGCGAATACGTGTCGCAGAAGACCGGCCAGCCGGTGGTGGTCGAGAACAAGGCGGGGGCGGCGGGCGCGATCGGCGCCGAGATGGTGAAGGCGGCACCGCCGGACGGCTACACGCTGATGTTCACCAACTCGACGACCATGGTTCAGAACAAGCTCCTGTTCAAGAAACTGCCCTACGATCCCGACAAGGACTTCGCCCTGGTCGCCTGGTTCAACACCGGCCACCTGCCGACCATCATCAACAAGGATGTACCGGCAAAGACCATCCCGGAGTTCGCCGCCTGGGCACGCGACCGCAAGGTGTCGCTGGCCACTTATGGCGCCGGCTCCTACGCCCATGTCGTGGCCGAGACCCTGAACCGCCACTACGGCCTCAAGATGGAGGCGGTCCACTATCGCGGCGAAGCGTTGATGTGGCAGGACGTGGCCTCCGGCTCCGTCCAGGGGGCGAGCGGCAGCTACGCCTCGGCGAGCGCGGTGCTGCAGTCTGGCGCCGGCCGGCCGATCGCCGTGCCGACGATGGAGCGCATGAAGAAGCTGCCGGACGTCCCGACCTTCTACGAGCAGGGTCTCACCGAGAAGGCGTTCCAGGTGCGCGGCTGGGTCGGCTGCTCGGCGCCGGCGGGCACGCCGGAGGAAATCGTGCAGAGGCTCTCCGATCTGATGGTCGAAGGCGGCAAGACCGAGCGCATCCAGAAGATCATCGACACGTTCGGCATCGACGAAGCGGCGCGCGACAGGACCTACTTCAAGAAGGTCCTCGACGAAGAGGGACCGGTCTGGCTCGACGTGATCAAGAGCCTGAGCATCGAGCCGCAGTGAATGGGCCGCAGTGAGCGGGCTCAGTTGACCGTTGCGCTTATCGGTTTGCCGCGCGTCTTGCTGATGTAGAAGCCGGCCACCGGCTCGAGGCTGTCGCCGACCCTCTTGTAGGCGGCGAACAGGTAGTCGGGGACCGTTCGCCACGCGACGGCGGCGTGGCCCACGCGGCCAAGATAGGTCTCGCCGCCAACGACGATCGGCAGAAGCACCGAGTCCTGTGCAAATTCGTTGTAGGCGCTGCCGAAGAGGCCGTGAATTTGGCCGCCGAAGGTCGGCAATTGGGTGTCGAGTGGCTGATCGTCTGCCAGTTTCTTCAATGCCTTGAATGTCGCGTCCTGGCCGTTGGCTTCCTCCGGCGCGGCTTGCGAAGCCCGATCGACCTTCTTGGTGAGGGACAGCGCTTGCTCCGCCATCGCGTTGCAGTCCACGTCCTTGCAGAACCGGTCTGTCATCTCGAAGACGTCGCTGAAGCGGATGACGACCTTGCACTGGCCTTGCCAGCCGCCCTCCCGCCAGGGCGTGAAGGACAGCTCGACCGTGCTGTCCTGGTCGGTCTCGACGATAAAGGCCGGCACGCCGGCAACCTCCCCGGCATAACCCGTTGTCTTGACGCAGAACGTGAAGGGCTCGGCGTTCTGGACGACAGGTGGAGCGGCGACGGCGTGCGCAGCTCCGGCAGGCGGCGCATCGAAGAAGACGAAGTATTGGCAGCTTGCCGTTCCCCCGACGGACTCGGCCATGCCCAGGGAGCTTGCGCCAAAACGGTACAGGGAGAATGTCCCGCTATCGTCCATCAGTCTGCCGATCGCCTCCGTCAGACTGGACGCAGCCCGATACTTCTGGTGCAGCCTGTCCAGCGCTTGCGCCTTGGTCTCGGCACGCCATCCCTCGGCATCGATGCCGACGATGCCGCCCGGGGCTTTGGCGAGGGGCGCGCAGCGGCTGCTGCCAGGGGCTGCGCCAACCGCCGGAAGGGTCGATGGCGAGAACAGTCTGGGCGATGGTGCTGCAAACGTTCTGATCCTTGCGCAAGTCACTCGACGATTGCGCTTGGGTGCGTACGGCGAGAGGAGCACAAGCGCGATCGCCATTTTCTGCAAGGTCGCCATCGCCGACACCCGGTCGATCCGGGATGCCACTATAGCGTGCGGCGCGCTTTACCGCCGGGCAAATCGACGCCATCCTGACGCCAGGCGCGACCGAGACGGCCTAGACCGTTGCCAACCAACAAGACGCGCCGCAGGGAGGACGAGAATGATCCGTGCGACGCGGCGCGACCTGCTGCGCTATGGCTCGATGGGGGCGGCCGCGGCTTGCTTGCCGTCGCCCGCCCTGGCGCAGGAAGCCTGGCCCAGCAAACCGATCCGCATCATCTGTGGCTATCCCGCCGGCGGGCTCACCGACATCTTCGCGCGCGCCTACGGCGAGCATATCGCACAGAAGACAGGACAGCCGGTCTTCGTCGAGAACAAGGCAGGCGCCAGTGGCGCCATTGCAGCCGAGCAGGTGAAGAGTGCCGCGCCCGACGGCTACACGCTGATGTGGACGATCTCGACCACGATGATCATGAACAAGGTGCTGTTCAAGAAGCTGCCCTACGATCCGGACAAGGACTTCGTGCTGATCTCGTGGATGAACGCAGGTCACCTGCCGACGATCGTCAGCAAGAACGTGCCGGCAAAAAACCTCGCGGAGTTCGCCGATCATGCGCGCAGCCACAAGGTGTCGCTCGGCACCTATGGCATCGGCTCGTACAGCCATGTCGTCGTCGAGGCGCTGAACCGCCACTACGGGCTGGCCATGGAGGCCGTGCATTATCGCGGCGAGGCGTTGATGTGGCAGGACGTGGCCTCGGGCGCGGTGCAGGGCGGCAGCGGCAGCATCGCCGCGGCGGCGAGCGTGCTGCAGTCCGGCAGCGGCCGGCCGATCGCCGTGCCGTCGATGGTGCGTTCGAAGAAGCTGCCCGACGTGCCGACCTTTTACGAACAGGGCCTGACCGAGCAGGCCTTCCAGGTGCGCGGCTGGATCGGCCTGGTGGGACCTGCCGGCCTCAGGCCCGAGATCGTGCAGAAGCTCTCCGACATGATGGTCGAGGGCGGCAAGACCGAGCGCATCCAGAAGGTCCTCGACACGTTCGGCATCGACGAGGCCGCGCGCGATCACAGCTATTTCGAGAAGGTGGTGCGCGAGGAGGGCCCGATCTGGATCGACCTGATCAAGAGCCTGAACATCGAGCCGCAATAGGCAGCTCGACTGCCATCGGGAATCACAAATGCCGGTTACGGGCCCCATTGTCATCCCGAGCGTAGCGAGGGACCTTTCTGTATCCGTAAAGGCCCCTCGCTTCGCTCGGGGTGACAGTCACGACTCGCCGTTCAGCGATAGCCGGTACTAGGCGACCCTTTGCGCGAGCAGCGACCGGTCGTCGGGACTCACGGCAAGCTCGAAGCCCGGCTCGGCGATATGCACGGCGATTTCCGGGAAGCGCGTGCCGAGCGCTGAGGCGAAGGCGGGCCACGGCTCGGAGACGGCGCCCATCATGGCGTGAAACCTGTCGTGCGGCGGGTAGAGGATCACGACCTTGGGCCTGAGCGCCGCCACGCCGCGCACGACCTCGTCGACGCAATTGAGCTGCATGCCGGCCAGCAGGACGTCGGTGCGGTAGCGCCGCCCGAGATCGCCGATCTCGGCGTCGGTCATCTTGGTGTTGAAGCCCTCATTGTAGTTCAGGATCGTGAGGCCGTCCGGCAGCCCGACATGGAAGCCGGTGTAGGGCGCATAGAACGGCGCGCGAGTGGCGCTGCTCCACGCCCACGAAAGCTGCGTCGCGTTGCCGTGGAACACCGCCTTGGTCATCGCCTTGGTGAGGTTGATGTCGCGATGCTTCCATTTGAAGGCCGACAGCGTGAAGCCCGGCACCGAGATCGAGCCGAAGGTCGCGGGGTCGATGACTAGAAGCTTGTCCGCCGCGATGCCGCGCCGTCGTTTCAGGAACGAGCAGACCGCAGGCGAGCCGATGACGGTGGCGCCGGTCGCGTGGGCGATCACCGGCACGTCGAGGAAATGCTCCTCGTGCCCGTGGGTCACGCAGATGTACTTGGCGTGCTTGAAATCCGCGAGATGAAACCACTCCGCCCCGCAGTAGGGGCGGAAGAACGGATCGAAGAACAGGGCGCCGTCGGCGGTCTCGATCGACAGGGCGGACCAGCCGAAATAGCGAATCTTGGTCGGCGACATCGCTCTCTCCCGGGCGTTTTCTTGGTCTCTTTGCTTGGGGCTCTTTTCTAGCACGTCATTTCAGCAGCGGTTGGTCCTTGGTTTCGTGGGCGAAGAATGTCGCGACGAGCGTGAGCAGGGCGAGCAGGATCAGCATCACCGACACCCCGGCGGTCCCACCCATATAGGCGGCGAGCGCCGTGGCGATGATCGGGGCGAAGCCGCCGCCGATCGCCGCCGAGGCCTGGAACCCGAACGAGGCGCCGCTGTAGCGCACCCGCGCCCCGAACAGCTCGGGGAAGTAGGCCGATTCGGGCGCGAACATCAGCCCGTGGCCGAAATTGAGGGCCACGATCACCGCCGTCATGACGATCCACGGCGTCTTCATGTCCAAAAGCCAGAACAGCGGGAAGGCGAAGGCGATGGTGAAGATCACGCCGGCGAAGTAGAACGGCCGGCGGCCGATCTTGTCCGTCAGGTAGCCGAACAGCGGGATGGTCGCGACCTCGACCACGGCGGCCCAGAAGATCGCGTCGAGCAGCAGGGTGCGCGGCAAGGCGAGCTTGGTCGTGGCGTAGACGACGACGAACACCGTCAGCATGTAGACCCAAGACACTTCGGAGAGTTTCAGGCCCAGCGCCACCAGGAAGGCGCGCGGGCTTTTGAACACCGCCTCGTAGAAGGGATTGCTGGAGAGATCCTGCTTCGCCTTGATCGCCTCGAACACCGGCGTTTCGGGAATGCGGGCGCGGATGAAGGCGCCCAGCGCCACCAGCACGATGCTGATGAGGAAGGGAATGCGCCAGCCCCAGGCCAGGAACTGGTCTTCGGGCAGCAGGGTGACGATGGCGAAGACCCCCGAGGAGGTGACCAGCCCCAGCGGAAAGCCGACCTGCACCAGGCTGCCGTAGAAGCCGCGGCGGTCGGACGGCGCGTGCTCCAGCACCATCAGCGAGGCGCCGCCCCATTCGCCGCCCAGCCCGATGCCCTGGATGAAGCGCAGCACGACCAGCAGGGCCGGCGCCCAGATGCCGATCTGGCTGTAGGTCGGCAGCAGGCCGATCAGGAACGTGCCCAGGCCCATCACGAACATGGTGAGCATCAGCATCGACTTGCGCCCGATGCGGTCGCCGAAATAGCCGAACAGCGCGCCGCCCACCGGCCGCGCCACGAAGCCCACCGCATAGGTCGCCAATGCCGCCATCGTGCCGGCCAGCGGCGTGACGGTGGGAAAGAACAGCTTGTTGAACACCAGGGCGGCGGCCGTGCCGTAGATCAGGAAGTCGTACCATTCGATGATGGTACCCAGCGTGCCGGCGAAGGCGATCGCTCCCATGTTCGGGGTGGCGGGGCTGGCCGAACCGATAGCGGCAGTCGTCGAAGCCATGGCAGTGTTCCTTTTCGAGACGCTCGAACCTCGAAAGGCGGGCCGTTTGCCTGGAAATTCGGCATTCGCCGGGGCCGGCACACCGTTCGCCGGAGATATCGCATGTTTCATGCCATTCAACTTTTCGGCGCAAAAGTTGCCTATTGAGATCACCGGTCGGAGGGAACACGGCATGAAATTCGGCATCTTCATCTATGACGGGGTCGAGCCGATCGACCTGGCGACGTTCGGCGTGCTGTCGATGGCGCGCCGCATCCGGCCCGACATCGAGATCTGCACGCTGGCCCCGGCGGCCGGTGCGGTGAGGCTGTCGAACGGCCTGGTGGTGATGGCCGATCACGCGCTCGGCGCGGCGCCGCGGCAGGACGTGATCGTGGTCACCGGCGGGCCGGGCTGGGTGGACGAAAGCCGGCGGCCGCAGACGCTGGCGGCGCTGCGCCAGCGCGCGAGCGACACGCTGCTGGTGTCGGTCTGCACCGGCGGCATGATCCTGGGGGCGAGCGGCGTGCTCGACGGCAAGCGGGCGACCACCAAGCGTGAGGTCGTGCCGCCCGAGGTGCCGCCGATCCAGAGGATGCGCGAGCTGCATCCGCTGATCGATGTGCGCGAGGCAAGCCTGGTCGATGAGGATCGTGTAATAACGGGAGGAGGCGTGTCGCTCTGCATCGACGCGATGCTGCATCTCCTGAAGAGGCTTTACGGTGCCGAAGTGGCCGACGAAACCGCCCGCATCCTGGAATATCAACGCGCA
>Ga0193743_1003478_pt1 | contig 10526 bp, 7 predicted proteins | sample L2c2metaG_FD_143038 | JGI IMG/M metagenome (GOLD analysis project Ga0193743, IMG submission 143038) | Soil microbial communities from a riparian zone of the East river system, Colorado, United States - L2c2 | ecosystem: Environmental > Terrestrial > Soil > Riparian zone | place: USA: East River...
CCAACCGGAGTGGGCAGAACGCGTCGGCGCCCACCTCGTGAAGCGTTCGTACGGTGAACCCGTCTGGGACCAGCGCGCCGGCCGAGCTGTCACCACCGAGACGGTCACGCTGTACGGCCTCCCGATCGTGAGTGGCCGCACCGTCGGCTACGACCGGGTCGACGCCGCGGGCGCCCGCGAGCTGTTCATCCGCCATGCGCTCGTGCTCGGCGAGTGGGACGCCCACCACGAATTCCTGCGCCGCAACCGCGAGTTCGTGGACGAGGTCGGTGCGCTCGAGGATCGGGTACGGCGCGGCCACCTGCTCGACGACGACGCCGTGGAGACGTTCTACGACGCACGGCTCCCGGCCGACCTCACGTCGACGCGACACTTCGAGCGGTGGTGGCGCGACATCGGCGGGGACGATGGCGACGACCGGCAGCGGCTCGATCTCACGGTCGACGCCCTGCGCAAGCTCGACGGCGCCGCGATCGATCTCGACGACTATCCCAGCCAGTGGCGCCATGGCGACCTCGCGCTTGCACTCGCCTATCGCTTCGCCCCCGGAGAGCCGCTCGACGGAGTCACGGTCAGGATCCCGCTCGCCGCGCTCAACCAGGTTGGCGACGAGGGATTCGACTGGCAGATTCCCGGCTACCGCGCGGAACTCGTCCACGCGCTGGCGCGGACCCTGCCGAAGGACATCCGGCGGTCACTGATCCCGGCTGCCGAGACGGTCGCCGCGGCGTACGAGAAGCTCGGAGCACCGGCGGGTCCGCTGGCCGATGCGCTCGCGGCGGCGCTCGCGACCGTCACCGGCGTGCCCATCCGGGCCGGCGACTTCGATGCCCGGGCGCTGCCCGATCACCTGCGGGTGCACTTTGTCGTGGTCGACGAGTCCGGCACGGTGCACGACGCCGGCGACGACCTCGCGGCGATTCGCCGACGACTGGCAAGCACGGCGCGGGAGGCGATCGCGGCCGCCGCGCCGATCGACGAGCGGCGCGGCATCGTGACATGGGATGTCGGCGTCGTGCCGCGAGTGGTCGAGACGATCCATCGTTATGAACAGGGCGGCGTCACAGTGCGCGGCTACCCGGCGCTCCTCGACGACGACGACAGCGTGTCGCTGCGCGTGTTCACGAACCCCGATTTACAACAACGGGTGATGCGCGGCGGCGTGCTCCGGCTGCTGTTGTTGACCGCGGCCCCGTCGATCCGCGCCGCGGAGCGCGAACTCGGCAATGCCGCGCGGCTCGCCATCTCGGCGGCCGGGACGACGCCGGCCACGCTCGCCGGCGAATGCGTCGCCGCGACGATCGGCCACCTCCTCGATCGGGGCGAGCTGCCGTGGGACCCGGACGCCTTCGCCGATTGGCAGGCGCGGGTTCGGCACGATGCCGCACCGATCGCCGGCGCCGCACTTCGCGTCGCCGCCGATGTACTCATGGTGGCGTCGGCGGCGCGAGTGCGGCTCGACGGACTCGTGGCGGATTCATTGACTGCGTCGGTGACCGACGCGCGAGCGCACCTCGACCGGCTGATCCGTCCGGGGTTCGTCAACCAGGCGGGCGTCCGCCGTCTCACCGATGTCCTGCGCTACGTCCGGGGCATCGAACTTCGGCTCGGCCGGCTCGCCGAGGACGTCGCCCGCGATCGCCGGCGCATCGCCGAGGTGGTGCCATTGGAGCGCCGTCACGCCGACTTCGTCGCACGGTTGGGCCGGGCGAGCGGGCCAGCCGAGGTTGTCGACATCGGCTGGCAGCTCGAGGAGCTCCGCGTCGCCGTATTCGCCCAGCAGCTCGGCGCGCGCGGCGGGGTGAGCGCGAGCAAGGTCGCCCGCCGGCTGACCGCACTCGGCACTAGCTCACTGACCGCGTGATCGCCGCATTGCGTGCCACCGTTCGAACAAGTCCCGGGTTTCGTCGAGCGCGAAGTCGAGGAAGTCGCGCATTTCGGCGAGCCTGGCGCCCGCGGGTGTTCCGGCGCCGACCGCGTCGATGCCGTCGTCCGTGGCGTCGCGCCACATCGTCATTAGCCGGTCGCGCTTCACGGCGGTCGCGAACCAGAGGTCGAGCACGGCGTAGCGATCGCGCCGCTCACCCGGCACGCGCTGGCGGCCGACCATCCCGACTTGTTCGAGGTAGCGGACGGCGCCGGAGATCGCCGCCGGGCTCACTCCGAGCCGCGAGGCGAGCTCCCCGGCGGTGAGCGGGTCCGTACCGGCAACCATCAGGGTCGCGAACACGCGTCCGGCCATCCGCGGCAGTCCGATCTGGTTGAGTACGAGCCCGAGGCGCTCGACGTAGCGGTCCACCGCCTCCCCCCGTCGCTCCGTGTTCCCAGCCGCGTTCTCAGCCATGAGTCACTCTCTCACTCATTTCAGAAGTTTCACAAACTTGTGAAGCAAGTGTAGGTTGAATCTCATGGACAACGCGATCTCCGTTGCCGGACTGCACAAATCGTTCGGACACGTCAAGGCGCTCGACGGTCTCTCGCTCACGGTTCAATCCGGCGAGGTGCTCGGCTTCCTCGGACCCAACGGGTCGGGTAAGTCGACAACGATTCGGGTGCTGCTCGGCCTCCTGCACGCCGATGCCGGCGAGGTCCGCCTGCTCGGAGGCGACCCGTGGCGCGACATCGCCGAACTGCACCGGCGGCTCGCTTACGTTCCGGGCGACGTCAACCTGTGGCCGAACCTGTCCGGCGGCGAGGTGATCGACCTGCTCGGCCGGCTCCGCGGCGGCCTCGACGAGCGTCGGCGTGCGGAATTACTCGACCGCTTCGACCTCGACCCCACGAAGAAGGGGCGCCAGTACTCCAAAGGGAACCGGCAGAAGGTCGCCATCGTGGCCGCGCTGGCGTCCGATGTCGACCTGCTCATCCTCGACGAGCCGACGTCCGGGCTCGACCCACTGATGGAGGCCACGTTCCAGACGGCGATCCGCGAGGAGCGCGACCGCGGGCGGACCGTGCTCTTGTCGAGCCACATCCTGGCTGAGGTCGAGGCGCTCTGTGACCGGGTCTGCATCATCCGCGATGGTCGAGATGTCGAGACCGGAACGCTCGGCGACCTGCGCCACCTCACGCGCACGTCGATCCTGGCCGAGCTCGCCGAGCCGCCGACCGGATTCGCCGACTCCGCCACGATCCATGACGTCATTCACGGCCTGGCGGTCGAGGGCACGCGCATCCGCTTCGACGTCGACACGAGCGCGCTCGACGACGTCTTGACCAGGCTGACGGCGTTCGGCGTACGCAGCCTGACGAGCCAGCCGCCGACGTTGGAGGAGTTGTTCCTTCGGCACTACGACAAGTCACCGGAGGACCAGTCACCGGAACCGGAGGGCATGCGATGAGCGACCGCCGCGCCAACCCGCTCGTCGGAACCCGTTCGCTGATCCGGCTCGCGCTTCGGCGCGACCGCGTCACGGTGCCGGTGTGGATCGTCATTTTGGGCTTGATCCCGTCCAGCGCCGCCGGCGCCTACGACACGTTGTACCCGACGATGGCCGAGCGGGCCGACCTCACGGGATCGATCGGAGCGAACCCATCGGTTGCCGTGCTGTACGGCCCTGGGTTCGACCTGTCCACCGCGGGCGGGTTCACGGCGTGGCGCTTCGGCGGGTTCCTGGCCCTGTTGACCGGGCTGATGGCGGTCTTCACGGTGACGAGGCATACCCGCGCCGAGGAGGACTCGGGTCGCGCCGAGCTCGTCGCTTCCACGGCGGTCGGCCGCTTCGCATCGCTCACCGCCGCGATCGCGGTCGCGGCCGGGGCGAGTGTCGCGATCGGTCTCGTCGAGACGGTCGCGCTCCTGGCGACGGATCAGCCGGTGACCGGATCAGTGGCGCTGGGCCTGTCGACCGCCGCGGCAGGGATCGTCTTCACGGCGATCGCGGCACTCGCCTGCCAACTCGCCGAGTACTCGCGAACGGCCAACGGCATCGGCTCGGCCGTGCTCGGCGCCGCCTTCCTCATCCGGGCCGTCGGCGACTCGAGTACCGGAGGTCGATGGATCTCGTGGTTGTCGCCGCTCGGGTGGGCCCAGCAGACCCGCCCGTTCGCCGGTGAGCGCTGGTGGGTGTTCGTGCTTCCGGTGGTCACAGCGCTCGCCGTCGGGGCGGTCGCGTACGGAGTACTGCGCCACCGCGATCTCGGCATCGGCGTGCTACCGCCCCGACCCGGCCCGGCCCGTGCGGCCGCCAGGCTCGCCAGCCCGTTCGCGCTCGCCTGGCGGCTCCAGCGCGGCGCGCTCATCGGCTGGTGCGTCGGCACGGTGGTCAGTGGTGCCGTGTTCGGTTCGATCGCCAACGGTGTCGGCGACCTCCTCGGCGACAGTGAGCAGTCACGCGACATGTTCGAGCGCCTGGGCGGGTCGGGCAACCTCATCGACGCCTTCCTGGGCACGATTGCGGGCACGTTCGGCATGGTCGTGTCGCTCTACGGCGTGCAGGCGGTGCTGCGGATGCGGAGCGAGGAGACGACGCTCCGCGTCGAACCGCTGCTCGCGACGCGGGTGCGGCGGCGGCAGTGGGCGGCGAGCCATTTGCTGTTCGCGTTCGGAGGGGCGGCGCTGATCCTCATCGCGGGTGGCGCGGCGATCGGGTTGACTCACGGCCTGCGCACCGCGGACGTGGGTGGCGGGATAGCCGAGATGATCGGCGCGACCGCCGCCCAGATCCCGGCGACCTGGCTGATCGTCGCGGTCGGCGTCGCGCTGTTCGGCTTCGTTCCGAGGTGGTCGCTCGTCGCGTGGGCCGTGGCCGCATTCGCACTGCTGATCGGCATGTTCGGACCGGTCGTCGACGCGCCCCAGGCCGTGCTCGACCTCTCCCCGTTCGGGCACATCCCGAAGCTTCCGGGCGGTGATGTGACCGCCGCGCCCTTCGCGGTGCTCGCCGCGCTGGGTGCCGTCGTTCTCGGCGCCGGGCTCGTCGCCTTTCGACGCCGCGACATCGGCTGATCCGACGAGGACCGATGACGCTCGGTCCCCGTCGGTTCTGTGATTCAGTGATTCAGTGATTCAGGGCTGACGTTCGTAGTAGGCGTCGACGTTCAGCTCGCTCGTCCCCTCGACGTACCCCTCGGTGAAGTAGACGGTCATGTCGCCGAACGGCCCACCGGTGAGCGCCGCCCAGTCCCCGGCCTGCGACGACTCGGCGTCGAGGGTGTACGGCGTGCTGGGAAGCGCAGCCAGGAACTGGCTCTCGAGTTGCGCATACTCGATCGGGACGCGGTAGCCGGTCGACACTGTCACGTTCGTGTCATACGCGAGGAAGTTGCCGATCTCCGCGTCTTCAAGCAGCACCGCTTGATCGACGAGCGGCAATCCGGTCCAGCTCGTGAACGGAGCGGCAAGGGCCGCGCCGTTCACGACGCCGTCGCTCCATTCGATCTGGACGAAGTCGACGTCGTCGTCGACGATGCCGACCGCGAACTCCGCCATGAAGTGCGTCGAGCCCGGCAGGGTGTACTCGAGCCAGCGGATCTGCCGGCCGGAGTCGGTTTGTTCGACGGAGTCGCCGGTCTGCGTGAACCCAGCTGCCACGAGGCCGGTTTGATAGAGCGTCACGAGCTCGGCGGCAGGCTGCGTCGACGTGATCACCGCGATACCCCGGTAGTAGGCGTCCTCGGGATCCGCAATGCTGTCGAGGGCGAACTTGAAGGTGTCGATTTCGGCACCGGCGGGGGTCGGCACCCCGGCGGGCGGCGTGACCCCGAAGATCGCGAATTCGGCCATCACGTCAGTGGTCGGTCCGAACATCGGCTCGATCGCGGCCTGGAGCTGCTCGAGCGACGCGTCGGCCGGCAGGGCCGATCCGGCGACGGGTGCCACGCCGCCGGGCGCCGTCGTCGGGACGCCCTGGAGCGCGGTCGTGGTCACCGCTCCACTCGGCACGGCCGGCACGGTCGGCCCCGTCGGCGCGCCTGGTCCGGTGGTGGGCGGGAGGGGCCCGGTCGGCTGCGGCACCGTCGGCTGGGCCGTCGGTTGCGGCGGGCACGTGCACGTCGGCGGGACCGGCGCCGTGGTCGGTAGCGCTCCAGCGGCGCTGTGCGACGAGGTGTCGGCACTCTCGGCGTGGACCGCGCCGAGCGCGATCGAACTCAGTCCGGCCGTCGCAACCAGGGCCGCAACCAGACTCGTACGTGTTTGCATGGATCTGCCTTTCAACGTGAGGGGAAGCGTCGACGACCCGGTTGGTCCTGGAGCGCTGAAAGGACTAGACGTGCGGTTCGCGGGTCAGGTTCCCCCGCGGCTCACGCCAGCTCGGTTCCGTGTGATCCATCGAGCGCCGCGCGGAGCGCGCTCCTGGCGGCGCGTCCGGCGATGATCTTCTTGGTGAACCCGGTGCGGACGCCGGCGGCCGGACCCAGGAAGAACTCCTCGAGCGCCTGCATCGTGCCGTGGTGGCGGCGCGGCGGACTGAACAGGTAGAGCCGAGGCTCGGCGCCGCGGACCGCGATGCGTGCACCAGTCCCCATTCGGTACCACGGAATGGTGATGGTTGCATGGGCGACCGGCACGTCGAAGTCGGTGATGCCCTGCAGCGTGCGGAATCGAATGCGTCCCTCACGGACCTCCAGCACTCCGACCGCGTCGACACCCGTGCCCGTCACGCCCTTCAGATCGCGTTGGACACGCCACACCGCGACCATCGCCGAGTTCGTGCCCGCGGGCATCGGAGGAGTGACCATCGCAAGTGTGACCGTACCCATGCCGCTCTCTACGTGCGCCCGCGACCACCCGGTTCAATTCCGGTCGCGGCCGTTGGTCACAGCCCGGTCCCGACACGACCGGGATGAGCCGAGGATCAGCCGGGTTGGACGCTGAGCGTGCCGCCGACCACGTCGACCGTGATCGTGTCGCCGTCGCCGACCTTGCCCTCGAGCAGGAGCACAGCGGCCGGGTCGCCGATCTCGCGCTGGATGATCCGCTTGAGCGGCCGGGCCCCGAACGCGGGGTCGAATCCCTCGTCGGCGAGAAACTTCATCGCCTCGTCGCTCACGACCAGATCGATGCGACGGGCCGCGAGTCGCTGCTTCCACACCTCGAGCTGCATGCCGACGATGTAGGTGAGGTCGTCGGTGGTGAGCGACCGGAACCGGATGATGTCGTCGACGCGGTTGATGAACTCGGGCTTGAAGAACTCGAGCGGATCGCCGGGCAGGTTGCTCGTCATGATCAGCACCGTGTTCGTGAAGTCGACCGTGCGACCGTGACCGTCGGTGAGTCGTCCGTCGTCGAGCACCTGGAGCAGCACGTTGAACACGTCGGGGTGGGCCTGCTCGATCTCGTCGAGCAGCACGACCGAGTACGGCCGACGGCGCACCGCTTCGGTGAGCTGGCCGCCCTCGTCGTAACCGACGTAGCCGGGTGGCGCGCCGATGAGCCGGCTCACGGCGAACTTCTCCATGTACTCGCTCATGTCGATGCGCACCGTGGCCTGCTCGTCGTCGAACAGGAACTGGGCGAGCGCCCGCGCCAGCTCGGTCTTGCCGACACCGGTGGGGCCGAGGAACATGAACGAGCCGATCGGGCGGTGGGGGTCAGAGAGGCCGGCGCGGCTCCGACGGATCGCGTTGGCGACCGCGGTCACGGCATCCTCCTGGCCGACGACGCGCTGGTGGAGGTGCTCTTCGAGGTGGATGAGCTTGGCGGCTTCGGCCTCCATCAGCCGGGTCACCGGGACGCCGGTCGATTTCGAGACGACCTCGGCGATGTCCTCGGCGTCGACCTCCTCCTTCAACATCCGGGTGTCGGCTTGGAGCTCGTCGAGGTGGGCGGTGGCCGCGGCGATGCGCTGCTCGAGTTCGGGGATGCGGCCGTAGCGGATCTCGGCGGCGACGTTGAGGTCGACGTTCGCATCGGAGGAGCGCTCGAGCTGGATGCGGAGCTGTTCGAGCTCCTCCTTCAGCGTGCGGATCGCGTCGATGGCCTCACGCTCGGCTTCCCAATGCTTCTTCATCTCCGCCGACTCGGCGTTGAGCTGCGCCAGCTCGTCATGGAGCGCTTCGAGGCGAGCCTTGCTGGCGTCGTCGGACTCCTTCTCGAGCGCCAGCTGCTCGATCTCGAGCTGCAGGATGCGGCGCTGGACGACGTCGATCTCGGTGGGCAGCGAGTCGATCTCGATCCGCAGCTTGCTGGCTGCCTCGTCGACGAGGTCGATGGCCTTGTCGGGCAGGAAGCGGTTCGTGAGGTATCGGTTCGACAGCACCGCCGCGGCGACGAGGGCCGAGTCCTGGATGCGGACGCCGTGGTGCACTTCGTAGCGCTCCTTCAGGCCGCGCAGGATCCCGATGGTGTCTTCGACGCTGGGCTCGGCGACGTACACCTGCTGGAAGCGGCGTTCGAGGGCGGGGTCCTTCTCGACGTACTTGCGGTACTCGTCGAGCGTCGTGGCGCCGATCATGCGCAGCTCGCCGCGGGCGAGCATCGGCTTGATCATGTTGCCGGCGTCCATCGCGCCCTCGGCCGCGCCGGCCCCGACGATGGTGTGGAGCTCGTCGACGAACGTGATGATCTCGCCGGCGGCGTCGGTGATCTCCTTGAGGACAGCCTTGAGCCGCTCCTCGAACTCACCGCGGTACTTCGCGCCGGCGAGCATCGAGCTGAGGTCGAGCGCGATGATGCGCTTGTTCTTGAGACCCTCGGGGACGTCGCCATCGGCGATGCGCCGGGCAAGGCCTTCGACGATCGCGGTCTTGCCGACGCCTGGTTCGCCGATGAGGACCGGGTTGTTCTTCGTGCGCCGTGACAGCACCTGGATGACCCGGCGGATCTCCTCGTCGCGCCCGATGACCGGGTCGATCTTGCCATCCCGGGCACGGGCGGTGAGGTCCTGGCCGTAGCGCTCGAGGGCCTGGAACTGATCCTCGGGATTCTGTGACGTGACGCGATGTGAGCCTCGCACCTCGGCCAGGGCCTTGAGCAATTCCTCGCGGTCGACACCGAGGCGGTCCGCCATGGCGAGCAGCAGGTGCTCGACGGACAGGAAGTCATCGCGCAATTCGGACTGGATGCGCTGGGCTTCGTCGAAGACAGTGTTGACTTCGCGGCCGAGACGAGGTTCGTCGCCGCCGTAGGCCTTCGGGAGCTTGGCGACCGCGGCGTCGGCGCGGTTGCGGATCATCAGCGGTGCCTGGCCGAGCTTGGCCAACACGGCGGGGACGACGGTGTCGTCTTGGCGCACGAGCTCGGCGAGCAGGTGGTCGGGGGTGAGCTCGGGATTGGAGTTCGCCTTGGCCTGTTCGACCGCCGCGCTGATGGCTTCCTGGGTCTTCAGGGTCCACTTGTTCGGGTCAAGAGCCATGCGTCCAGTGTACGGCGGACGAACAATGTTGAGTCATATCGACTCAGGATTTGAACAGACGATTTGAATGGTTGCGTCGCGGCGCGTGCGTTGATCAGGCGGCGACGAGGCGGCGGATCTGGCTGACCGCTTGGTGCTGACGGTAGCGAACGGCACGAGTCGAGAGTTGCTGGGCGGCGGCAACCTTGACCGCGGTGCCGTGCACCAACAGATCGCGCACCGCGTCGACGGCACCCGCGCCCAACCCGCGGCGCGTGGCTTCGTCGATCACGCTGACGAGGGCGTCGAACGTGGCGGTGGACGTCGCCAACTCGAGTTCGTTCAGCTCTGCGACGTCGCATGCCACCTCTGTGACGACCCGCCGCCGGCGAGCATGCGTGAATGCCCGATGGCGCGCATCATGAAGAATCCGGGCCGCGATATGAGTGGGGCGAGCGGCTACTCGGTAGCGCGTGATCGCGAGCCAGGCTTCCCCGACCACGAGGTCGAAGGCATCGATGCTGGGGTTGCGGTCCTGTTCGACCTTTACGATCGCCAACAGACCGGGCAGGATCCGCTGCAACACGATCCGAGCCGCCATCGGGTCCGAAGCGGCGACCGTGACCAGGCGACCGAGCAGTTCATTGGACCGGCTGGTGGGTTCCGCCCGGTATCCGGTGAGGTGGAGGAACTCGTCGAGCGAGGCGAACGGCTCGTCGGTCAGGTCCCAGGCCCGGACCTTGGCGATCACGCCGGGCCGGCGGCACATGTGCGCCCACTCCCGATCGAGCCGGTCGGACAGACGCCCAGATGGACTTGCGTTGACGGTGGCGGCGATGGTGTCGGTGGTCATGCCGCCGACGTTGCGGAACCACCCTCACCGACCGCCTCACCGCCGGACTCACAGGAGCCGTGTCAGCCCAGGATTTCTCCGACCGGGTTTCGCCGTTCCCGCTCACAGCCCCAGGTCACCACGCGTTTCCAACCTTCAGCCGCGAGCGAGGACTTGCGCGGATCGATGGTGACGGGTCGCCGGATGGCGACGTTGCGTCGGAAGAGCTCTCGAAGGGTGAGCGTGTCGCCCGTCGCGACGGGTCAGCGTCCAAACCCGCTCGTCGGTCTGACTTTCTGCGCGGGTTCGTGGTGATTTCCACCCCGAGTCCGCTTTAAGCGGCGTAGTGGCTGCTCAACGACCACAAGACCGCTTTGAGTGGGTTCGTGGCGCGAATCGCCAGCAGTCCGCGCAAAACA
>Ga0193743_1003480_pt1 | contig 10521 bp, 3 predicted proteins | sample L2c2metaG_FD_143038 | JGI IMG/M metagenome (GOLD analysis project Ga0193743, IMG submission 143038) | Soil microbial communities from a riparian zone of the East river system, Colorado, United States - L2c2 | ecosystem: Environmental > Terrestrial > Soil > Riparian zone | place: USA: East River...
AGAAGAGGTGGAAGAAATTATCTTGGACATACCGTTATCGCAAACGACTGCTCATACTGTTACTAAAAGAATTCTGGCTACGAGGCTACCACCAAAAATTTCGTATTGACCGTATCTCGATGGTGAAAAACTTCCTGCAGTCAACGAAGCGTCCCGGATACCCAAAAATCAACGGCTTCGAAGCCACCTGGACGAAATCGGTTGGCGGCGTGATGAACTGGTGATCATCGACTGCAACGGCCAGGTAGCAAAAGTGTTAGCAAAAGAAAATAAATCCCAGTTGCATAATCCACATACCAACAGTAATTTTCGGCCCATCTATTTTCATTCTAGAGATTGTCGAGGTCAAGGATGGAAAGGAAGAAGGATCAACCACATTTTGTCAAACAAGAATGTGGTGGAAGAAAGCAACTGCGACAGTATGTTGTGAAGATGGTGGTGAAAGTGAAAGGAAGGCTGTTATCAATCAATCAACAAACATACCGGTCACGTGATGAACGCGAACACGAAAACCTGCAAACTCGAGGGGGGGTTATTTGACAAGTTTTTTCATCGTCTTTTATTTTCTCATTCATTAATTTTTCTCCTCACATTTTATTTGGACTTCACGTTGTCGACACACCACTCAATGCATGAACTCGTTTAACTCGAGGGGGAGTGTTGAAGTATTGCGAGTATGAGACTCGTTCATCCATTTATAGTATATTATGTAATATGGTAGCTAATATGGACAAGTTCAGTTGGTGACAAGTTTATACTCTTACATCAAGCTGAACTTGATTCCAAGGTAGTACTTATAATAACATATACTCTTACATCAAGCTGAACTTGATTCCAAGCTGTGAAATTATTCCAACAATGTTGGAATTTCTTGGACTCGGTTAGGTAGATACCAATAGATTTCACGTTTGGCCAGCGCAGGTCTAGCACCTTGCAAACGAGTGAAGAAAAGTACTACAACTACGGTACAAATTCTTATTGTGATTATGTAATCCTTCCCAATTCGGTCGAGGTTCCAATGCTCGAAACTGACAATATTCAACAACAACAATTTAAGAGTGTTTTTGGCCAATAGTACGGTGTATCAGCATATATATATCAGCATTAGTGATAAAATTAAATGATATTTTTTTTGGCTATACTACTGGTATTTATTCAGTTCTCAGTTCGAACCGGTTCTGGAACCGGACTGAACTGGCAAGAACCGGTTCAGCCAGTTCTCATCGGTTCCGGTTCTCGGTTCTCAAAATTGCAGGTGAGAACCGGACTGAACCGAACTTCGGCAACACTAAGGTCCTGTTGCCATTGTGGCAATAACATCATCACCATCCAGTTCCCGACATATTCCTTCACATTGATAGTCGTGTGGTTCCATGGCGACGGGCTCGCATTGGGACAGAATTTGGCATACTAATGCTCTTCCAGAAGCTGTAGTGTGGACTGTATGAGAAGGGGAGGCATTCGGTGCAGTGGTTGGAGGGTCCACTTTAATTATATGAACTTAAAAACAGATTATGTGTGGATATAGTAGCAACACAGGTGAAAATTTATCCATTCTACGATTGACTGAAGCGCTCACTAATTGGCGTGTCGGGTTTATCGTATTTAAACTGTAGGTTTACACGAGGCCAATGAACGGCCGTTTTGTCGTTAGCGTGGGAAGCTTCACTATCCTTCAGCAAGGAGTTGTCAGGTTTATGTGGTAGTCCCTACCCAGCGGTATACTACGTGTTTCTGTTTCTTAGTCAGCTAAGGATCCATAAGCTGAGACAGGGAGTCGTATAAGCTGGTGTCTGGGTGGGTCTCACAACCCATCCCTTTGCTTATCGTCTCCCTGGGTTAGTGCAGTTTACTTTGTAGTTTCAGTTTTTTATCCCTCCACTCCCTATTTGTATCTGTAAAATACTGCACTACCTGTACTCGAAGCTAAATTTCATACTAGGAAACTCGTTCTGGCCCCGGCCGCTCGAGTTTTCCGCCCGCTATTACCCTCTCCAGCATGAGGTCAGGCCTAAGCTTCATTGGCTTCAAGTATTACTTGGCTTTGAGTGGTCCTACACGTGATGGTTGAAAGTCCGAATCGCTGCGGTACAGGATGAGCATGCCAACTAAAAACATACTATATAATTTATAAAGATCAGGCATCTATGCCTTGCTTGGTAGTTGCCCGAAATGGTATTTTATCCCAAGGACTGGAGACTGTACAACGAATGAGATCCTAGGTGGTCTTTTTTGGCCATATGGCGGTCCTTAATAGCTATTCTTGTACGGATTTATTTGGGATGTGAACTTTAAATTTGTGATCTGTTGAACTTTTTCTCTGGTTCGTTGTTTCGGCATGGGATTCTTCTCAGCGGACGTTATTCTGGTCTTTAGGCTTGAAATCGTCCTTTTCGTTGGTTTGGGCGCCTCCTCCGAGTGTTTTTTTTTTTTGTTGGTTATATGCAGAAGCCACTGGGCTTTCTCCGAGGGCGTGTCAAAACAAACACCTGTCTTCTTACTGAGGTCTTTTTGACTAGTCGGAAGAATTCGAAGACTTTGCACCGATCGCAATCGCCACTCCAATTGGCTATTTTTTAGTTTCTGCGAAGCAACTAACCGCATTCTCTCATATCTTCTCGATAAGTTCCGGATCCGGTTTTTTTAAAGGTAGCAAAGCATACCGTAACGTTGACAGTGTCACATGAAAATTTTCTAAACGGTTTCTACTCTAGGTTATTCTAGACTATACAGGCTTTGCACCCTTCTCTTGTTTCCCATTTACTTTTTTTCCTACCATGGTACTCGCAGATTGACATTCAAATATTCACCGAGTATCCGATTGAATTCACATTTTAATAATCATCCACGTACCTACTGTCGAAACATATTCCAGTCGTCGTCGAAGGGCCTCTCAGCATGTTCATATTCGATCAGATACCAAGAAATTTTCAAAGCTTTTCTTCGTATGTAGGTCTTACATAATTCTGGCTTTGGCACGTTCTTCGCTTATTTAATCATGATGTCACTCATCGAAATTCAGGAGCGTCAACAGGTCCTCAGTCGAGCTCATGGTCCCTTGGCATCGGGTAATATGTAATTCAAATATATCTCTAGAACAGCTATCCAGGGTGTTAGAACCTCAGCTGGTATGCCAGTGCGGCCTAGGTACGTACGTATTAATGTATAACTCATGCTAAGAACTTCCAATGGAACACTAACTTTTGGCTCACTTGAGGCTTTCAGGGCTGCCTTACTAGATCCACTATTCAGCTCTATATTTGATTAACCTAACGGTTGTTGATCATGAAATTTGAAAAAAGTCGAACGTGCATGAGTTCTAATTGTGTATGACTTTTTTTGCAGGTCCAAAGCTGAAAGAGAAAGATACATAATGCTTATATATCTTCCCTCTTGCCTCGGAAAAAGGACTGCCTAAGGAAGTGGCTGTGAGTCTAGACCTTTGCGCCCGCTGTTTTCTCGGCGGTTATGTATGTAAAAACTTTTGAGATGCTTTGTTGTCGATGAAAAAATATACCTCCTGGGACAGTCCTATCATGATGATCTGTTTTTTTTTCATAGGAATTTGTTGGAAAGGCTCGAGAACGCAATTCCAAATTGCAAATGATAATTGAGTGATTCCTTGTTCCACTGTCCAAATAACGCCATGTCCCAGAGATTAAATATTAGACATTCTCACTCAGCCAAGGGTGGTAATAGTCTTAACACCGGCCCGCAACTACGCCTCCAATTTCCACCGTTGGGGACCTCAGTACTAAATATTGGCCCGGGCATCGCGGGTGTGGATAAACCCGTGAACGGAACTCCTGCCCGGGTACCGTGTCGGACTATCGCAGGTATTGTATTCTGGTTTTTTTATAATTGATAGCCTTTCGTCGCTAAGGGGGAGTCAGAGAGAGGAATCCCAGATACGCAAGTGAACATGAGAGGAAGAATGAAAATTTCCACTTCAAAAATTTAACCGCCGAACCGGGCTCTTAGTCATTTGATTGTTCACCACCCATTCTGGTTCAGGAAAAAGCTCCGTTGAAAATGTTGAGAATAACCTTATTGTAGATACAGAACCTAAGAGATGACACGGTGATTCGTGTCGTCACATACAGAATAAACGAAGCTTTCATTAGGTAACTGCTGAAGCTGAAGCTTGAAGCTCTGAATGTCAGAATCGATAGATTCTTTGATCCCGAATGAAGCTGAAGCGCTGAAAGGGCTGACCGTGCGAGTCGAACCAAAATTCGAAATTGTAATAAATGTACCAAATCTAGAATCTACAAGGGGGGAGAAAAAAGAAACTCTAAAGGATGCTCAATAATATATATATTGGTAGGTGATTGTACTGATTGATGAGGAAAAATAATTGTAGTGTAAAAATCTAACTAGCCTTGTGGCTGGCAAAAGAGGGGAAGAAATATATGTATGTATGTGCGCGTGGCCACGCCACGCTGGATAAAGGGGTTATTGTCGTTGCTGTTGTGTAGGTGAACGTTAGCATTGTATGTAGTTGGATCAATGAGAACGAATACCAACGAAGAGATTGAAGAGGTCTGTTATGTTATGCAGTAAGGAAGAATCGTAAAGTAAAAAAAAAATAAAAAAAATGTAGAGATGGAGAGCTCCGTCGATTGGACTGAATCGTCGAGGAAGGAAGCAAAAACAGAGCAAGAGGCAGTCTGGATATAATATCAAGTATATAGAATATACTTGATCAATTTGCGAGGCAATGTGGACCTGAAGGAGAACGTCCGAGTCAATGTCGGTGCTTCTTGGAGATGATCAGCGACGAACAAGAAGCACGACTGCCAAAATTGATGCTATGCGGGCCGGGGCAAGGAGGGGGGCAAGGAGGGGGGACCGGGAGAAAACTGGATGTTGCTTGTGCTCTCCGGTTTTGGTTAAGGAGCAAGCGTTGATGATTTCAAGCCTTGTGCGAGTTCGGCTTTCCATTCCAGTCTCTTGATAGCCTCGGCATAATCTACCCATTCCCGCTTTCGTTGGTGACCTTCTAGCCAGTCGTGGTCGAGCCCCACGACGTCCAGCTCATAAAAATGTAGTGTGGCTGAAGGTGTTGATATTGTGATCACGTATCGCGTGATGGTACCTCGTACACCCGCTGTTTAAAGAAAGAGGATGGCAGAAGGGGGGGAAGAGGGGAAGTGGGGAGGGGAGACGAAAATTAGGAGGTGAGGAGACGGTAAAAATTATAAAGGGTAGGACCTTCTTCCAAGGCCTCTCGAGAAGCGGCAGCCTCTAACTGTACATCTGACGGTTCCCAACCACCTTTAGGTACTGGAAGTTTTCAGACACATATTGAGCACCCAGAAACACACAAAGGACCTTTGAAAGGTGAAAGGAGGACTCACAAAGCCAGTTATTTGGTTGCTTTCGACTTGTTACGACGAGTACTTTGCCAGCAGCTCTTGCAATGGGGATAGCACAGCACACCACTCGCGGTACAGCTCGACCTTTTGATCCCATTGGCAGTCGAACGATTTGTGGATCTGAAAAAAGGATTTGGGTGTTTGAAGTTGTATTTGATAGCTGCATGAGCTGAAGGAAAGGTGGTTGCAAATACGGGGGGCTGGAGTCGGCCTGACGCCGGATGATCAAAATGAGTTTGAGTTAGGGGGATTGGAGTGGTAGGTATTTAGAGGGGTTAGACACTGTGGTGGTCTTTTAAACTAAAAAATTTGGGGTGGAGAACGTAAACGGCTGGATGGAATTGAAACACATGAAGGGAAAAGGTATAAAAGAAAAATGGGGATATGATCGGACCTTTGCTTACATAGATGGGAAAAAAATCTGACTCTAATTTATCTAATGTAATACATAGTATACTTAAGTGCCTTTAAACTGCTAAGTTCAAATGATTTATTACTAGGATCAACTAGTCATCTTATTTATTATTTTAATAGAAAATCGGGTATTACCTTGGCGTGCATCTCCAATTTGGGTACTTACCAACGCTTTGACGAACGTTCATCGGGTATGCAAACCGGCACGGTCACCGGATCACTGAAACCCATCCTCGAATTCAATAATTATTACCATTATCATAACAAACACTCGCGACTAATAAACACCTACACTACGCATCTCAAAATTTCTCACAAATATCCAGCGCCCCGTTGTCTGCTAAGGAAGATGGTGGGACTTTCAGCTTGATCTATCTAGCTATCATTTATTTCAGGTTCTAACCAGATGTGTCCAAACTTTATCAGATCACGTTAGGACTCATAATAACTGTCAATGTATTTTTATTATTTTAAATTTAATATTTATAAGCCTCAGTACCGGCGCTCACGTGACTAACCAACAAGCACACGACCGCATTTCAATGTGAAGCAAATTTGAAGAACCCTCGCACCTTTTAAATTTATATTTGCAACAAGCAGCAGGTCCCACTGACACTACTTTAGCCATACAAAAATAGTATATCACACATCTTAGCATATATGTCAAACTTGTCTTTGTCCGTTGCGTATATTTATATGTCGTCCAAAACTTGATGGTAAGATCTTTGATGATCGCCATGGTGGCCATAGCTGAGACTCATGACCTTTGCTTCCTGGGATTATTTCTGCTTCCGCTTAGTAAGCCCGTAGCGCATCTATTTTATACACGGTCATCGATGGTCTCAATACTTCGACCTGCCTGCAACTAAGGAATCTAAACCAATACACGAACATGAAATGTGGCGGAATATATCGATTATAACCACCGTGACTTTATTTCCATCACCTCGCGTCTCCTGTCAATTGATGTCGCTAGAGTTTACGGGAGTATCATGAGAAGATAAGCTGAAGAGATTTTGGGTGTCAGTTTTAGCAGTTGAGGTAATGTTTGGCTCAGTAGATACATATATATCATGGCGGGAATCTTACACTCACGGTTGGTGGGATCCGAGGGCTTGAGGTAATTTGAAGGCCAAACCATGTGCAACCATATGTAGATAACATTGAAATGCGGCCGTCGACACCGCGTTGACTCAGTAAAGATTAGATTCATAAGACCAGGTACTCCTTCGCGGCGTACATAAGGTGGCTTTGAATTGCCAGTGCCAGACTTCAAGAGTGTCCAAAGTTTGAACTTCTTGAGGCCTTGGGCGCTGACACGGACTGACTCGGAGGATCTGACTTCAACACACCTATATAATACCTTTTAGTACGTCATGCCTATGCATGATGATATGCGTCAGACATCAGTCCGCACTGCGGCGTGTCCAAAACCTCCAAGTTTGGGCACTGACATCGATGACGAAAGTTGCGATATGGCCGGCCACGGAAATATGACGCCGCTATTTGCCAGTATGCACACTGCGTTGGCAGTACGAATGAAAAACCTTTGAAACTAGATACTGTGTATCATGTTGACGTCAGGTACATTCGGATGCCAGCCTTGTCCTCACACTAATGACACTTTTGTGGCGCAAGGTGCCATATCCGGAGTACCTTCCATATCTGGTTAGAAGTTCCTACCCATACTACACAGCCATAAGATATTTAAGAGGCAGATGGAATCAGGCATATAAAGCTCAGAGCTGTCAGCTTTGAGAATTATCATGACAAACCGCCTTGACCATTTTTTTCCTTTATTTTTACTAGAAGAGATAAAAGTAAAAAGCACGGGAGTAAAAATTAGAGTGGGAACCTTATCTGTACAAAAATAAGCCGGCAGTTTACACCTTAAACTATAACTGTCGGAGTTGCTTGGTCACGGTACTAGTTACCAAGACGTATTAATGGAGTCATCGCTCAAAAGATTCAAAGGTTAGGACCACCGGCTGCCAGGAAAGCCCCAGAGAGAGCAGATGATGATGACGATCATCAAGCTAGCACTAATCCAACACTAATTGCTTATTTATATCCATTATTGTCCAAGTCTGATGCCTCGTGGCTTTGCCTTTTTCAACTGAATGAGTACCTGAGGGGTTTGTTGGATAGCGATCTTGAAGTTTTTTTTTTTGGCGAGTGTCTCAGGCAGTCACGCAAGATTGGAATCATGAATAGTTTCTGCAAACAACTGTGAGAAATATTTTCATCAAGCCGTACCATTAACTAATATAACATAACTCACAAGGTGTTGTGCAGTATAGTAACAATCTGCAATCGTGCGCAATCGCGGGGTTGTCGGAGAATCAAACCTGTGATGTTATTTTCAATTCCCGCTTCCAACGCGATAAAAGTCAGAGTAACTTTTATACAAGTACCTTCAAGCCGAAAATGATATTACACCTGTCAATGGATCCACCTCGATCGTTTGATTTTCCAACATTATAAAGCTTCTTTGGTATGTTTCAAATCCCGCAACAAGTCTGGTGCGATGGGCAACCTCAATGGGAACTCACTACCCGATGCTGGGGTGCCCATGCAAACCCCATGCTATTACAAGACCATGGTCATGGGGCTCTAGCTCGTATCTGAGGCTAGATCTTCAGGCTAGGTCAACTAGAACGGTACTCTTCACGAAATCCTCTTAAGACCTTCTCTATGTCTTCCTTAGGTTGTCAGATGCCGTGTTAACGTTGCTCACGTATTTGCGGCTTCTCATCTTTGCAATTGGCGATTCATGATTGAACTGGGGGCATTATAGCTTTACTCAGCTTTGATGACAACTTAACGAGGACGAGCCATAGCTCACTGATCAGAACAGACGAGTACTCCTGGGTATCTTAAAATGCAGAGCAGAGGTTCTGAGGCCTGTGTACTGAGCTGGGTCCTAGGCTAGGTATGAATACAGATATCTGACAGTGGTCGATTAAAAGGCCAGGCCTCAGGCCACAGGACCCATGAGTCATTCCCACCCACTTACCTTTGACAAATCACACCCTACGTTGGATTGAATGTGTTCCGCTCCACAACTCCACAGCAGTCCCCAGCTCCATAACCCTGGTCATGGCCTTCAGCTTATGGATAATGATGCAGTCTTGCCGCGCTGCTGGTTCCCATGGCATGCCAGATCTCGGTTTGCGTTGCGATGGTTGGCAACTTAAGCTTGAACTGGCACTGAAAGCTCGTTTGAAAGTTTAGACATGCAGGAGACTCGAGAGACTCATTCATTGAGTGAGATAGTATGCTTCTGGCGAACACAGTTATGCTCGGGTACAGTACCCTCAATTCCAAGCCTCAGCATGAATAACGTACGCCGCTGCGGATGCTAGGTAGAGAGCGGAACAACGATTTCGGTGGGCGAAGGCGGCTCATCATCGATGCATCATCGTTGATGGCAGCGGACAACGGTGGAATGGCATTTATTACGTCATAGCTAGAATATATATTTCGCTAAACTACGTTACATAGAAAGTCGGGAGAACTGTCCGCCTCACACGTGACACAACATACCATTCCTGATCTTGATATCGTTTTTTGCAACGATAGGTTTACATAAGAGCAATGGCTGGCCGTCGAATTGCGCGGGGTTAATTCTTTCCTTCAGCAAGGTGCTCAATAAGATCTGTTGCCCCAGCGGCATGAGAACTCCAGCGAGTTTTTAGTCACGTTGAGGTCATCAGCTAGGGAGATGAGTGAGCACATTACTCAATGATGCTTGTTTCGCTCGCAATCACTTCGGAAGGCTCAAGCGCTCTTAAAGTTTTTGACGCAGAAATATTTAAAAAATAGAAATGAGCAGATTCATAATAATAATATCGCTCGATGAGCGAACTTTTGGTGTGACAGTGTTACAACTTTTATTAAAAAACCGAATATCTACATTTCCGAGTTCTCAGTATTGAGGACTCGGTCTTATATAAGGTTGGCGGGAGCTCTATGGCAGGATCCGAATTTTACTTTTTACATCCGAAGCTCAAACCTTTGTACTTTGACTGATGACTCATAACTTCCCACCTGAGTACATTCTTTTCCGCAACTTAGCTAGCTTAAGTGTGAAAAAGGTTTTATTAAATATGCGCATGCAATATTCTGTGTTTCGATTGCTTTGAGGCTGGAGTCTGGACACAAGTGAGAAGTGTCCATGCAACAGATCAGTACGTGGCCATCTGGGACAGATAGGATCAAAGATGGATGTTGTATTCTAACTGATGAGATGCAGCTGCTGACAGACTGCTGTGAGGTTTTAAAGTTCTTTTGGGGTTCCAAGAGTCATAGAAATTCAGAATTGATTGGAGAGAAAAGTTCTCAAAAAGCTAGAATCTAACACATTGTGAAACATGAGGCCAACTGTTTTTTGGTCAAGCTTCAAGGTCAAAAAAGCAAATTATTTCTGTCCGAAAATGCACGAGTTGAGGGTTATGACGATGGTGAATTCCGTGGCTTATGTTATATGCAATAACAAACACAAAGATGAAGGACCCAAGAAGGACCAGCGCACCACATGGCTTGGATGTTCTGCGGATCGTTCAGTGCCTTTGGACCACACCGGTTCCAGAACCAAAGTTGACTTCTGTCCTTGCCCTTTCATACCACGGCAGGCTTGACCTCCGCAAAGAACAACATGACAACTGGTGAAAACAAGATATTTATCAAGGCAGAATGTCGCATCAAAAGCACTGCTAGGAAGGACCAG
>Ga0193743_1003481_pt1 | contig 10514 bp, 16 predicted proteins | sample L2c2metaG_FD_143038 | JGI IMG/M metagenome (GOLD analysis project Ga0193743, IMG submission 143038) | Soil microbial communities from a riparian zone of the East river system, Colorado, United States - L2c2 | ecosystem: Environmental > Terrestrial > Soil > Riparian zone | place: USA: East River...
TACAGAGGAACGGCGCGCGGGTTCCGTTTGGTTTTTCTCTGAGGACAGCGCGCGCGCGCATAACGGCTATTACACGCAAGCAATCTTCAAGGTTTGGAAACTGGAGGGATTGGCCAATGGCTCTTGATCATCGACGCGCGCTTAACCTGCTCTTTGAGGCTCAGATATACGCTCCTGCCATCGTTCCCGATCTGACTAACGGCGGGTTCGTCGTCTTCAGTCTGGGGCGATACCTGGGCAGTGGTAAGACGCTGGAGGATGCGCTGGCGGATGCGCGCGCGCGGGGGAACATTCCTGATCTTGCTCCGCGTCCCATGTTTTGGGCTGAGGGTAAGACAGTCACGCGGCGGGGCGAGGTCGTGGCCTCGTGCAGCTCTCGCACGATGGCCGCGCGGATCGCCAACGCACTGAACCAGTACAACCCAAATGAAAGGGGATTCTAAGGCGCGGCGGATCGCGCGCCAATTGGCCGCTAGGGTCGCACGGATGGGGGGCTTTGGGAAGCGTTCCCATGCCTCCTCCTGACGCGATATGATCGAGATTCCACCGTACAGGCGGGGGACTGGATGCGGAAGCTAGGGAGGTCTGCTCGACTCCTCCATAGGCGCAGGTTGCGCTTAACGCAACCACCCCGGCGTTAGAGCGCCGGGGCTGTCGGAGGGTCACTTGAGACTGAAGCTGAGTCTCGATGTGCAGGTAGGAGGTAAGACGCTTTGGCGGCTGATCCTTCTCCTGCTGGGTCTACTTGCCGGGTCACTTTTCGGTAAGTAGATGTGAAGCTAAAACGCCGTTGCCTTCCGTCTCCCGGAGGGTAGCGGCTTTTTCAATTATACCCCTCCTGCGTTGCGTTAGCGCGCTGGGGCTGGCTTGAGATTGCCTCTCCGATTGTCCAGCGTGTATCCGTTGCGATGACTCGCAATCTCTTCCTCGGTTAGAACGCTGGAGCGCATCACAATCATTCGGTGCATCCCCATGTATCGCCATTTTCCTTTTGCATCTAGGACGCTGGTATAGGCATACAGCCGCTTTATGCCGGAGATGTTCAAACTCCAGCAATACTCTCGGAGCCATCCAAAGTCTTCCGGCGACACTGCCGCGTAGACGGAGCACGGAATTTTCATCCGCTGGTGGGCCGTTCGCCTTAGCTCTATCAGCTTGAATGGTTCGCCTGTTAACACGTCTCCCTCACGGTGCTCATCGCGGCAATAGCTTCATAGCCTCGGCGTACTGGCTCTCTAGCTGCGCCACTCCCTCGGGGCCGTCGTGCTGGGCAGCGGAGGCACGCAGAAGCTCCATCCCGCTGTTGAACGGCTCCAGTACCTCGGCGCGCGTGGCTGGCCGTCCACGGACGTACCACTCGGTTTTAAACGGGCGTCCAAGCTGGAAGAGGACTCCCGCGTGTGCGCCTTTCTCGGGCATCTCTGGCGTAGCTATCAGGCGGTGTCGACGGGTGTAGTAAAGCAGGGTCACGCCGGGGTTGCGCTCGATCATCACGCCTGCGGCGTTCCTCCCAAAATCGGCCGGCAACCCATCCTTGCGGCGTACCATCTGCGGCTTCGACAAAAACGGGCAATTGGTAGCGGCGTATAAGGCACACTCGCGATGGCTGGGAGGTTCACTGCTAATTCTGTTAATCGAGCACATCGGCCCTATTACGAATACCTCTTCCTGATAGAGCGGCTTGCCGCACGTCCAGCATAGGCGCTGGTTGATCGCCTTAACCAAGCGGCGCGGGTCCATCGCGCGAAACTCCGGCTCTCCCTTGATCCAATCGACAAACCAAGGGACAGGATAGCCTCTAAAAATCGGAAGATGACGCATGAAGCTGGGCGGCGGCTGTAGGTCGCGGCGGAGCTGGGGGGCGACGGGGCATACTCCCATCTGGTTTCTCCGTGCCTGGGCGTCGTCGTCGTCTTCCCTGCATCCGCAACGGACCCCGCTAATCCAGCCGGTCCCGTCGCACTGGTCGCAATCAATCAAAATCTCGGCCATTGTTCCTCCAGTTGCATCTTCATCCGCGCGGCCTCTATAGGATCATCCGCTAAAAAATCATCTATTCGGGCGTTGTAGGTCTCCAATAATCTTCGCCGCTCGGCGCGGAGGTCATGCTTCCACTTCCGCAGTTTTAGCAATTGCTGGGTGAGCCAGACCAACTGAACCAGCACCAGGGCGATGACGATGGCGGCGGCTATCTGCCGGTAGTCGGCTGGGCGCTTGATTATGATCCACTCCTCCACGTTGATCCCCACGATGCACCCGCTCATGGCGCACACGATCATGGAGGTAAGGTGGCTACTCTGAATCTCTACAAATGACCTGTCCCCTGACACTTCGGGCATTGTTTGTTTTGGCTGCTGCTCCATCCTGATCCCTCGCACGTTCCGCAAACTGTTACCTTCCCTGTGCCTCGGCACTTGGGACACTTCTTACTCGGCTTTCCGTTCTTCGTCGTCTTCCGGCAGTTGCACGGGTCTGTCCTAATTCCAGTGGCTTTGTCGTCGGGCTTCATCCTGCCTCCCCCGCTCCGCAATCTTCTCTATGATGCCGGTCAAATCCTCGGGTTCTCCCATTGCAATCCACTCCGCCGCGCGGCGGGGAAGGTCGGTGGTGGTGATCGAGGGGAAGCGTTCAATCCAGAGTCTTATGGCCAGCATGAATACCCACATCCCCCGCGTGTCTCGCGGGAACATGGCTTCTATCGTGCTGGCGGCTTCGTGGGTCTCCTGTACAAAGGCGCGGAGTCTTCCCCGCTCCTCCTCGGTCAGTTCAAAGGCGTAGGTCGTCTCTTGGCTCATCGTCCTCCTCTGTGTCTGGTCGCCATGTGAAAACTTAGCCATCTCCAGCGGTTCCACGGTGGGATGTGATGTGGGGGCCGCTCCTCACAGTGCATACAGACGCACGGATACCCCAGCCTATTTCCATACCGTCTTGGCGTGGACAAGTTCGATGACCCTGGCGGTAAAAGTGCGTGGAGGTAAGTCGTATTCAATCGCAAGGCGGCTGAGTAATTCTTCGACTCGGCCTGCGGTAAAGGCGATGGCTGCTTGGGGGATACCATCTGGAGCAATGTGGCCTTCTTGGTTGGAGTGATTGACTCCTGCGCCGTTGCTGGCGATTGGGGGGAGGGTTTGCTTCGCAAGTTGTAAGCTCCTTTTCGTGTTGCGGTGGGTGGTGTTCAGGTGGTTGGTCAATCCGCCTTTCCACTGGGCGATGAATTTGCATCCTTCGTGGGTACAGGGAAATTGTCCTTTTAATCTGTTGTGGACGCTGGTCTTTCCGTCTTTCTTCTTCTTCTCCTTCTTCTGCTTCTGGTAGTAGAGTGTTGCTGCTGAACTTCCGGCTATGCCGTGTTTGAGACGGCGGTGAGTTCCCAATCCCCTTGCATCCTCATACTGAGCGTCACACTCGGGGCATTGGTGTTTTGTTGGGGTGGGCTTGGTCGTCAAATCAACTTGCTCCTCTCTCTGCTTCGTCTTCCGTGTTCCAGTCCCAGCCGGAAAATCTCCTCGGGGCTGGGGTGTTCTCTTCCCCATATAGGGTGTTCGGTGTCGAACAAGTCATACGCTCGATCCGCAATCTCGTGGCTGTAGTACCCCGCATAATAGCCAATGTTTTCCAATACCAGACGGGTGGCCTCTTCCTGGCTCCGTCCCAGCGCAACTATCTCTTTCACCTGTGCCGTTAACAGGGTGTTGGCCTCCTCCTTCGTCATGCCGTCCGCTACGCGCTGCATAATCTCTTGTAGGCTCATCAATTTTTGGCTCTCCTGAATTGAACCGCCTTGGGACAATCGGAGAAATGGGAGACGGCGGGATCGTCGTCGTGCTGCATGGGGTTCATCGGCATAGTCTTCTCGGCGGGGGTGAGCCATAGCTCCATGCTGGCTCCGCACGGACACGTCTTGTTGGCCAGATACTTGTATCCGGCCTCGATCATCGCGGCCTTGGTCGGCGGGAATGGCATCTAGTCCTCGTCCTCCTCGTCGCCATAGTAGCGCCATACTCCTACGGGGTTGGGTGGGGAGATTGCGGCGTCATGATCGCCACTCCCTCCCCTTACCTGCGTAGCGAATACATCCGCCACGCCCTGCGGTTCGGGGTTTATTCCTTCGCCGCAATCTTATTAGCTAGTGATCTTCCAGCCGATGGAGGCGCGAATCCTGTTCGGTGATCTTTTCAAAAAATCTGTCCAGCCGTTCCTGCGTCTTAGCCTCGTGTTTGTCGATCTTCGCGCTTAGGTCTTTACCTAGTTGCTCGATCTTCGCGCTCAGTTCCGATCTATCCGCTCGGGACTCCGTGCGAATGTCGCGGAGTCCCTGGGCATTAAGAAAAATTCCGAGTAGCACAGTAAGGGTTGGGGCCGCTGCTACGCCTATCAACGTCACCAGCTCTGGGGTCACTTGGTCGCCTTCCCTTTCTTGGCCGCGCGCGGCTTCTTGGCTGCGGCGGCGGCGGTGAGGGGCGGCTTGTCCAGCGGCTCCTCGTTGACGGTCTTTACCTCGCCGTCTTCCATGTAAAACCCAACATTACCAGACGTGTTCACCGTTTCTATCCAGACTTGAAAGTCATGCTCCTGGGCCATCTCCGCGATGATAGCTAAGCTGTCATCATCTAACAAACTCCCATCCTTGATCCGCATCACGCGAACCTTGCTATTCGTCGCCATGCCGATGGCTGCGCTCACCTTGATCTGCTCGGCGTTGCTGGCCTGTTCAAAGGGGAGATTGTTGTACATGACTTCCTGATTGCCAAAGCCGAGACCTTCTACGGGGTAGTGGGCGTGGGCGATGGCCTCTTTCTTGCGGCGTTCGCCTTCCTTCACTGCCGCGTCCAGCTTCTCCCATACCTCGTTCGCGACGGAGAATTCCTCTTCTTTCTTGGCGCGCATCTGCGCGCGCTCGATGGCGCGGTTTATGGTGCGCGCCTCCTCGATCTGCTCGGCCAGTGCTCCCCCGTCCTTCGGCTCGGCCAGCGGCTTCCAAGCGGCCTCCTCCTTCTCCATCGCCTGTACGCGGTCTAGGTCTTGGCGGAGACCAAGCTCGATGCGTTCAATTTCCTCCCGTAGCTGCTTCAGGCGTTCGGTGCGGTCTTCGGCGCTGCGTAACATCTGCTCACGTTCGCGCGCGAAGTCCTCACGCTTGCGCTTCTCGCGCTCGATGGCGGCGTTATAGTCGCTGGCCTGGGCCAGCTCCGCCACCATTGCGGTCACGTCGCGCGGCTCCGTGGGAAGACCTTCGGGAACGAGGATGGCGTTGCGCTGGGCCTCTAGCTCGTCGCGCTTGCGCTTGGCCACGGTGCGCTCGTCAAAGTCCGCTTGTATACGCTCGTCCAGCGCATCCATGTCAATGTCAGGGGTGGAGATGCGGCGGAGCACGTGGTATTGCTTCTTCGCCTCCATCCGCAAAAACTCCAGCGGGTCAAAGCTCACCTGTTTCAAGAGAGCGTCTTCCAGCTCATCCGGCGTCGTCAGTTTTTTCCGCTTGTCCTGAAACTCGCTGGCGTCGGCTCCCGGCATCTGTTCGACCATGAGGCGTCCGGCGCGCTTGGCGCTACCCTCAAAGAATTGGCGGGTGAGGGTGACTTCGGTCTCGGTCTCCCCCATATCAATCCTGATTCGCGCGTTCACGGCTCCGCGTCGGACGGGCGTGGACGGGATGTTCTTTCCTCCGACCAGTCCCCACTCGATGGAATCGAGCGCGGAGGTCTTGCCTGATCCGTTGCCCCCACTGATCCGGTTGATGTACTTGTTCGGGGTTATGTCGATGACGTTTAGCTTCTTGATGTTGCTGGCTTGCAGGCGGATGATTCGCACGTTAGTTTGTCCTTGCTTCGTTCTTGGTTGTGGTCCATGTAAAGCCCAACGTGGCGGCTTCTTTTGCCAGAATTTCTGCTCCACACTTGGCGCAGTATTCGTAGTCCTCGCTCCATGCCAGCGGAGCGTCCGGCTCATCGTCGTTGGGAATGGGGTACTCTATGCCGCAACGTTTGCAGTCGGCGGTTAGCTGGTCTATCTCTGCTTCGTTGGAAGTCATGTAGCCCCGGTTTACCTTAAAGTCTTGGGGAACTTTGTCGCGCCACATACCAGTGGCGATTTGATCGGCCTCCGCATCGCTGCGGGCCTCCACTTCCACCTCGTACTCACATTGGGCAATGACGACTACCTTCACCTTGTACTTTGCCATTTAATGACCTTCTTTCTAAAGCTGCTTGCCGTGCTTCACGTCGATGATCTGGACTTCGTTCTTCACGACGCGATAGTGGATGAGGTACGGCGTTCCGACCACTAACATCTCTCGTCTGCCTGGGAAGTCTGTAGTTCGTCCGCTCTTGGGGAAGTCCCGTATACGGTCAAACGTTTTATTGATTCGATCCCGCATGGCGATGGCGCTGCGGGGGCTGTCTTTGGCGATGTAGTGGTAAATCTCCTCCATGCGCTTTATCGCGCGGGGCAACGGAATTAGCTTCAACTGGCCTTCCTCCGCTCCGCGCGCTCATACTTCTTCTGTATGGCGTCAAGGCTGGCGTTCATCTCCTCCATCGTGCAATAGCCGTCGCGCTCGGCCTCATCAATGGCGGCTTGGGTTTCGGCGTGGTCGGCGCGGACTCTCTCCAGGTATTGCTCTATTGCAAGGTTGAGGACATAGGTTCTGTCCCGTTCGTAGGCTGCGGCGATGGTGTCCAGCTCATCGACAATCGCCTCATCAGTTCGGAAGGTGACGGTTTTCATGCTCATATCGCGATCATAATACATAAACTCATGGCGAGAGACAAGTATATTTGGACGAAAAAAACCGGCTGGCCCCTTTCGGTGGGTCAGCCGGTAATCTGCCTTGGATGTGTTCTCTAGTGGTTTGTCGGAACTGAGCTGATCTTACTCCTCTATTTCCACTGCACGGCTGGATTCACAACCACAAGAGGCTCCATGTCGGCGCGTACTGCCCTCACCTCCCAGCAAAACTTAGCGGCGGGTGCAGATGAGCGGACGCGGAACTTGCCATCGACCACCCGCGAGGCCATCAGTTGCGCGAAGTCCTCCGTGTCCTGCTCGAAGAGTTGCGTGAGTAGCACGGTGCGGCCTTCGGGCCTTGTCAGCGCCTCGAAGTATTCGGGCAAGGTAAGCTCCACGCTGCCGTCTGCGGTCACGGCCTCGCCGCGATAGGACACGGAGTACTCCGGGCTTTCAAGGGTGGAGTGAGTGAGCGTCTTGGTCGGGTCGCCGGGATAGGGAATCTGAAAGTTCTTTGCGGAGCCGGTGATGACTCCCTGCCGGGTGATGGTGACAACAGGAACGTTTCCAGCCCCTGAGGCATCCGACCCTGACCAAAAGCGATAGGCGCCGGAACGGTCGCCAGCGACGGAATCAATGCCAAACTCAAGGCCATCGTCCGTCCTGCCGGGGGAGAGAGCAAGGCTGCTCCCTCGCGTTCCCCCTCCACCTCTTACGGTTGCTACGCCCGCATTGAGACCTAAGCCGGTAATGGTGGGTCGAAGGATAAGGTTCCCCAGATCGCCCACCAAAGTTTCAGTGCCTGCGCGGTCTATTTTGGCAGTCACGAAGTTAGCCCCTGAGCCATCCACCCCTGACCAAAAGCGATATTCTCCCGCGCGGCTGCCGGAAAATTGTGAATCAATGCCAAAATTAAGGTCTGTGCCTGTCGCGCCGGGGGAGAGATTAAGGGTGCCAGGGAACTGTCCCCCACCTCTTATGGTTGCTTCGCCACTGGGGACTGGGAGTGTTAGATTAGCGGATGATTGAAGTCTAAGGTTCCCCGCCGCTCCCTTAAAATTTAGGGTTCCCGTACCGTCCAAACGCATGACTGGCACGGTGCTGCTGTTTACCAGTGTGCTTGCTCCCACGTTGTACCAGGAGAATGCGCCAAAGCCGCTGAGATGATTGTTTATGAAGTCGGTTTCCCCTCCCCCGGCGCTTATGTTCCACGCAATGGTGCAGCCGCCCTGCCCGTTGGTGGTAACGCCTGCGGGGGTGTTCGCCTCGGTGCGGAAGATGCCTCCCACGCTGGTATCTCCGCCCCCAGCTTGTAGCCTTATAGTCTGGTCGTTCGCGCCTCCCTGCGTCTGTCCCTGAATCTCGATGGCGTTAAGTGCTGCATTCGGCGTGATCGACATGCCCTTTGCGCCAACGCCTTCGGGCTTTCCAAACCATGAGGATGTGCCTTCAGCGAGGAGCCTCCCCAGCACGATCTGGTTCTGGGTGAAGGTGTTCGCTGTGTTCGTTCGTGGAATGGTGGCGGGATCGATTGGCGTTGCCCATGCCGTCCCAGTTGAGACTGGCACACCCGCTGCTGGATAGGTCGCAAGCGTGGCGGGATCAATTGGCGTTGCCCATGCCGTCCCGGTTGAGACTGTCACACCCGCTGCTGGATAGGGCACAAGCGAAGCCGGGTCTATCGACGGGTCGCGCCAGCTATCCCCTTCCGAAATGGGAATCCCGAAGGTCGGCCATATCATGCCCCCTGGCCCTCCCCCGTCTGGGGAGTTGGCGAAGGTGCGGACGGGAGAGTTGCCTACGGTGGAGGTATTGAAGTCGGCATGATCGGCGGTGAGGTCGCCGGACACGCTGAGGTCGCCGCCAATCTGCTCGTCTCCTGTTACGACGGCGTTGCCTTCCACAGTGAGGGGGCCGGTGTTTACTGAGGCACCCACGCCCCTGGCAATCTCTACATTGCCTCCATCTGGATTGATGCGAATGGTCTGGTCGTTCGCGCCTCCTACGGTCTGCCCCTGAAAGTCGATGGCTTCCTCGGTAGGCTTGGCCTGTATCGTCATGCCCTTTGAACCGGGCAGCGCGCGCGTCTGTCCCGTCCACAGGTTGATATTGCCATCCATGTTGGCCAGGTCTAGCGCCTGCGGCATCTGCACACGGAAATTGCCCGTAGGGTCTATATCTGCACGAAAGAAAGTATGGGCGGCTCCGCCGTCTGTGGGTTGCGCTGAAAGTTGAATCGCGGGCATCGCGCTCCCTGGGGTCGCCGTTACTATCAAATCGCCGCGCCCTTTGCCTCCCGCTCCCGTTGGGCTAAAGCCGAGCGCGGTTGTGCCTATCGCGGTTGTGCTGGGGTAGGGTTGCGGCGTCCCCTTGGCGATGTAGCCACTCCCCTGCACGAAGTCTGCGGCAACATAGACTGCCCCCTGCAAGATATAGCTCTGCGGAGACGGGCCGCGTTGGTCGCTGATAATGACCTGGGCGCTGCCATTGGTGACGGCGGAGATAGCATCGTTGCCGACATATCCACTCGGGAGGATGACGCAAAAATTTTGGGTGGGTGTGCTTCGCGCGAAGTCCACGGCTTTCTGAATCGTGGTGCAGAAGCCTTCCCCCACATAGAGGTTGTTGTTGATCTGGCCCTCTCGAATCGGCCCTGTCACTGTCGCTGCCATAGAACGCTCCTTTAGTTCACGAAGATAAAAAACACAAGAAATAGGCTTTCATGGCTGGCTGCACGTTCCCGGCAAGTTCGCTTTCAGAATCCCTCCGGCGTCTGCAATGAAGCTTTGCACGGTGACGGCGAAGGGGCGCGGATCGGCTCCCGTTCCGTTGCGAATGTCGGTTCCCCACGCCACGCTATGGCCTCCGCTGAAGTTCTGTTTCAGGAGGAAGACGTAGAGCATACCGGGGGTGAGGTTCTTCACGCGAAGCGTCTGCACGGACGCTCCCAGCGCAATCACGAAGGTCTCGCCCTGGAGGGCGTCTAACACCATCGACTGTGCGGCTGCGGCTTGTATAAGTCTTCTCATGGGGCCTTCCTGTTTAGGGGTAGTAGGTCGCTGGGCCAATCGCCCATAGTTCGCCGTTCTCATCCGCCACAAAGGTCTGTACGGTGGTGCTGTCCGGATTGGTATCAACCAGCGCGGCGTTGTGCATGGTCGATGGCCACAAGAAGCGAAATCCTCCTGGGCTGTTCTCCACGATAATGAAGGTGTAGAGGTTCCCTGGCCTCATATTCTGTATCGTCGGAAAATCTACGTTGCCGCCAATTGTCGTCTTGAAGCTGGGGTAGGTGGTGCCGTCAAACACCATATTGAAGGTTGCCCCCAACACAAGCAGCAAGTTCTGTAGCAGGGGTGGCAACGGCGGCGGGATCTGGTTGGGGTCGTAGGGGTCAAGCAGGTTGAGGTCGTAGCTGGCGGGGATGCTGAGAAAGCGGTAGGCGTTGATCTGGGCCACGTCGCCGTTGTCGTCCTTGACGGTCACGGTGTAGTAGGTTCCAATCGGCGAAATCGTATCGTTCGGGTCAACCGTGAAGCTGAAACTTCCGTCCGCCTGGACGGTGATGTTGCTGTCCTGAATCCTTGCCACCAAAGCCTTGCCATTCACGCGCGGAACGCGGCTCCCGTATCCGCACAACATCACTTCGATGCCTCCGACGACTGCGGTGCCGTTGGCTGCGGATTCGAGTTTTCCTGTAACCGTTACCATTGCGTCTCCTATCCAAAGAAAGTCATGAATCCTACGGTGGCCAGTCGCGGGTGGCTCTCAAGGTCGCTGAGGATGTT
>Ga0193743_1003482_pt1 | contig 10514 bp, 13 predicted proteins | sample L2c2metaG_FD_143038 | JGI IMG/M metagenome (GOLD analysis project Ga0193743, IMG submission 143038) | Soil microbial communities from a riparian zone of the East river system, Colorado, United States - L2c2 | ecosystem: Environmental > Terrestrial > Soil > Riparian zone | place: USA: East River...
TAGAAACGAGTGAGTTTTGGACTTGGTAGGCGGTGAATTCCGCAGGGACGACAATATCAGCGATTTGAGTAACTGCCATAGGACTACCCTCGAATGAAATTGATTCTTATTCATCCGGGCAATCCGACTGGATCACACCGCATCGCGACTGCGATTTTTGGACAATAGCGCATCTTGCGATTGGGTTCAAGGAAAAAGAACCCATGGACAACAGTGGATGATCTGACGAGATCATTTTGCAGTAGGCATAATGGTCGGCGAAACGCTCTTTTGTTTCTCTAGAAACGAATCCCGTTGGAGCTTAAGCTCAGGTTTATTAAGAACTTTGATCAACTCGGTGGCCGGAACAATCATGGAAATGTCGCTATTCGCATGAACGCTGCTATTGACCGTGGTTGTAGTAACGCTGAAAGTCATATCTGCATTCTCGAACACTTCGCCACTTATCACACCGAGTAACTTATACGATGGTCCGGATATAACACCCGCGAATTTATTTGTATCGATGAACATAGGCGAACCACTGTTACCTCCAAAAGCGTGCGCCTCAGCCAAGAATATGTGTCCGGCGAGACCTTTGATGGTTGTGGTCTGCAATGCGTTCGGCACCATAGCTAGTGTGCCCGAACGAACGATGGGATCAACCACGGAGTTCTCGTTAAAAGATTGAACAAACAGACCCGAAAACAGAACCGGATCGCCCTCCACGACCGTCTTATTCTGGATCTCGTCTTCGGTGATAAATGACTGGCTAGAAATAGATGTGGAATCGTAGGTATTTTCGTCGACGGAGATCGGCGTGACCGCTAAATCAACGGACTCGTCATCGGGGTACGACCAATGCATTAGGCTGTCAACTCTATTGATTTCAGAATAAACAGAAGAATGCGTAGAGTCGGGCTTGTGGTTCAACATGACGAAACGCCGAAGAACTGGGCACGGGTTTCCACTCTCCACGCCGGGTTCAACCACATGATGATTTGTGACTAAATAGGAAAATCCAAGTTGGCTCTTATTTACGCCAGGAGGTATAGCAATTCTCGAGTCAAGGAGCGCGATTAGAAAACCTGTTCCGAGATGCTGGTCACTGGGTAGTCGTTGTATCTCCGCAGGTTTCATTTCTGATAGGTCTTTTTGTGTCAACGAAGTCATCCTGACTAGCATGCCTCCTCTTTGGATGATGTAATTCGCGATCGCTGTCTGATCATCTGCAGGAGGAACCTGTTGGGCAATTAGTATGAGATCGTTCGCGCTCAACTTTGAGCCGATTTGAGTGATCGTCCGCAAATTGGATGTTAGAGCCGCCAAATTCTGAGCAATCGCGACGCGTTGCTGGGGGGGCAATTTCAATAAGCTTTCAACCGTGAGCGCATCTATCTCCGAAGTGTAGTCATGTAAGCAATCGGTGCGCAGAAATACGACCGTCTTCTTGATCTGAGTAGGAATAGGGAGGGGTTTGCTTACAACGGTGGTAGTACTTGGAGAAGGCACCTGCCCATAGCCTGAGCTGCACAGAGAGAGGACTGATAGCGCCGTGAAAACGCGGCGTAGAAACGTTCGGCAGATTGGCATGCAGGTAACCTCGCGACTACGATATAGGTCGTGTTGACTTCAGATGTGCTAGACGAGCCATCGTCACCACGGCTTGAAGTCCGGCAGCTTTCGATGATTCGAAGCTGCTATCTGCCTGAGTTCATCGGTAACAGCGATGTAATCCGCCCTTCCCGTGATTGAGGCAAAACGTGATTCCAGAATGTGTACCTCTTGATCGTCCATATATGGACGGCAAATCGACATTGATTGTGCATAAAACGTGTACGCGTTATTGGCTTGAAGCAGTTTCAGATAGCTAATCAACAGGAGGCAAGCGGCGAGGAATCCACATCCGGCTAGGCCGAGCTGATAGCTATAACGCTTCTGATTCAACGCCTCCAACTCAGCCTTAAGATTTGCGATTGCCGTGGCTTCGTCTAAGTCTTGGTAACTTTCCGAGATTTTGTTCGCAGACACTCGTCGACCGCTAAAGTACCCAAACAAACCCGAAACTAGACCGATAAACGCCATTGTCACAAGGGCAAAGAGTTGTAACGCACTCGATTCATGAAGGCCCTTGGCCGCTTCACGAAAATTATCGTCCTTAATCGCAGTTGATCCCAGTGTTGCGATTGTAAGGATTGTTGTTCCAGACCACTGAGCGAGCGGCTTCAACGCGATTTCCCACAGACCGCTACCCAGTGCGCCGAGTAGAAGCGTTCCTAATATCGTACCGACAACTTTCTTCCAATTGGCGACTTGGATCATTCCGACATTGTGCCCCTGAACTTACTATCAATTCAACAGCTTACACACTTGCAACAAAACTACGTTATTGGGGTCAGCCCCAACTTCATATACGACCTAAGAGGGACAGAGGGCATCATGCCGCGCTCGAACTTGCCGCAAACGCGACTTTCGAGGAATTGAGATTGCCGGTGATCTATTTTCTGACTGTCAAAGGCATCTGGGGGCACGACACGATACATTGTCTCCATGAAGTTGAAGGCACTTCGACAGGCAATTACCCTCCTGGCTTTATTTGTGCCGTTCTGTATTGGCTGCCGCCAGGCATTACCCCCTCGGAGCCAAGGTGCCGAATGGGTTGCAATGACTCGACATGAGAAACAGATTTATGTGTCCGCTTATCTCGATGGAATTGGGTCTGGGACGTCCAATCTCTGCAATGCTTTGGAGGGCAGTGCCCTAAAACTTAAAATCAAGGACAACATCGCTTCCGGAGAAAGTCCCTGCATCCATTTCCGTCCCCACTACACACACGCCAACACGAACGCGATAGGAACTTACGGATACTCCGACCCGTACGTAAACATCATCGACGGCTTCTACAGGCATCCAGAATGCCGCGTTATGCCCTACATGACGATCATGCAACATCTGAACGACGCAGAGTTCAAATCGGGTGATGATCTATACATGTTGGTTCGCTCAGGCAATGCCCAATGGGGAGCATTCTCAGGTTTTGATGGGATGGAGAAATGTTACGGCGCAGATAGAAAAGATCGAGTTCACTGAAAACGGTGTTTTCGGCAACTTCGCTTGACACCGGGAGCCGTGATCCTCCGAGCGAGGCCAACCGGCACCGCCCTACTGGTCACGGAGCAGGCTTCTCGGTCTTCGCTTTGGCATGATCAAGTATGAAGCGGGCGTAATCTGCAGCCGAGTCCCTGAAATTCGTGATGAAGGCTTCGACATTTTCCTCTGATACACCACCCGTCAGTACCAATAAATTCTCGAGCACCGCTGTCCCGTCCTTCTCTACGAATGCCGTGGAGGCGAAATGGGTATTGTTCCACTCATTCACGGTAGCAAGCGAAGCACCGTCGGTGTAGTAAACAAAAAGCTCAGGCAATTCCGCGGTGGCCATCTTGGCTGCAACCTTTCTGCCTTCGGCCCTGAAGGTGAAGTAGCTGTCCAGTTTTCCATCGGTGCTGCCACGCTCACATTGAAAGCCGAGAGATTGAACCCGACGTTGAAACTCTTCCAAGGTCATAGTGGAGACTAGCTGTTTGCTGCTCCCCGCGGCAGCGCTCGCAGTCGGTCCCTTTGACTGTGCCAGCGAAGGACAAACAACAAGGAGAGTGCCGAATAAAGCTACGGGAATAAAACGGTTTTTCGTCATATGCAAATCTGCTCTTTCCTGAAGCTCGACTGCTGAAATCATTCGTTATTTGTCCTGTGCTAAGGTTTTTTATCCCTATGAACTGCTTTGTTTCGTTGGCTATCCTTCAGGGGTGAGCCAATGAGCAATTGAGCGGTTGTGTTGGATCCGAGTGAAAGAAGCCCATGCCAGAGCAAGACGCTTTCAAAGAGCCAGCAAAGCAAGTGCAGAGTCAACCTAAACCTAGCGAACCTGTTCGTCTCAATGACACACAAGTTGTACAAGTCCCCATCCCACACGGAGAAGTACATAACGAGGCTAAGGAAGACGAGCCAAAGTGGACTGATAAGACGGTGGCTCTGTTTACCCTGTGTCTCTTCCTTGTTGCCGTGATTCAAGGAATTATCTTTTACAAGCAATGGCAGGAGATGCACTCCGGTGGTGTGGACACTCATGCTCTGGCTGACGCCGCCAAGTCTCAAGCGGACGCGGCTAAAGCGCAAGCTGACGCGGCTAAAGCGCAAGCGAACGAAGCCGAGGCCCAAGTCGAAAAAATGACGGAAGCCCTCGGTAAACTGACACCCTAATCAAGGAAGCCACGGCGCAAGCTGTCGCGACTAACAGACTGGCAGAGCAAGCACAGCGATCCGCTGACTACGCCAAACAATCTATCGATACGGCTGTAGATGCAGAGCGTCCTTGGGTAGGAGTCAGCTTCTACAAAGCTGACGAGTTTACTGAAGGTAAGACCGCAAAGATCACCATCCAATACACCAATACTGGAAAACGGCCAGCCAGCGTAAGCATGACCTATGGAGGTAGACCAATGGAGAAATTGCCCCCATTTCCAAACATGGTCAATATCCCCCACGGGAGTGTGGGCTTTATGCTCCCCGGTGCAAACCAGCTTGGAACTTTCAGTTTCGATATTCCTGAAAGTGCCTTCGCCATTTGGAAAGCCAAACATCAAACTTTTTACATTTTGGCCCAAATCGTCTATACAGATGTTGGGACCAGCACAGGACACATCACGAACTTTTGCGCCTACTATGACCCTGCCAATAAGGATGTTCCTTTCCCCTTGTGCCCACGGATGAACGAAGCCAAATAGAATGGGTAGGACGGCGCAAAGTTTTGTGGCTAGATATGGCCAAATCGGCGCGCCGCCTGCATTAGGCAGTGATGCCCTCTAACTCCGCAGCAAACGACTTGAGCAAAGCCAGCTCTTCCGCTGCCTGTTCAACTTGCACGCGACCTTCAGAGTCGTCATCTGCAATAAGAAGTCGCTTCAGCTCAGCGTCGATACCGCGTAGCTGCTCCATGAGCACGGCGTCAAGGTCGCCCGGTCTCACGCCGCGAAGAAGGCTCTCGACCTGGCTGAGACTCTTGACGGACGTCACAATCGCGCGTGGATCGGCAGGAATCGCAACCAGCGAAACCTCGTAGAGCTTTATCTCTCGAATGGTTCGAGTCCCGTCGGCATTATAGGTCGTCTTCCCGGACGACTCCGAGGGTAAGGTGTACCCGATGCTCAGTCCCTTGATGCTGCCGGCCTTGAGGTGCGCATATGCTCTTTGCGCCGCCGGATCAACCATCACCATCGAACCATCGACGACCAAACCGGCAGCGGAGTCGGAGATTTTGGCTAGTCCCAGCGGCTCCGAAGGTTGATGACTCCAGAGCAGCGGAAAGCCGTTCCCCTGCGACGCGATGGCTTGTTTGAAGGCTCCCGCAAGGATGGTGTCGCCGTGCAGGTCGACGCCGTTGTAGGTCGAAGCATAGCCGGTGAAGGAGCCTGTCTGATCAAACCCCTTCACCTTCAAATTGAAATCGCGCGTCAGCATCGGGACTCTCCTCTAGTTCGGCGAGCTGATCAAAGATCCGGTCACAAACGCATTCGGTCTGTAGGTGCAGAGCACGGTGCGCTCTTCACACAGCACGGTGACGGCGTTCCGGACGAAGTTGTCCCGATCTTCATAGCTGAGTTCAACGGTCGCATCCATCCGGTCGACCAGTTCCGCAGACTCGCTCGAACCAGCCAGCCAGGTCCCCGCTGCGATCGCGTTTGTGCTGATGACCGGCTTACCCCAGAGACTCAGCGCCTCAGCGGTGCCGCCCGGATCGCCCACGATGTAGCGGCCTAAACTGTCCTTCAAGGTTTCGATGTTTGCGATGTCGGTGGGGTTCAAGCAGAAGAAGCCTGCCGGTACTTCATCGGCCAATTCAACCTGTTCTAAGCCCCGTCTCAAAATATCTAACGGTGTGTTTGCGGCCCCGGTGAGCAACGCAACGTTGAATGGTGCCGCCAGTCCTAGCAACCCCGTGAGGTTATTGCCGGTACCGTCTCCACCGATTGTCTGGGTCTCTTCTCGAAATCGCAGCCCGTAGAGCAGCCGGGTAGAAATGTACGCGGCCAGCTGTGGCATATCTTCTAGCACTTGCTTGCTGGCATTCAAAAAATGCGCGATGGTCTGTACCGGCAAAGAGACGGTCGCAAACGTGGCGGTGGTCTCACCCTTCACTGCGCCTTCTCCCGCCTGCATCGCGGCCCCATTGACGAAGGCTGATTCGCGGACGAAATAAACCTGATTCCCGGTGGTCTTCGTGCCCCGATAAAGCAGGTCGCGAAGGAACAAACGACGCGTCGCCAGAGGGACGGTGGTACCGACCCGCTCCGGCATGATGACGCCCGCCGTGCCGGTCATGCCGGTGCCGGTTAGGATCTTGCGCTGCATCGGGATCTGATTGAGGTCGCCGAGCTTGATGACGGCGCGGCCCTTGCCCACTTCGACGAGTCGTTGCAGTTCGTCAGACTCAGTGAGCGACTTCACGAGAAGGTCTTCGCTGGCGCCGCCGTTGCCCAGTCGGTCCTGAGATTGAAGGTCAAGCGCGTCGAGCTGTGACTGCATGGCTACCTGCGCGGACTTGTGCTCCGTTGTGAATGTCTGGATAGTAGTTTTGATATCTGCAATCGCGTCTTTGATAGCGTCTGCCATGGCGCACCCCTGTGTACTTGGTATTGTGATTTGGGAGTTAGCCAAGTGCCGGATACGGCTGCTTGCTGAGCCTCACTCGTCCGAGTGCCTGCCGTGCGCTGCTCGGTGGTAAGACTGCTGGCTTCATCCTACACCTGTCATGCATCGAACTTGCCGTTTAGTTTTAGCGCGACTTCCAGCATCTCGATCCGATGTTCATGGGAGTCGAGAAGGCGCTGTTGCAATTTGATCTGCGCGTCTTTCTCTGCAATCTTCGCGGCCTGTCGCTCGGCATGAGCGTCCAGCTTCTCGAAGTATCGTTTCAGCTCCACAACAACGCGACCCAACTTATCGATATTGCCTTCGTTCGATTCATTTTCCATCTGATTGTTCCTTTCCTGATCCACAATGAAGCTATGCAAGTCAGCGTCGTTTATGCGAGAGACCATTTACCGAATCTGATCCGGCTGGCCGAGGGTGGCGAAGAGATCACCATTGAGCGCCACGGTCGCCCGGTGGCCCAACTCCGCCCGCTCCCACCAGAACTGCGCCCGAAGCAGGATGACTCTCTCGATGACGCCTTCAATGAATTACTCTGCCCCGCGTATCTCAAAGACATCCTGCACTCCTGAAATGGCCATAATGGGGAAATTCCACATAACCTGCGAAAGTTTACGGATGAGTTACCCGTGGTACAGAAGCGAATGCTGTAGGTATCCGCCCTACCCTTCCCCTGTGCGTGCGCTTTAGTCGTCCTAAACCTCCGTTATACGGCGAAGAAGCGAGCCTCACCGGTCTCCTCGTCGTCCTGGCCTCGATAATGACTTCCTGCCGCTACCAGCGCGTCGATCCCGGCCTTGACCTTTTCGTGCTTCCTGTATTCGTTGGCGTCGTAGTAGGTGCCTTCGCCGGGGATTAGGACGATCCTTCCTGTCGCTACAAAACCAGCCCAGGATTCCTCCAGTTGTTCCTCTCGGCATCGTTCATAGAACTCAATATGCTCGGCCTCGGTCATTTGCTTCCATGCCCAATCGACTGCTGTGTCGCGAGCTTCGTCAGTGACCTTTCCGCTTGAGTCGCGGTCGTATTGAATCCGGGGAAAGTAGCTGGTGATGAGTTGTTCGAAGTGTTCGTGAGCGGTCATAGTGGTTCTCCTTTAGCGAATCTGAATCTGCTTGGGCATCTGCCGTATTAGTTCAATGACAAGCGACCGCCGTGGCTCCGGCATAAGACCTATCAACTCTGAAAGCGGCAGTCCTGGGTGTCGTTCGTAAAACTCGCTGGTCAGGAAGGCTATTTCCTCCGCGATGGCTAGTTGGCCCTCTGTCTTTTGCAGTTCCGCTTCACAGTCATCTCCAGCGGCCTTGGCCCATGCAACTAACTCCTCCACCTCCATCTCTCCGGCGTCGCTGGGTAAGTTGAGGTCTGGATTATGCACCGCTTTGAGCAGGGCCGGGTGATCTTTCACTTTCATCGCGTTAGCTCCTTTGTCGGTTGAAAAATCGTTGAAGAGTGCAACGATGCTGAAACGTTCCGTTGCTCGTTTCATATTCGCGATCAAAGATGGTGGCGAAGGATGACGCGTCATTGACCGCCAATGGCCGACACACATCCGTGCGCACGAACGGGCACAACGTGGCCGATTGTGCGAGCGTTCGGCGTGTTGTTTCGATCACGGTTGTCTCCATGATCCGCACTTGCTCCGTGCGAGTCCGCAGCGCGTATTGGTTTTGCTTTTAGCGCGGATACCATACCGTCCGCCAACAGAAAGTCGGAATACCGCAACAGATGATCGAAAGTCGTCGTCGCCCGCGGTGGCCCGCATGATTCGTTTCTGTTGGTGCACCCCTGCTGTACCACTAGGGGAAATCAGCTCCTGTACCACTAGATCATTATTAGGACTACTGGTACTCCTTAGTGGGACACTCACACGGTATGTCGAGGCCCTCTTATGCGGAATATGGGGCTGGACCAACTCGAGCTTTCCTTCTTCCACGGCTCGTTGACGATAACGGCGAATCAAACTCCAGTCGCAGTCGAAAAGGCTCGCGATGCGTTCCAGTGGAAGAGCTATCGGCAGACCCGGCCGCTGAATCTGGAGCTGATTGAAAAGTGCGACGAATCGCACGTAGGTTGATTCGTAAACTCCAGCATTCGTAACTTCCCACGCCGCTTCCAACGGATCCGGGCCACCGACCGGATACCGAGATACGCTCGCGGCTATTTTCAGAACATCGCCTTCGTCTAAGGGCGGAACACACCGGCGGGAGTTCGATTCGAGAAGAAAAACCGACAATTGTTCGTAAGCCATACCTCGTCTGCGTTCCGCTCCAGCCAACCGTATCAGTCCGTCGTTTCGTTGGCTCTCATAGAGCTTGCCAATGGTGTTCGGCTGTTTCGAAGTCGGTGAAGCCAACAACTGCGCTAACCATGCCGGCGTGGGAAGAACTGCGGCCTCTGGGTTCGCCCAGCGATACCGGTGGCCGGACGGATGAAAAGAGGGAGGAGCGATTACATAACCTCCATCGCCTCTCACATCCAAGCCAGGGCGCAATTTCTCGACGCTGTTGCGAATTCTGATATCAGGTAGATATTCGAAATAGCAGTGCCTCCCGTTCGACGTGATCGAGGTCAATGTTCTCAGCCAGAGGTCGCCATGGCCGCCGGTCAATTCACGCAACGAATTCGCGCCCTTCTCTCCGTCAACATCCAAGACCCAAATCCCCGAATCAGCGCCGGTCGTAACGCCCCAGTTGCATTCTCGATAAGCTAGCGCCCACTGCTCAATGATGGAGGGATCGCACGTCGCCTTAGCCTGCCAACCTGTCAGGACAGGCACCTTGTCCTTCGCTTTGCATGGATGAAGCCGCCAGCCCCTCGCAGCCAGGCGAAGGACGTCATCAAGAGAACCTGTTGAGTCAGATATCGCACGCTGCCGCGGGCGATGACGTGATAATTTTTTTTCAGTACCCATGACGTATCCATCTCCGGCCTCACCGGGTCATCTCCGGTGAGGTTATTTACTTATCGCGCTTGGGTTGTGCCGCAGCAGCACGCTTCGCTCGCTCTTCTCGCTTGAGGGCAACAGGGCGCGGAGCTTTGGCAACCGCAGGGGGTTCTTTAGTGCGCGCTATGACCCATTCCGTAACCTCGGACTGTAACCAGCCGACGGCCCGCGCCCCTAAGCGGTGCGGAGGCGGAAACCGACGGTTTGCGATCATTTCGTATATCCCCGATTTGGAAAGGGGAACCTGCTGTCGAACAACGTCTAGGCGGATATATGTCGGGGGTGGCTCGGTATTCATAGGAAAATCTCCACGTCCTTGTGCGTTCGCGGATTCGATCCGCTGACGTAAAAATACGCCTACCCGTTCCTCATAAAAGTGTTCAGAATCTGCACGTTACGATTGGTGCAAATTCGTGGATTCGTCACTTTGGAGTGGAAAGCCCCTTGTTTTCTTCACGAGGTCGCGGTCGCTTGTTGTGGAAAAATAAAATCTGTTTGTAACCGTAATGAGCACAATAAATCGAGCACATATCGAAAGGTGTAGGCGGCCGGTGGCCGTCTTTCAATGCGGTCTTGATCGAGCGGATGTGTCCTTGGGCTAGGTGTACCGCAGGTATCAAAGGAATCGGGATTCCAGGATTCAATGTGTTGCCTTCAGCGTCTCTCTATCAGCCCTTTATTTGGGGGTAGATTTGGGGGCATCACACCAGTGTAGAAGGGATTATGTATATATAATTCATATACTTACAGGCAGGTTGGACTCCTGCCCGGGCCACCATAAGCCATTGAAAATGCTGCTAATTTGTGATGAGCCCTCACGGGGCAGATAAGCACGTCTCGTTTGGGGATACTTTTTCACCTATTCTAGTGCTCGTCA
>Ga0193743_1003483_pt1 | contig 10511 bp, 8 predicted proteins | sample L2c2metaG_FD_143038 | JGI IMG/M metagenome (GOLD analysis project Ga0193743, IMG submission 143038) | Soil microbial communities from a riparian zone of the East river system, Colorado, United States - L2c2 | ecosystem: Environmental > Terrestrial > Soil > Riparian zone | place: USA: East River...
TTCTGTGCGAGCTCGAAGGCTGTCTGTGTGGGCGCGTCGCGAGCAGCGCGCGCCGTCGCCGAGGGTCCCAAGCCGCGCCCGGCGTGCCCTGCCCCTCCGTTGCTGCGCTCACACAGCGCTGGTGGCTCGGCACAGCGCGCGTGGCTCGGCACAGCGCGTTGACCGGCTGTGTGAGCACGCCGCGGGCTGTGTGAGGGTGCCGGGGAGGCTGTGTGAGCCCGGGCCGGCTGTGTGAGGCCACTCGCCGTCGAGGGGACGGGGTCTGCGCGAGCGGAGGCGGACGGGGTGGCCGCAGTTGGTGGCGCACCCGCCGTCCGACGGCGGCCCCGATTTCGCTCGCGCAGACCGGCCGCGGCTCGGGCAGCCCCTGCAGGCTCTGCGCGGACGGGACTGGGTCTGTGCGAGCCGGAAGGCGCTCTGCGCGAACGGGACTGGGTCTGTGCGAGCCGGAAGGCGCTCTGCGCCAGCGACACTGGGTCTGTGCGCGCCGGAAGGCTCTCTGTGCCAGCGACACTGGGTCTGTGCGCGCCGGTCGGTACGGCGGCCGCGGGAGGCTGGGCGGTTAGTGCGGGAGGGGTAGGAGGTCTACCCAGCCGGTGATCAGCACCACCGCGAAGATGGCGCACATCAGGGCGAACCCGCTGGTCATTGAGATGATCTCGCCGTCCCGGGTGTCCGCCTTGCGGCGGAGCTCCACCAGAGTGATGCCGATCGAGATGATGGCCACTAAGGCCAGCAGGCCCCCGTAGACCAGGCCGTCCAATCGAGCTGGACTCATGGTGCTGCCTCCGCTGTGCATGCCCGCGCCGGCACGGGCGACCGCTGTGCGCGTCCCATGATCGCAGACTTCGCCTGAGACGAGTCACCGGCTCCCCAGGATGGGCCGCGCCCGGACGGCCCGTTCTCAGCCCCGCTGGTCTCCCGCCGGATTGCTCTCAGGCTCGCTCACCGGGGCCACGGCAATTTGATCACCGGTGTGAAACGCCGGCGTTACGTCTCCGGCTAACAGATTGCCGAACCGAGCCCTGGTGAGGTGCGATCAACGTCGCCTCGGCGGCCTCGCCGGGAGGGGGGTTCCGCCGCGCAGATGGACCTGAATACCGTGACCGCGCTGCACCGGCCGGCCGACCGCGCCGAGCTGGCGGCGTGCCTCGGGCCCCGGGCCGCGCCACTGGCCGGGGGTACCTGGTTGTTCTCCGAGCCGCAGCCCGAGCTGGACACCTTGGTCGACCTGACCGGGTTGGGCTGGCCCGCGCTCACCGTGACCGACCGGGGGCTGGAGATCGCGGCCACCTGCACGCTCGCTGAGCTGGCCGGGTTCGCGGCGCCGGCGGAGTGGCCGGCGGCGGCGTTGTTCCGGGACTGCTGCGCGGCACTCGCCGGCTCGTTCAAGATCTGGCACACCGCGACCGTGGGCGGCAACATCTGCCTCGCCCTCCCGGCCGGGCCGATGACCTCGCTGGCCGCCGCCTTGGACGGCGTGGCGGTGTTGTGGACGCCGGGGGGCGGGCCGCGGCGGGTGCCAGTGGTGGAGTTTGTGCTCGGCGAGCGGCGCACCGCGCTGCGGCCGGGCGAGGTGCTGCGTGCGGTCGAGCTGCCCGCCGTGGCTCTCGCCGCGCGCACCGCGTTCCGCCGGGCCGCGCTGGCCACCGAGGGCCGCTCCGGGGCGGTGGTGATCGGGCGGCGGGACGTGGCCGGCGGGTTCGTGCTCACCGTGACCGCCTCGGTCGAACGCCCGCACCGGCTGGTCTTCCGCACCGTGCCGGACTCAGCCGAGCTGGTGGCGGCGCTGGCCGGGATCGAGCGGTGGTTCGACGATCCGCACGGCGCGCCGGACTGGCGGCGGGCGGTCACCGGGCTGCTCGCCGAGCAGGTCCGCGCGGAGCTCACATGATCATCAAGGTGAACGGGGTGGCCACCGAGACCGCGCCGGCCCCCGGTCAGTGCCTGCGCACGCTGCTGCGCGGGCACGGGCACACCGACGTCAAGCGCGGCTGCGACGCCGGCGACTGCGGGGCGTGCACGGTGCTGGTGGACGGCGCGCCGGTGCACTCCTGCGTGTACCCCGCGGTCCGCGCCGACGGCCGGGAGGTGACCACGGCGGCCGGCCTGGGCACCCCGGACGACCTGCATCCGGTGCAGCAGCGGTTCGTCGACGCCGGCGGGTTCCAGTGCGGCTACTGCACGCCCGGCATGGTGGTCACCGCCGCCGCGCTCGGCGAGATCGGAGCGCAGGTCGACGCCCGAGCCGACGCACCCGCCGACGCTCAGGGCGACGGGCGGGTTGACGCCGACCAGCTGCCCCGGCTGCTCAAGGGGAACCTGTGCCGGTGCACCGGTTACCGGTCCATCCAGGATGCGCTGCACGGCACGGTGAACACCAAGAAGGGGGCCGGACCGGGCGGCTCGCTGCCCGCGCCCGCCGCGCACCGGGTGGTCGCCGGGCTCGAGCCGTACACCCTGGACGGCCCGCCGCCGGACGGCCTGCTGCACCTGGTCGTGCTGCGCAGCCCGCACCCGCACGCCCGGATCCGCGACATCGACACCTCCGGCGCATGGGCGGTGCCCGGGGTGCACGCGGTGCTCACCCACCTCGACACCCCGGCGGTCCCCTACTCAAGCGCGCGGCACCAGAACCGGCTGGACGACCCGGACGACATGCTGATGCTCGACCCGGTGGTGCGGTTCCGCGGCCAGCGGGTGGCCGCCGTGGTGGCCGAGACGGTGGCCGACGCGGAGCGGGCGTGCCGGGCGATCGTGGTCGACTACCAGGTGCTGCCCGCGGTCTTCGACCCTGAACAGGCCACCGAGCCGGGCGCCCCGCTGGTGCACGGCGACAAGATCGCCACGGCGGCCGAGGCGCGGATCGCCGACCCGGGCGGCAACCTGATCGCCGAGCGGCACGCGGAGCTGGGTGACCTCGCCGCCGGGCTGCGCGCCGCGGCGACCGTGGTGGAGGGAACCTGGCGGACCCAGCGGGTGGCGCACACCTCGCTGGAGACGCACGCGGCGCTGGGCTGGCTGGACGGCGAAGGCCGGCTGGTGGTGCGGTCCAGCACCCAGGTGCCGTTCCTGGTGCGGGACGAGCTGGCCCGGGTGCTGGCGCTGCCCAGGGAGCGGGTGCGGGTGCTCACCGCGCGGATCGGCGGCGGGTTCGGCGGCAAGCAGGAGATGCTGGTCGAGGACCTGGTGGCGGTGGCGGTACTGCGCACCAGGCGGCCGGTACAGCACGAGCTGACCCGCACCGAGGCGCTCACCGCGACCCCGTGCCGACACCCGATGCGGGTTCGGGTCCGGGTCGGTGCGGATGCCGGCGGGGTGCTCACCGCGCTGGCCATCGACGTGCTCGCCGACGCCGGCGCCTACGGAAACCACAGCCCCGGGGTGATGTTCCACGGCTGCCACGAGTCGATGGCGCTGTACCGGTGCGCGAACAAGCGGGTGGACGCGCGCTCGGTGTACACCCACAACCTGCCGTCCGGGGCGTTCCGGGGTTACGGCCTTGGCCAGGTGCAGTTCGGCATCGAGAGCGCCCTGGACGAGCTGGCTTGCGTGCTCGGCATGGATCCGGTCGAACTGCGCCGGCGCAATGTGGTGCGGCCCGGCGACCCGGTGCTCTCGGACGCCCTCGAGGACCCGGACGACCCGTCCGACCTGCTGCTCGGCAGCTACGGGCTGGACCAGTGCCTCGACCTGGTGGACGGCGCGCTGCGGGACCGGGCGACCGCCGATACGGCACCGGGGCCGGAGTGGCGGCTGGGCACCGGCGTCGCCGCCTCCATGATCGCCACCGTCCCACCACGTGGCCACCTGGCCGACGCGTCGGTGACCCTGGAGCCCGACGGCGGCTACACCGTGCGGGTGGGCACCGCCGAGTTCGGCAACGGCACCACCACCGTGCACACCCAGATCGCCGCCGCCGTGCTGGGCGCCGAGCCGGACCGGGTCCAGGTGCGCCAGTCCGACACCGACCTGGTCGGCCACGACACCGGGGCGTTCGGCTCGGCGGGCAGCGCGGTGGCCGGCCGAGCGGTGCATGCGGCGGCCACCGCGCTGCGCGAGTCGATCCTGCGCGCGGCCGGGATAGCCGGCGGGTTCGAGCCACCGACCGGGAGGCTCGGGCCTGAGGGCGTGCAGGCCGCCCACGCGTTCGTCCCCCTGGCCGGTCTGGACGGTGCCGACGGGCCGCTGGTGGGGCACGGTCGGCACGACGGGACGCCGCGCTCGCTGGCGTTCAACGTGCACGGGTTCCAGGTGGCGGTGCACCCCGGTACCGGCGAGGTGCGGGTGCTGCGCTCGGTGCACGCCGCCGACGCGGGCACCGTGCTCAACCCCGAGCAGCTGCGCGGCCAGATCGAGGGCGGGGTGGCCCAGGCGCTGGGTGGGGCGCGGTTCGAGGAGCTGATCGTGCGGGACGGGCGGGTGCTCACCGATGTGCTGCGCCAGTACCACGTGCCGCAGTTCGCCGACGTGCCGCGCACCGAGGTGCACTTCGCCGACACCGCCGATCCGCTCGGCCCGTTCGGGGCGAAGTCGATGAGCGAGGCGCCGTACAACCCGGTGGCGCCCGCGCTGGCCAATGCGGTGCGGGACGCGATCGGGGTGCGACCCTACGAGCTGCCGATGTCCAACGACCGGGTCTGGCGGCTCTGCGCCGGGCGGCCCGAGCACGAGCGGGCCCCCGACTGACGACGACCCGTTGAGAGCCGAAAACCCGTAGCGGAAGAAACCGGAGGACCCGATGAGCTCATCCGCGCGCCAGCGGCCAGGCGCGGTCGCCGTGCACCCGGTCGACCAGGTGCTGCCCACTCCCCGGCTGATCGTGCTCGGGCTGCAGCACCTGTTCATCATGTATGCCGGCGCGGTCGCCGTCCCGCTCATCGTGGGCCCGGCGGTGGGCCTGGACGGGTCCGATATCGCGGTGCTGGTCAGCGCCGACCTGCTGGTCTGCGGGATCGCCTCGATCATCCAGTCGGTGGGCATCTCCAAGATCATGGGGGTGCGCCTGCCGGTGGTGGCCGGCGCGACGTTCACCGTGCTCAACCCCATGATCGTGATCGCCAACCAGTACGGCGGGCGGGACGGCTTGCCCTATGTGTACGGCGCGCTGATCGTCGCCGGGATCTTCGGGCTGCTCATCGCCAAGCCCTTCGCCGCGATGCTGCGGTTCTTCCCGCCGCTGGTCACCGGCACGGTGATCGTGATGATCGGGCTGTCCCTGATCGGCGCGGACATCGGGCTGATCGCCGGGGACAAGACCGGGTCGTTCACCGCGAAGATCCCGGTCACCGACGCCAACGGGCAGGTCCAGCTGGACAACGGCCAGGTGGTCACCACGATCAACCCGGAGGCCGGGCAGATCTCGCACATCGTGCTGGCCGGCGTGGTGATCCTGATGATCCTGCTCATCTCCCGGTTCTTCCGGGGCTTCCTCGGGCAGACCGCCGTGCTGATCTCCATCGTGCTGGGCACCCTGATCGCCTGGCCGATGGGGCTGGTGGACTTCGCCGGGGTAGCCCAGGCGGGTTGGCTGGGCATCTCCGCGCCGTTCCACTTCGGGCCGCCCAAGTTCGCCGCCGCCGCGATCATCTCGATGTGCATCGTGATCTTGGTGACCTACACCGAGTCGACCGCGGACATGCTCGCCGTCAGTGAGCTCACCGACCGCAAGCTGACCCGCAACGACCTGGCCCGGGGGCTGGCCACCGACGGGTTTTCCGCGTTCCTGGCCGGGTTCATGAACTCCTTCCCGGACACCGCCTACGCACAGAACGTCGGGCTGGTCAGCATGACCAACGTGCGCAGCCGCTGGGTGATCACCGTGTGCGGGGTGTTCCTGGTGATCCTCGGGTTGATCCCCAAGGTGGGCGCGGTGGTCGCCGCGCTGCCCGGCCCGGTGATCGGCGGCGCGGCCACGGTCCTGTTCGCGATGGTCACCGCCGTGGGTATCCAGACCCTGCACAAGGTGTCCTTCAGCGGGCCGGGCAACCACAACCTGCTCATCGTCGCGGTGTCCCTCGCGGTGGGCATGATCCCGACCGTCCAGCCGGCCTTCTACCAGCACTTCCCGGCCCAGTTCCAGATCATCTTCGGCTCCAGCATCACCTCCACGGTGATCGTGGTGTTCCTGCTGAACCTGGTGTTCAACCACTGGTGGCCGAACTTCCCGCGCCGGGAGAGCGTGGTCGGCACAGCGGTGGAACACGGCGCGGTCACCGGCAAACCCGACACCCCGTGAGTGGTATTGGTCGCTATAGCGACCAATACCACTCACGGGCTACTGCTGACGAGCACGCTGACGCTCCCCTCCCGAGAGGGTCGGCGTCTCGGTCCTACGCGTTGGCCCCGTCAGCGAGGTTCTCGCCGGTGCCGAGATACAGCTCAGCGATCGCCGGGTCGTGAGCTATTTCGTGCGCCGTAGCGTCGCGTGCGACTTCGCCGGAGACCAGAACGATCCCGTGGTCCGAGATGGGCAGTGCCGCGTGGGCATTCTGTTCTACCAGCACGACCGTGACCTGCCTCCGATCGCGCAGTTCCCGGACGTTCCGGAACAGATCATCGAGCAGCTTGGGTGATAGCCCGGCGGATGGCTCGTCCAGCAGGAGCACCCTGGGGGAAGGCATCAGGGCTCGTGCCATCGCCAGCATCTGGCGCTGTCCGCCAGACAGCGAGTCCGCGCGGGCGCGTGCTCGGTGTGCGAGGTCCGGGTAGATTTCGAGTATCTCGGCGATCCGCTGTCGGCGGATCCGGCGGGACAGGGTGGCCCCGCCGATTTCGAGGTTCTCCAGGATGGTCAGTGGCCCGAAGACATTCGACAGCTGCGGCACATAGGCGATCCCGTGCTCGGCGATTCGTGAGCGTTCCGAGGCCGTGGTGAGATCGGCTCCGCCCACCCGCACCGAGCCCGCCGAGCATCGTGCCGTCCCCGCCACGACCTTCAGCAGCGTGCTCTTGCCCGACCCGTTCGGGCCGATGATCGTGGTGATCGAGCCCGACGGCACGCTGAGCGAGACATCGTGCAGAACAGTGGCTTTGCCATAGCCCGCGGTGATGTGTGACAGGGTTATCGCCGTCATGTTGTCACGCGCCTCTCGGCTCGAGGTCCGCCACCGCGGCGCCGAGATAGGCCCGGCGCACTGCCTCGTTGGCGGCAAGGTCCCTCGGGGTGGAGTGGGCCACCACAACGCCCCGGTCGAGCACGTAGACCGAGTCGCAGGCGCGCGCCACGAACTTCATGTCGTGCTCGACGACAAGGATCGTCATACCCTCCGCCTGCAACTCGCGCAGTCGCGCCGCGAGTTTCGCGCGTAACGCGGGATTGACCCCGGCCATCGGTTCGTCGAGCAGCAGCAGCCTGGGGCTGCCCATCAGGGCCGCACCGAGTGCGACGAGCTTCTGCTGGCCGCCGGACAGCTCGCCGGCGCAGTCCTCCTCCGTCTGGGGAAGCTGCAGCCAGCCGAGGATCCTCCGCGCCGACTCCACCGCCTCGCGTGGCTCGCACGGTGGCGCCGCGCTCGCGACCAGCAGCTCCAGCACGGTCATGCGGGCCGGCAGATTCGCGTGCTGGAACGTGCGGCGAACTCCCTGCCGCGCGATCCGCCACGGTGCGGCGCCGTCGACGCGCTTCCCGGCCACGGTGACCGTTCCGGCGTCGGGGGTGACGAAACCGGAGATCGCGTTGAGCAGCGTGCTCTTTCCAGAACCGTTGGGCCCGACGACCGCGACGGCCGAGCCGGTCTCGACGCGAACGCTCACCCCGTCGACGGCCTTCAGCTCACCGAACGAGCAGGTGATGCCGGACGTTTCTAGGATGACCTCAGACACGCACCCTCCTGGGGTGGTCGGCGATGATGCCTTTCGGGCGCAGCAGCAGGAATCCCAGCAGGATCGCGCCGACGAGAAGGATCCGCAGGGCGGCGATCTGATCGCTCGCCAGGTCGAGGAAATCACGGAAATACCGGGTTCCGTCGTAGATCGCCTCCACGATGACCGCGCCCACGACGGCCCCTGCGATCCGGCCCAGTCCGCCGATCACGACCATGGTCAGGGCCAGGAACGTCTGGAACGGCAGCAGTTGGTCGGGGCCGACGAACGAAATGTCGCTCGCGTGGAACCCGCCCGCGAGCGCGGCGGCCGCACCGGACAATGCGAGCACCCGGCTCTTGGCGGACACGACGTCGATGCCGAGCGCCGCGGCGAGCGGTTCGTTCTCGCGGATGATCCGCAGCGAGCGGCCGAGCTGGGACCGGTCGAGATGGACGGCCGCCAGCACCACGGCGGCCAGGAATGCCAGTGCCATGGCCAATCTCGCCAGGGTGTTGGCAGTGCCGTGCAGCTCGCCCCACAGCGGTGCGACATCGCCGAGCCCCTGCATGCCGCCGGTGACGGTGTCGGTGTTCGAGATGATCAGACGCAGCAGTTCGGCGACGGCCAGCGTGGCAATGGCCCAGTAGACGCCGCCGAGGGTCCGGCCGAGGCGGCCGAGCAGGTAGCCGGCACCCGCCGCGATGACGACACCCGCGAGCAGGCCGGCCCAGACGCCCATTCCGGCCCGGCTGAAGATCGCGACCGAGTAGCCGCCGATCCCGACGAAGGCAACCTGGCCGAGATTGATCATTCCCGCGCCGCCGGACTGGATGTTCAGGCTGATCGCGATCATGGCGTAGCAGCAGACGAGGATCGCAATCCAGGCGACGTAATCAAACAATGCGCACCTTCGCTCCCAGCAGGCCCCTCGGCCGGAAGATCAGGGCCAGGAGCAGGAACACGAAACCGATCGCCGGCCGGTAGCTCACCGGGATCGCGCTGCCTTCGAAGTCGAGCGCGAGCACGATCGCCTCCAGCAAGGCGACCCCGTAGGACGCAATCACCGCGCCCAGCACGCTCCCGAGACCGCCCACGATCGCGGCGGAGAACACCGGCAGCAGCAGGTTGAAGCCGAGCGCCGGCGTGGCCGACGACTCCAGCGCGAGCTCGATCCCGCTGATCGCCGCGAGGCCGCCGGCGATCGCCCACACCGTGGCGACCACCCGCCGTTCCCCGACTCCGGACACGCGCGCCAGCTCAGCGTTGGCGGCCACGGCGCGCACCTTCCTGCCCAGCGGGGTCCAGCGCAGCAGCGCGCCGGTGAGCACGAGCGCGCTCACGCTCACCGCGACCAGCTGTACCTGGCTGGGAGTCAGGTCGGCGCCGAGGACCGTGCTCACCTGCTCCAGCTCGTGGGGAACGTCGCGTGGCCTGGATCCGTATGCCAGCTGGATGACCGCCTGGACGACGACGGACACCGCGAGGGAGCCGATCATCGCGGGCATCTCGCCCATCACCAGTAGCCGCCGGAACAACAGCTCGTACATCGCGGCCCCGAGGGCCACGGCGACGACCACGCCGATGATCCCGGCCACCGGGACGATGAAGACGCCCGACAGCGAGATGGTGGCGTATGCACCGACGGTCGCGAACTCGACGTGCGCCACGTTGGCGAACCGCATTGTGCCGTAGACCAGGGTCAGGCCCGCGGCCAGCAGGGCGATCGTGCTGCCCCGGACCAGCGCGTCCGCGATCAGCTCGGGCGGCTGTTGGGTGATCACGGGAACTCGATCCTCCCGTCCCGCACCGTGCCGAGCGTGTACGGCTGCGCGAGCCGCTGGCCGTCGGGGCCGACCGCCAGCGGCCCTGTCACGCCCTGATAGGACGCCGCGACATCGGGGACCGCCGCGGCGACCTTGCCCGCGTCGGGCGCCCCGGCCTTCTCGATCGCGAGCGCGGCGAGAAAGACGGCGTCGTAGGCGAACCCGCTGAAGGACGTCATGAAGCCCTCGCCGTAGGTCTGCCGGTAGTAGGTCTCGTACTCGCTGCCACCGACCGAGGACTTCACATCCATCCCGGTGCGGCCTTCGACGGCTTTCGCGTCGGAGTCGGGGACGTCCTGGGACATGTAGATGTCGAACACGGGCTTGCTGGTCATGGCCAGCTCGTACATCTCGGCGTTGATCGCGGCGCCGTCCCTGCCGTAGGTCGTCACCACGTACACGTCAGGGTCCGCGTTGGCCAGCCGCGCGAGCTCCTGTCGGTAGTTGGGCTGCCCCTCGGTGTACAGCTCGCTGGCGACCACCTGGCCGCCCTTGCCGGTGAAGGCGTCCGCCACGCTGCGTGCGATGCCGCTTCCGTAGGCGTTGTTGGGCGCCAGCATCGCCACCTTCCGGAATCCCTTGTCGTACAAGGCATTCGCGGAGAATTCGCCGGCCTTGTCGTCGAGGCCGATGGTCGAGAATTGCATGGCGCCGGTCCCACGCAGTTCGATGGACGAGCTGCCCACGTTGATCCCGACGACCGAGCTCTGCTGCAGGAACTGCTGCATCGGGATGGTGTTGCCGGACGCGTACTCACCGATCACCACGGGCACCGTGGAGACGGCGACGAGCTTGCGTGCCGCGTCGATGGTGGCGGTGGTCTGCCCCTGCGAGTCCTCCACGGCGACGGCCAGTTTCTTGCCCAGTACCCCGTTACCGGCG
>Ga0193743_1003484_pt1 | contig 10510 bp, 10 predicted proteins | sample L2c2metaG_FD_143038 | JGI IMG/M metagenome (GOLD analysis project Ga0193743, IMG submission 143038) | Soil microbial communities from a riparian zone of the East river system, Colorado, United States - L2c2 | ecosystem: Environmental > Terrestrial > Soil > Riparian zone | place: USA: East River...
CCTCCCAAAAAAAAACTGTATACTGAAATGTCGAATTTTGTTTCGTTAAGCGGATTCAAGTTCTCGCAACTTGAAATGAGTTCGTGATACATCTATATCAAGTCAATCCAAATACTCATCTTTTTTTCTCTTCCTTTTCTTTGTTTCCAGAGGTTGTTTTGGTGCTTCTATTGGAGAAAATTGAGTTTTCCCTTTCCGACAAGGACATTGTCTGGCAGATGAACGCTATCGCAACGCCAAATGTCGACATGGACAGCACAACTCCTACTCTTCCTATGAAACTCAGCCTTGCGGATTCGAAAAGTGTGATAAACTGCGTTTGATGTTCCTCAGAAGTATGTAAGAGATTGTGTGCATTGATGTTAGTACTTGTCATTTCTCCCAGGATTCAATATAGTTGACAGGGGTTGTATATATCAAATATTCTGTAGTATGAACCGCGTTTTTTGTTTTTTTTTTGTTTTTTTTTCTCGAATATGCCTCATGTAGATCATCTCAATAACTTGAATATTATGCCCCACCCCCGGGCCTGCTCAACATGAATAACGAACGACTGGGTCTCTTGTTACCACAGTCACCTTCTTTCTGATCCGTCGAGTCCGACCTTTTTTCCCTGCTTATATACTCCCACTTTTTGCTTCCGACTTTTCCAAGATGCCTCCAGGTTTTTCATTCAAATCCCCGCATTTGATGTTCGTCAGCTATCTCATTTCGATATAAATAAGGGGGGAATATCAATTGTACACAGCTATGTTGTGGTGATACAAGGTCAGAAAGGCTGTCTAGTAGCGGGAACTGCATGTTCAAAGTGCTATTAGAGGGTACACCCACCTCGGGTCATGGACCGAAATCCTTGGAACTATGCTTAGTGTCAAACATCAAACATACTACGTACTCTCTCTCGGCACAACCTAGACTTCAGATATTGTATGCATATCATCCGAGTCGGCTTCTAGTTGATTAGTACCCTATCCCCAAGACGAAGGCTCAGATACCATCATATCAATATCAATAAGAGGTTGACTGTGCATTGTTCGCGCGTCACCTGAACTTGAATACATATTACCCAACTAAGCATCAAACGCAGGTCTTTGAGAGGTTCCTGGGTTGGACACTGACGATGCAAGTGTAAGCTCATTCATCGCAGACTGGGCTTGGGAAAACACTATGCGATAACCATCATGGTGCTGGAGTACATTTTTCCAAGTAAATGCAGCAGTGGCTCGGAAGTACTATGTTGAATGATTGTTGGTCCTGGGGTTGATGATTGCGACGGCGGCTGTAAAAGTTGAGCAATCTGACCGGCCAATATCCCTGTCCCAATGATCAGACATGTGAGTTTCCGTCGAGTTTGTTTCCAAGTCGTTCTCCGTCGGGAGAACAGAGTTGCGAAAGGCGAGTGCATACGCCATTAAATATCTCCTTGACCACCAAACGGGAGGATAAAAAGAGGATCTGGGTTATACGAGGTACAGTCGAACCCCTCTTAATCCATACCCCTCTGTGGATGCCTGAGGCTTTGGGTTACGAGAGGCAATCTTTGGTGCGAGATGGCGATTTGATGGCCCCAAAAAGTCATCGGTTATCATAGGGCCACTATGGGTTATGAGAGGTATGTGTTAAGAGGGATTCGACTGTACCCGATGAGGTTCGACAGGGACGTGGTTTAGCCAGGCTATGAGATATATATATACTAGTAACAATCGAGTTTCATTGTTTATTTGGTCCATTTACTGCACCCCAAAAATATGCGGATTGGAGGCAAATTTGGAGACTCCAGTTTTCGCCGGACCCTTATCATAAGAGCTTCACAGCTGACGGAACTAGCCTCGCCGTGCCGATACTACTAAGTTTCTGTTGGTGTGTATCATCCATTTCTTGGCCGCTGCCGTTGCAAGTAAATCAATGGCGTTCGTGGTCCAAATCGTCGGTGCATCCAAAATCAAAAGATCAGCACAGTCAAAATGGTTGTTATGTTGGTCAAGTTCCGTCTTCATGCATCTTGAATGGTTTATTCTTACTTGCTTTGGTCCAACTAGGAGGAAGGATTGCAGAAGGTGTAATTGGTCACCTGTCGCTTCATCAAGAACACTTACCGAAAGCATCAAGACTTGAACGAAAGACGAAAGCTCAAAAAAGCACAGCAGCTCGAGTCCCAAGGTGATTTTATCAAGTCCATATTCCCCGTGCACCCGCCGCCTACACATCGATATCCTGCAAGGATTAGACTTATTCCGCGCACTCTTCAAAGTTTTTTTTCAGGCACATGGGGTCTAGACTCTTGACCGAATGAGTCAGTCTATCGATAACGGCGTGTGCCTTCACTAAGAGACTTAGGCGCCAGTGTTATACTAAACCACCATGTCCACAGGCAACGCTGCAGCTCCTCCATCAGATATACCCGAGCACTCCCCTTCCATGAATTCTCCCGGCACTACTAAGAGTACTACTGCTTTTCCCCCTTTCGACGATCCAAACGCCGATTTCATCATTCGTTCCTCCGATGGTATACATTTCCATGTTCACAAACTACTACTCTCTCTCTTCTCCTCCGTCTTCGAGGGGATGTTCGCGATCCCTAACACGGCCAAACAAGAGTATAGCGATAACCGACCTTGCGTTTCTGTCAGTGATGATGGTCACCGTCTAGGTTGCCTCCTCTCGTGGTGCGATCCCAGATGTATGAGATCAATCACATCGTTGGATGATCTACGAACCACGCTGGAAATGGCAGACAAATACGGCATGGACTGTATCATCAATCTTGTGGAGAAAACTATGTTGTCTACTGGGACCAAGGAGCTCATGGAATCGGAACCTCTCAAACTGTTTGCAATTGCGATCCGATTTCGACTAGAAATTTTGGCTTTTGAAGCAGTTAAAAAGACGTTGCAGGTGCCTCTGACAAGCCGGATAATATGTCATGACCTCAAACACATCAGCGCATTTACCCTACAGTACCTATCGGATTACCACGTCCGATGCGTAAGACGCGCACATCAATTCATTAATCGGGATGACCTACGATGGGCCAGAACCCGTCCAAATGGCTCGAAATTCGTGTTCGTCGATCAGCGGTTGCATGGAGCTAAGATTCGCCAATTTGGCAGTAAATATATTGCTTCTAGTAATCACGATAATCAGCCAGAGAGCCTGAGATCCCAATTCTCTGATGGTACTGCATGGGTGGGCTGGTGGGATACGTATATGGATAAAGTTTGCGTCCTGTTAGAACAAACCCCATATGGTCTTGTAGCGCAGACGCCCTCAATACTTCGCGACACGCGATCTGTAATCGCCTCGGGAGGCTGTGATGTTTGCAAGGAACGTGGTTATGATGATTTGGTCGAATTCTCCGTTCTCCTTTCTGGGAAGATCGACGAGGTTGTATCCCAGGTGCGAGTTGAACTTTGTTTGCGGTTGGAAGTCATAATTTGCTACAATTTAACATGTCATCTACAGATCCCTTTTCATATTGAATACTAGCAGTTTATACTACTACAGCATAACAATTGCGCCCACAAAATTTTAAAAGTATTACTGAGGCCTCGAGCGCGCTGACAACGCAAAAAGAGAGATACATTTTATGTAGCTATGTTACAGTGCTTTCGATACATTATGGCTGACCATTGGGTATCTATTGCGGATGCGTGAAGAAAAGTAGGATGAAATATATAAATCGTTGAAGGCGTCCTTTGTATGAAGAGATTTTTAACCCAGGACTTTGCGGATACCCTCCTTCTGAGCTGGGGTGAGATGATTTGGGAACACCACCTCCCACTTGACAACGAGATCACCTTTATTTCTCACACTCCCCTCTTTTCTGATAGGCATACCCTCTCCGGGAATTGTAGTCTCTTGTCCAGGTTTCACAATCCCAAAAGGAACCGAGACCTGCAGTTTCCGTCCATCCAACAGGTTGAGTGTCTTGGTGAACTTTGTCACTCCCGCCGGAGGACCCGTTAACGACTCCACCAACGACAATTTGATGCTACATGCAAGTTCGTTTCCATCTCGCTTGAAGGTCTCGTGCGGTTTTTCTTCAACGACAAAAACCAAATCTTGAGGTTTACCATTCGGCTGTTCGTTCCCAGATTGTGGGAAGCGAATTTTCGTGCCACTCTTCCACCCAGGATGAATTCGGATTTCGAGCACTTTGTCCTCAGTTGTACCGTCCAGCAACCGACGTCCCACTTTGAGGTGTTTCACTGTACCACCATACAATTCCTCCAGAGAAACTTTGAGGGGTCGTGTGATCTCTGATGGTTTTTCGTTTTTAGGAGAAGGTGGAAAACCATGGTCGAGGTGTGACGAAGTCCCTGAACGTGAAGGTGCTGTGCGCTGTGGCCTAGATCTACTGCCCATACCCGGCATACCTCCCGGCATGCCGGTGCCGGAGGAGAATGTACTACCGTCACCGTCAGTAAACATGGTGTATGAACCGTTCATTTGGTCGTCATCGCCGCCGAATGCGCCACGAGGAAAGCCTCCCATACCTCCGAAGATGTTACTTGAACCAAACATTTCTCTATGAAAAAGGTATCAAGAAAGAGCATTTGAAATTAACAGTGCGAGATATACATACTCGAAGACTTTCCGGGGGTCCGTAGGAGCAAATCCGGTGCGACTGCCACCACCGAAACCAGGACTAGATGTGAAGCTGAAAGTTGTACCTCCACCTCCGGGAAACCCGCTGAATCCTGCACCTGGTCCACTCGCCGACCCTTTTCCCTTTAAACCTTCCTCTCCAAATTGGTCATATATCGTACGCTTATTGCCGTCGCTGAGAACCTCAAACGCTTCTGAGATCTGACATATTTCGATGAGCCACTTAAACTAGAGCTGTTATGAATAAGTTCTCACCTCTTTAAATTTGCGAGTGGCTTCTTCTGAACCATTATTACGATCAGGATGCCATTTCATAGCCTAGATAAAATTTGGACCGTCAGTTTATGTGAGACTATCTTGTCTTGGGCAGTTTCTGTACCATTTTCTTGTAGGCCTTCTTGACCTCATCTTCGGTAGCACTTTTGGCGATGCCGAGAAGCTTGTAGTAGTCTGTGCCCATTTTACAAAAGAGGAGTTGTATGAAGATGGATATTTATCTGTTTCGATGGTGGGCAGTGTCGCGGTCGTTCCGAATGTACGAGAGCATTCCAGTCAAGTCTAAAGCACATGATGTCATGTCACAAACGTGAACATATCGGCATCTCCCGAGTAACGGGCGGAGTTTCGAGTCTTTCTCAGTTGCTTACCATGGCCAGTGAAGGGGCCGACATTGCTGAAGACTCTCAGGTCGACTCTCAACCATCCATAATACGCAAGTCATGGCAAGCAATTTTGTTTTTGTTCTCTCCTTCAGCCCTGGCAACGCTCCCCAATGTTCGACGTCCAGAGCGTTACCTTCGCGCTGATGGTATTCCCGCTACACAAACAGACGAAGGAGGGGAAAGACCGACTGTTCGTGACTATCACTCTATCAATTCTCTTCCTCCTCAGGTCCGTGTACCGAAGAAGATCCCAACGTCGGTAAAAGTGGAGGGGAAGGTTTGGTTCGCAAATGAGCGAAGTTCGTCAACTCCGCTTACCCCGACTTATGTGAACTAAATTTTGTTCGGTTGTTAGCCTGGATCGCTTGGCTCAACATCTCTATTCTTCTTGGAACGCTGTCTCTCGGACTGTTTAACGCATCCAAAGACGATATTGCGCGCAGGTTTGCCTATGTCTACGCATTTATTAGCGTAGCTATACTTGTAAGTGGATATATGCGCCAATTTCCTATCTCTTACAATTGTTTGCAAGGTATACGGCTACACCCTCTACCAACGCCGTATATCTATGATCCGTCGTCGAGACCCGGGTCACTTTGGTATGAATTTTCATTTAACCTTCATCCTCATCCCCGCCTTATTATCCCTAAGATACCCTTGTAGGACCCGTCATTCTCAGTCTCGCTCTCTTCGCTGCTGTCCTTGCAAATTTTATCATCCGTGGTATGTCTCCTCTTTCCCTTACACATGGCTTAATTAACTCACACCTTGATCTAGTTCGAGAAATGTAAGTACTCATTGTAAGCTAGGTACGGTGCTCCCTTCGTCATGATAACGATTTCTTTCTCCCTACCTTCCAGGCAAAAGAAAGACATCCCTATTCCTGGGAGTGATCTTTTTGCCTACATACTAGCTTTAACCCCGTTCGTTAACACGGTTGGGTCATATCAACACCAGTTCTAAAAGTCTTCACAAACCGCGTGGTACGTTGGAGCAGCAGGAACATGGTGTGGCCGCCACCTGACGACTTTTTGGCTCCGTTCGTCGATTGGGAAAACACAAACCTGTTTTCTGGGGGACCTAACGCATCACTCAATTATACACCGAGTGCTACGCAACAGGACAGCTAAATTCCCCTTATATAACGAGGTGTTACCACCGCAAGTATTTAAACACTAAAAGTCTTTATCTTTATCGTGTAGTGGATGCATCGATGCCCAAATTGAATTTTTTTACTTTTGACCAGGAGCTTCGTTCGAACGAGAGGTCTCTTCAAACACTATCTCTAATGTTTTCTCTTTTGTAAAAAGCAGGAATCATTCGCAAAAAAACAAACAAACAAGGACCAGACCTATGCTATGCGATGCATTTTGGGTATGTTTGGATTCGTCTCTGCGTATATGGTGGTACTGGATCGTCGCTCGCAGAGTGAGAGCGGCTGAATTGGAAATCCTTACCCAGGAATACCCAGGGTATCTACTTGAACAGTTTATAAAGTCGTAATGGTGTTCACCCCAATCGTACTATGAAGCCGTCTTGGGGAAGAAACCTTGTTTCGTGCGTGGGGAAGGAACGCTCTGTACGTCCTTTATCTTCTCATGCGAACAATACCCACACCCCAAGTAAGTATAACATATCGAGTACCAGTGCGTTCTCATCCCTCACTATAAAAGGCTATGACTAGTTGATCTTAAACAGAGTGAGAAGGATTGTATTGAGATTTGTTATAGCAAAGGAATGAAGGGTTTAGTAGTACATTTGTTCGACGGAATACAACTAATATCTTGATGAAACCATTAGGTCATTATGGGCTTGCGTACTGGTGGCTTTCCCTCTAATTCACGAAGTCGCTTTGCGATCGCGCAAAGAATCGGCAAAACAGGGAGTAGGGCCTGTGAAGAGGACGACGAGGGCATGGTATCGTCCTCACCCATCAAAGGTATGACTCGTATCTTCTCACCATGACGTGCCTGCATGCCTCCAAGAATGTTCATCCTCTGCCGTATATAGCCGGAGAGCTTCCCTCCAGTTCTACAAGGTAATTTCACCACAGTATCGAAGTGTCCCAAAGCGCGTAAAACCCAGGAGCTACTCGACCACAGAGACTCATAGTTTGAGTTCTTCCCGTCTTTTCCAGGTGGAAAATTCGACATGAATATATCCAGAACCTTCATGCTAGGAACACGAACACCTCTATCGGAAATCTTAAAGACAGCGACAACACAACCTGAATCCCGCAGACTGCAGGTCTTAAAATCCAAAAACCAGTTCTTTGAGTCGTTGGAGATGCCATAGATCCGCACGTCATCTGCTAAGAAACTTTCGGGGTGGAAAACAAGCGCCCAATTGGGGAACCGTCGGCCTTGGCCTCCTCGCTCATACAACGCAAGGCCCATCTCTAGTATTACCCCGCGGTACGTCGGGTTTGATACTTGAATTGGGCGTTGTCGTCCTTTCATCTCTTCGAAAGCTGTGTGTGATAGGTCGGGTGAAATAAGTACGAGAGAAGATTTGTGCCACTTACCTTGGTAGGGAGAGTGGACGACTGGACAAGTGCCTAGTACTTAGTGGTAATCCAGAAATTGCCTTGCGCTTTGCCTTTATATAGGTCATGGAGGGTTGTGCCACTCAGCTGTTGTGATCCACTGCGGACAATATCCGATACCCGCAGGTCCGAGTCCTTTTTGTTTAACAAAAGAAAATGTTATTTATGTCTCCCTTAATTGTGCCAATGCCAATGCACTGCAAGCTTCGTTGGTCCTCACAGCGACTTTCAAGTTTCATAGACAACAACTCTGCATTAAAAAACAAAACAAAAAAAGCGGACATAGTCTGGTGATGTAAAATATCACAACTGGGGGTATATCTAATTCTGTAAGTGGCTAGTGATGACGCATGATATGTTGGACGCTTATTTATGAAAGAAAGGTAGTAAGGAGTGGTTATTCGGCACCTAAGCGAAGAATGGGGGCAAGAATCAAGCGGTAGGCCATGACATGATGCGCATCCCCTCGGTTTCTGATTCCTCCCTAAGGATGAAACTCAGCTCTGATCCCTCCTCCCAAAAGGTTCGATGCCTAAACCTGCCAGGAATAACGGCAAAACGACTCTCATGCATGTCAATCAAAGCACGGATAACCCAAGCTGAAGGCGACCATGCAAACACCTGGCCCGGATTCATGCTCTCTTTGCCAGCAGGATAAGCTTGAAGAAGCTCATCAAGAACGTTGATGTCGTACGGTGAAATCGTCAAGTGAAGGACGCCGATCAGGTCACCCAGAGCTTTCAAGGGACATTTTTTGTGATCGAGGACCCAGTCGTCGTTGTCTTTACGGATTTGATATACACGCACGCGTTGTGAATCATAATGCCTTCGGTGAAGCACCAGAGCCCAGCGTGGATACTGACGGCTTGGTTGGTCATAGAACGCTATTCCAACCAAGGTTTGGGTTGACGTTTGAGACATTGCGAATAGAATATTATGATAATCTTTCTTTTTTATAAAAATAAAATAAAATGTCAGAGACGGTTTATCGTTTTGTGGATGAAGACTTACTGCGATGGATAAAATGGAAGATGGGATAAAAAAAAAGGGATGGCTGAACGCTTTTTATACCTCCCCCCTCATGCTATGGGAAGGCCCGGTGACTTTTAACAGAAGATATCATCGTATGCGCTTTGTCGTTCTGTGGCCGGATTCAAAATTATTTATTTTGACACCAGATTTGCAAAAAGATGTTCAAACGAACCTGGTGTTTTGGTCCAACTATAGCTTTTGAACGCTTTGACTTTTTGCAAAAAGGTGCTTTGTATATATAAATAATAATAATAAAAGCATGTGGGCACCAGATTTGCAAAAAGAGGTTTAAACGAACCTGGGGTTTTTGGTCAAACTATAGCTTCCGACGCTTTGACTTTTTGCAAAGATGGTGCTTTTGTATATATGTGGGACCACAAAGTTCGTTAATACAAACGATAATCATCCTCCAAAGATCCAGTCTTCACGCGCACATTTTGGCTTGTGAAATTCAGATGTTTTTTGAATGGCGGGAAGGGTGCGACCTGATTTTTTATGAGCTTCTCCAAGCGACGCTTTGGCTTCATAAGAATGACGGAGGACCCAGTGAAGAAGATACAATCAAGATGCAGACAACCGGCCACTCATTTAACGACTCGCCATAGTAACTTATTGTGTCAAGGTGGCAGCGATGGCCACTGGAAGAATATAATCTATCTGCCGACATGATAGATCATTGTTCAACATCAGCAGCCCGACCTTTGTTGTTCACCTTGCCTTTTGTGTACGTAGCCCGATGGACCCAAAAAAGTTATTATTATTATTATAGGTTGTGATGGTACTTAAGGTTAGGGTTAGAACCCTGAAAAATCAAAAAGAAAGGAAGCCTGCCCAGTCAGAGTGACCGAAACAGGACTGGAAAATATTGAGACGATGCATGTGCCTAAGCACATACAAGCCGCAGACACCCTCTGAGGACAAGGTCGCCGTGCTATGAAGGATCTCCACGGCCCATAAACCCAGGTATATGAAGGAGCTTATGCCATCAAGGTAAGTATGAGGCCTCTTAGTTCGAAAGAGGCAAACGTTTTATATGGTCTTCCCCCTCGCACGGACCATTTCACGTGTTTCAACACCCGGGGTTCACCGACCTGCATTTGAAATTTTACTTGTTGATGAACGAGAAACATCTACACTCCTCCACAAAGTGTGAGGAGTTGGTAGCCGTGTTTTTGAGAGCGGCCAAAACCTGGAAGTTCGTAAGATTGGCTACGAGACATCAGTCAAGCTTTAAAAGAGACAACAATGCCAGCAGCAGTAGAGGAGCTTATTTGTGAGGAAATCGCGGAGGCAAGCACGCGTATCGGAAAGTTGTAGAAATAATATAAATCCCAGTGAGACGCAAGATGAACAGGCAGGCTTGGTTTTGGGTGAGTTTGATGAGACATGGATTTTTGGTACGGAAAGGTTGGATGTAATTAAATAATGTCAAAATAATAGGCTGTGACACAGTGTTGTTGTTTAAAATATCCCAGAGCTTTTTATAATTCCCCGCCAGCTTTTGAAAATATAAGATGAATAAAGGTTCATTTCATCTAATGACGATTTGATTGATGACGAGTTATCAAGTAGTGAATCGAGGAAGGCATATGTGGTGTGAGGCGATGTGAGCTGGTGCAACTCTGAGAAAAAAAAAAAAAAAAAAGAGAGAAAATAAAAAAAA
>Ga0193743_1003486_pt1 | contig 10508 bp, 11 predicted proteins | sample L2c2metaG_FD_143038 | JGI IMG/M metagenome (GOLD analysis project Ga0193743, IMG submission 143038) | Soil microbial communities from a riparian zone of the East river system, Colorado, United States - L2c2 | ecosystem: Environmental > Terrestrial > Soil > Riparian zone | place: USA: East River...
GAGCACCTTGGTGCGGCCGATCGCGGAGTCGCGATGTTCCGGAACCAGACGAAGCGCGGCATACGCGCGGTGCAAACCGGCCATAACCCCGCCGGCCTGTGCCGTACTGCTGACTCGGTCATCCCGACATACTGCAACGATACTGTTGTGCGCCTGCCGCCCGATGAGGGTTCGGCAGCGGACCGTCAGCTCATGCGCAAGACAGGGCGGCAGCTCGCCGACGGCTATCTCAAAAACCCGCCGCTGTTGGCGGAGCGGCTGAGCTTGCCAGCCGGTTGATCGGCGGGCTGCACCGCTGAGTCTGGCTGGCCCGTTCCGCAATTCCGACGGCACACGCCCCGGGCAAGCCTTTCTTTACTCGCCCCAGACCTCGCGGAACACACGCACCCAGTTGCCACCCATGATCTTCAGGACGTCGGCGTCGGCGTAGCCGCGCTCCGAAAGACGCCGCGTGAGGTTGGGCAGTCCCTCCGGCGTCTCGATGCCGGCAGGATAATAGTACGGCGGCGGCGGATAGGCCTTGGGGCTCCAGCGGCCCTCGTCGACCAGGCGCTTGTAGATCGCGGCCGCGACATCGTCGGGCGCGATCGGATGCTGGCCGGTGAAATAGTCGATGCCCAACGCCACGTGATCGATGCCGACCAGGTTCACCATATGATCGATATGGCGGATGAAGTCGTCGAGCGACGGACGCGGCGCCGCACTCACGAACGGCGGATAGCCCACGGCGCCGACCAGGCCGCCGGTCGCCGCGACGGCCTTGATCTGCTCGTCGCTGATGTTGCGGGGCGAGGGATGCACGCTGAAAGCGCCGGCGTGGGAAAAGACCGCCGGGCGTCGGGACGCTTCGATCGCGTCCATCGTGGTGCGAAAGCCCGTGTGCGAGCAATCGACGACCATGCGGGCCTCGTTCATGCGCTTGATGAAGTCGAGCCCGAAGCGGCTCAGGCCCGCATCGGTGCGCTCCTCGCAACCGTCGCCGACGCGGTTCTTGATGTTGTAGGTGAGCTGGATCATGCCGACGCCGAGACTCTTGTAGGCGTCGACGAGATCGAGATCGTCCTCGACCGGATCGGTGCCCTGGAAGTGCAGGATGATGCCGAGTCGGCGATCGCGCTTGGCCGCCGCTATGTCGGCCGCGCGCCGCACCAAGGTGAGGTCGCCTCCCGTGCGGATCCGCCGGATCCAGCGGCCGATGTTGCGCAGCGCCGTCTCGGCATTCTCGGACCCGCCCACCGTCGGCGCCACGGCGGTGGCGCCGCCCCGCTTGTAGAGCTCGACATGGCGGTGCTCGAAGAGCAGCGGACAGACCGCGTCGATGACGATCGCCTGCTCATGCAATGATTTCGCGTCCGCTGACATCGCCCGTTCCTCCCGATCAATCCGTCTCAAATCCGCTTTCCGACGTGACCCACAGGATGCGCGCCGGCTTCCTGCCGGCCGAGACGCAGGCGTGGCCCATGGAACTGTCGAAATAGATGCAGTCGCCCGGCGCCAGGCTCACCGGCTCGTAGTGCTCGGTATGGAGCTCGACCTCGCCGGACAGCACGTAGACGAATTCCTCGCCCGCGTGCCGGGGCAGCTCGGGAAAATCCGCAACGCTGTGCGCCTTGATGGTCGCCACGATCGGGAAGAATTTCTTCTGCGACAAGTCCGTGCACAGCATCTCGTAGTCGTACTGGTCCGTCTTGTAGCTCGCGCCGCGACCGTCGCGCGTGACGCTGCGCCGGCCCAGCGACATCTCGATCGATCGGGGATCGAAGAGCTGCGCGACATCGATCTCGAGGCCATCGGCCAGCTTCAGGATGCTGTCGTAGGTGGGCGAGATCAGGTTGTTCTCGATCTTCGACAGCGTCGAACTGGCGAGCCCCGTGCGCTGGCTCAATTCCTGCAACGTGAGGCCGGCGGCGCGGCGGAGCTGGCGCAAAGCGGGCCCGAGCTGCTGGCGGGGGTCTTCGACCGCCGGCCGGGCGGCACCGGCTTTGCCCAAAGGGCGCTGTCTGGTGAGGCTGGCTGTATTTCTCATTGGACTTCTTTTTTACTTTAGTGAAAATTATAGCGGCTACTACATTTTTTGCCAGTTCGAAGTGGGTGCTGACAACAGCAGGGGGACGAGCCATGGCAACAGCGTCGAAAGCAATCACCGCCATCCTTGCCATGGCGTGGGTAGCGGCGGCCGTGCCGGCCTGGGCGGGCAAGGGTGACGACACGCTGAACGTCGCCTTCAGCCAGGAGATCACGTCGCTCGACAATTATCAGGAGCCGAGCCGCGAGGGCCTGATCCTGGCGCGGCTGGTCTACGACAGCCTGCTCGACAAGGACATGAAGACCGGCGAATTCAAGCCGGAGCTGGCGACGTCCTGGCGCTACGTCGACGACCGGACGCTCGAGTTCGAGCTGCGCCACGGCGTCAAATTCCACGACGGCACGCCGATGACCGCCGACGATGTGGTCTACACGCTGAACCTGGTTTCGACCAAGGAGTACAACGCACGCTACCAGATCGCGGTGACCTGGATCGAAAAGGCGGAGAAGGTCGACGACTACAAGGTCCGTCTGATCATGAAGAAGCCCTATCCGCTGGCGCTCGAGATGCTGGCGGGCAACCTGCCGATCTATCCCAAGGCGTACTATGAAAAGGCCGGCCCGAGCGGCATGGGCGTCAAGCCGGTGGGCACAGGCCCCTACCGGCTGGTGGAGCTCACCCCGGGCAGCCGCTTCGTCCTGGAGCGCTTCGACGGCTACTACGCCGACAGTCCCAAGGGCCGGCCCGCGATCAAGCGCGTGATCGTGCGCATCCAGCCGGAAGCCAACACGCAGTACGCCGAATTGAGCAACGGCCAGCTCGACTGGATCTGGCGCGTGCCGCCGGACGCCGCCCGCAACCTGTCCCGGCGCAGCAATCTCGAAATCAAGAGCGTGGAGATCCTGCGCTTCGCCTACATGGCGTTCTTCCCGGGCTTCAACGACGGCAAGTCGCCGCTGGCCGATATCCGGGTTCGCCGCGCGCTCACCTACGCAGTCGATCGCCCCGCGATCATCAAGGCCTTCGTGGGCGGCGCCTCGCAGGTGCTCAAGACGGCCTGCAACCCGCTGCAGTTCGGCTGCTCGACCGACGTCGTGGACTATCCCTACGATCCGGCCAAGGCCAAGCAACTCCTGGCGGAAGCGGGATATCCCAACGGCTTTTCGATCGATCTGCTATCGTCCAGCAATCCGACCTCGCAGGTCGAGGCCATCGTGGCCAACTTCGCCAAGGTCGGGGTCAAGGCCAACATGGTCGACCAGCAGTTCGCTTCCGCTCTCGGCGCCTGGCGTGACGGCAAATACGGCCTGTTCATGGTCAACTGGGGTTCATACGGCATCGCCGACGCGAGCCTGGCAACCAGCCCGTTCTTCAACGGGGCGCAGGACGACCGCGCCAAGGATCCGGAACTGATCAAGCTGCTGGCGGAAGCAGATACATCGGTCGACCCCAACGTGCGCAAGCGCGACTTCGCCACGGCGCTGAAGCGCATCGCCGACCAGGCCTACTGGCTGCCGCTGTGGACCTTCAACATCACGACGGCCCAGAGCAAGGACCTCGAATTTTCGCTCGATGCCGACGAGTTCGCACGCTTCTATGCGGCGCGATGGAAGTGATGCACCGGTAAGGATCTCATGGGACGCTATGCGCTGAAGCGACTTTCATCGGCATTGCTGCTGGCGCTCTTCGTCTCGTTCCTGAGCTATGTGCTGATCTACGCTGCCGGCGACCCGGCGGTCGCGCTGGCGGGCGAATCGGGCTCCGCCGCCGATGCCGAGCGCATGCGGGCGGCCTACGGCCTCGACCAGCCGATCTATGCGCAATATCTCCACTGGGTGTGGTCGGTCCTGCACGGCAATTTCGGCAGGAGCCTCTATTTCGACCAGCCGGTCAGCACGATCCTGGCCGGCCGGCTCGGCATCACGATGATGCTGGGCGTTTCAGCCATGATCTTCGCGCTTGGCCTTTCCCTGCCGCTTGGCATCGCCGCCGCCCGCTGGCAGGGCAGCGCCGTCGACCATCTGGTGCGGGCGGTCGCGGTGATCGGCCAGGCCATGCCGACCTTCTGGCTCGCGTTGCTGCTCATGATCCTGTTCAGCGTCACCTATCCGATTCTGCCGACGTCGGGCTCGGAGACGTGGCGTCACTTCGTCATGCCGAGCGCCACGCTCGGCTTCTTCGCCGCACCCGCCCTCATCAGGCTGACGCGCTCGGGCATGATCGGGGTGCTGGAAGCCGACTACATCCGGACCGCCCGCGCGATGGGCATTCGCGGCCGGCGCGTGCTCTTCCGCTACGCGCTCCGCAATGCCGTCATCCCGGTGGTGAGCCTGTCGGCCGCGCAGTTCGGCTACATGCTCGCCGGTTCGGTGGTCATCGAGACGGTGTTCGCGGTGCACGGCGCCGGCCTGCTGGCGTCGGAGTCGATCAAGCGCAGCGACCTGCCGACGATCCAAGCGCTCGTCCTGTGCTTTTCCATGATCTATGTCGTGCTGACGCTGGCCGCCGACCTGGTGAATGCCTGGCTCGATCCCAGGATGCGGGGCTGAGGCGATGGGCAGCGTATCGCCGGAATCCATCGCTGCTCCGGGCGGGCGCTTCTTCTCCAGGAAGCTCCGCCGTTCCTTGCGCCACGCCAGCTTCCTGCTCGGCCTCGTGCTGCTGGCGGCGATCGTCGCCGCCGCGATCCTGGCGCCGCTGCTGGCGAGCCACGATCCCTACGAACAGGACCTGGCCAATCGCCTGATCCCGCCCTTCTGGATGGACGGCAGCGAGCCGGCCCATCTGCTGGGCACCGACCAGCTGGGGCGTGACCTGCTGGCCCGTCTGCTTTTCGGCGCCCGCGTGTCGCTCGCCATCGGCTTCGCCGCGATGCTGATGTCGGCGGCGATCGGCATTTCGCTCGGCCTGCTGGCGGGCTTTTTCGGCGGCTGGGTCGACACGGCGATCTCCTTCCTGATCACCGCGCGCCTGGCGCTGCCCGTCATCCTGGTGGCGCTTGCCGTGGTGGCGCTCGCCGGCTCGTCGCTCACCGTGGTGATCATAGTCCTTGGTTCGTTGATCTGGGACCGCTTCGCCCTGGTCACGCGGGCCAGCGTGCAGCAGCTTCGCGGGGCAGAGTTCGTCACGGCAGCGTCGCTGCAGGGCCTGTCTTCCCTGCAGATCGTGGTGCGCGAGATCCTGCCCAATATCTTCAACAGCCTGATCGTCATCGCCACGCTCGAGACGGCAGGCGCGATCATCTTCGAAGCGGCGCTGTCCTTTCTCGGGCTGGGTGTTCCCCCGCCGCTGCCCTCGTGGGGCCGCATGGTGGCCGAAGGCAAGGCCGAGATCCTGTTCAATTCCTGGCTGATCACAATCCCGGGCGCGATGCTGTTCCTCCTGGTGCTGGCCATCAATCTCGTCGGCGACGGCCTGCGCGACATCGTCTCGCCGGACTCGCGCAACTGAAATGGTCGCCGCCCCGCTTCTCGAGGTCGAGGGCCTGTCGGTCGAGATCGAGACCGCCGACGGCCCGCTCCATGCGGTCCGCGGGGTCGGCTTCTCGCTGAAGCCCTCGGAGACACTCTGCATCGTGGGCGAATCGGGATGCGGCAAGTCGCTGACCGCGCTGGCGCTGATGGGCCTGCTGCCGCGTCGTGCCCGGCGCACCGCTCGGACGCTTCGCTTCGACGGCGTCGACCTTCTCGCGCAACCGCCCGGCGCGATGCGGCAGCTGCGCGGCAACCGGCTGTCGATGATCTTCCAGGAGCCGATGACGGCGCTCAATCCCGCCTTCACCGTCGGCGACCAGATCATGGACGTGATGCGGCAGCATCGCTCTGTCAGCACGGCGGATGCCCGCGACCACGCGCTGCATCTGTTCGACCGCGTCGGGATCAGCGCGCCGCGAACGCGCCTGGGCCAGTATCCGCACGAGCTGTCGGGCGGATTGCGCCAGCGCATGCTGATCGCGATGGCGCTGATGTGCGGCCCCAAGCTGCTGCTCGCCGACGAGCCCACGACCGCGCTCGACGTCACCGTCCAGGCGGAATTGCTCCGGCTGCTCGCCGACCTTCGATCGGAGTTCGGCATGGCCATGATCTTCATCACCCACGATCTCGGCCTGGTCTCGCGCATCGCCGATCGCGTCGCGGTCATGTACGCCGGCGAGATGATCGAGGCTGCGTCGGTCGACGATATCTTCGGCGACCCGATGCATCCCTACACCCAGGGACTCCTGGCCTGTCTGCCGGTCCCCGGCGCGACGCCGCGCATGGGACGCCTGCCGTCCATTCCCGGCGCGGTTCCCTCGCTCATCGGCAAACAAACAGGCTGCAGCTTCCGGGATCGCTGCGCGCATGCGATGGCCGCGTGCAGCGAAGCGGATATCCCGTCCGCCGCCGCGGGCGCGCAACACGATTATCGCTGCCTGCGCACGCCGGCACAGAATCGAGCCGCTTCACCGTGACGACCGAACCGATCCTCGAGCTGCGCCACGTCTCACACACTTTCAGCGTGCGCCGCGGGCTGTTCGGCCGGCGTGCACTGCGTGCCGTCGATGACGTGTCGGTATGCCTGGCCCAGGGCGACGTGCTGGGCGTGGTCGGCGAATCGGGCTGCGGCAAGACCACCCTGCTCCGCCTCATGCTCGGCCTGTTGAGACCCTCGCACGGTGACGTGCTGCTGGGCGGCGTCCCGGTCGCCAAGCAGGATCGGCGCAGTCTGGCGTCGAAGATCCAGCTGATCTTCCAGGATCCCTATTCGTCGCTCAATCCGCGCCGGACCGTGGGCGCGATCGTCGAGCAGCCGCTACATATCCATAGGGTGGGCGATCCGGCCCAGCGCAAGCAGCGGGTGCGCGAGCTGTTCGATCTCGTCGGCCTGCCGGCGCGGATGTTCGACAGCCATCCCGGCCAGCTTTCGGGTGGGCAGCGCCAGAGGGTCGTGATCGCCCGCGCCCTGGCGCTCAAGCCGCGCATCATCGTCTGCGACGAGCCGACATCGGCGCTCGACGTCTCCGTCCAAGCGCAAATCCTGAACCTTCTTCTCGATCTCCGGCAAGAACTCGATCTCAGTTATGTCTTCGTCAGCCACAACCTTGCCGTGGTCGAGCACGTGGCGACCCGCATTGCCGTCATGTACCTCGGACGCATCGTCGAAACCGGCCTGTCGACCGATGTGTTCGCCGAGCCGCGTCATCCCTATACGCGCGTGCTGCTCAACTCGGTGCTGACGCCGGCACCGCGCGCCGGCATTCCCGACATTCGCCTGCGCGGCTCGCCGCCCGATCCGATGGAGAGAATCGACGGCTGCCGCTTCCATCCTCGCTGTCCAGAAGCCGTTGCGGTCTGTGCCGCGCAGGACCCCGCAATGGTCGAGGTGCGCGGCGTCAACGTTGCTTGTCACCTCGCACGCTGAAGCAACCGATGAGTCGGCCCGACCTGTAGCGGTCCGTCAGCTGAAAACCAGCAATGACCTAAGCCGGAACCCAGGCCTTCGCCTGCGCCTCGATGCGGCCGCGATCCCAGTCGTTGATCTGGTCGACGAACTCGTTGGTGTAGGCCTGCTTGACGTCGAAGTCGGCCGGCAGCAGGCCCTGCTCCTTCATCAGCCCGGCGAGGTCGTCCCACTGCTTGGCGAGGCTTTCGCCGTATTTCTTGGTGTCGTGAAGCTCGTAGTCGGCGAAGCGCGACATGAAGACCCGGCGCGAATCGCTCAACAGCTTGGCCTCGTCGGTGCCCTGCGGCTTGCTCTGCGGGTAGAGCTTCCAGTGGATGCGCACGGCGGCGTCCGGATTGTTCAGCCCGAAATGCACCGCCTTGGCGATGCCGCGGCACATGCCGACGACCATCTTGGGATTGTCGCGGATCAGTTCCTCGCGCGTGACGACGGCGTTGCCGAACAGCGAGCCGAAGTAGCTCGGCCGGAATTCGATGAATTCCATCCCGCGGTTCTCGAGCTCCGCCACCGCGGTATCCCACGACATCCAGGCCGCGATGTCGCCGCGCTTCAGCGCCAGCAGGGCGGGCGCGCCGGTGCCGGTCGCCACGATCTTCATGTCCTTGGGATCGAGACCGGCCTCCTTGTAGATGCCCTCGACATAGGGATCGGGATGGATCACCGGCATGCCGATCGTCTTGCCCTTGAGGTCCGCCACCTTGGCGATGCCGCTCGCCTTGGGCACGACGAAGCGGCCGATCGGCATGCGGGCATGCATGTAGACCGCCTTGAGCGGAATGCCCTTGGCGCGCGCCGAGAGCAGGCCCGCGCCCACCAGGCTGATGAAATCGATCTTGGACCCGGAGAGCAGCTGCACGCCCGCCGTGTCGCCGGCGACGCCGAACACGTTCACGTCGAGTCCTTCGTCCTTCCAGTAGCCCAGCGCGGTGGGCAGCGAGGAGTGACCGGCATGCCCGGCCGAGATGTCGACGGTCGTCGGACCGAAGCTGGTCTTCGCCAGGCCCTGGGCGGCGGCGGGGAAGCCGGCAACGGGCAGGATCGCGGAGGCGGCAGCGGCGGTGCTGAGAAAATCGCGGCGATTGATCATGGCGGCTAATCCTCGTTGCTAATCCTCGGTGGCAGACCAGAAAAGAAACTTGCGGCGAGCCATCTGCATGGCGGCGAACGCGGCTACACCGATCAGGACCAGGATCAGCAGGATCGCGAAGACCTGCGGGATATCCATGTTGCTGTTGGCCTGGACGATCAGGTAGCCGAGGCCCGCACTGGCGCCCACGAACTCGCCGACCAGCGCCCCCGTCAGCGCAAACATCACGGCGGCGCTGAGGCCCGAGAAGACGAAGGGCAGCGCGTTGGGGAGCTTGACCAGGCGGAAGCAGTCCCAGCGGCTGGCGCCCAGCGCGCGCAGCACGTCGAGGCGGCCGGGATCGCAGTTCTTCAAGCCCGCGATCGTGTTGACCAGCACCGGGAACAGCGAGATCACCGCGGCGACGGCGATCTTGGAGCCGAGGCCGAAGCCGAACCAGACCAGCAGCACCGGCGCCAGGGCGATCTTGGGCATGGTCTGCAACGCGACCAGGTAGGGATAGAGGATGCGCTCGACGACGCGGAACTCCGCGATCAGCGTGCCGAGCGTGAGGCCGATCGCCACGGCGATGGCAAAACCGGTCGCGGCCTCGCCTACCGTGACCAGGATGTGCGGGCCCAGGGTGCCGCCGGTCACGAGTTCGGCGAGCGCCGGGAGCACGCTCGACGGCAGGGGGATCACGAAGCGGCTCACGAGGCCGAAAACGACCAGTGCCTGGCAGGCGGCGATCACACCGACGACAAGGATCGCGGTCAAAGCGAGGTCGGGGAGAGGGTGCCGTCGGAACAGCCGCGACGGGACAGAAGGGGCGTCGCGCGTCGCGAGATGTTCCTGGGTGGTCATGATCAATGCGCCAACGTCACGTGCGGATTGGCAGCCGTGCTGTGCTCCAGCAATCGCCGGATGCGCAGCACCGTGGCGGCGAAGACCGGATCGGCCACCACGTCGAGGCTGCGCGGACGCGGCAAATCGATCGGGATGGTCTCGATGATGCGGCCCGGGCGGCTCGACATCACCAGCACGCGGTCGGACAGGAACACCGATTCGGCGATCGAGTGGGTGATCAGGAATACCGTCTTGCCCGCCTCGGCCGCGATGCGCGCCAGCTCGACATTCATGTTGTCGCGCGTCATGGCATCGAGCGCGCCGAACGGCTCGTCCATCAGCAGAATCCGGGGATCGTGCAGCAGGGCACGGGCGATCGCCGCGCGCTGGCGCATGCCGCCCGAGAGCTCGCCCGGCAGCTTGGCCTCGAAGCCGATCAGGCCGACGAGGGCCAGCAGCTCCCTCGCCCGCGCCTCGCACGCCTTCCGGTCGAGCCGCAGCACCTGGCCAGGCAGCATCACGTTGGCCAGCACCGTGCGCCACGGCATCAGGTTGGCGTCCTGGAAGACGACGCCGATCTCCGGCGTCGGACCGTGCACGACGCGGCCGCCGACGCTTACCGAGCCCGCGTAGCCGCCGACCAGGCCGGCGAGGATGCGCATCAACGTCGTCTTGCCGCAGCCCGAGGGGCCGACCAGCGACACGAATTCGCCCTGGCCGACGTCGAAGCTGACCTGGGTCAGGGCGTCGATGGCCTCGCCGGCGTTCGTGGCGTAGGTCTTGCCGAGACTGCGCGTGGCGATGGCCGGACCACTGGCCATCGGCCCGGCCATCGATACGGTCGCGCTGTCGCCCGACGTCAGGCGATCAATCCTGCCCATCAGGGCGCGGCATTGCCGACGACGCGATCGAGGATCCACAGATCGTAGTCGTGGACCAGCTTGTCCTGCGGCGTGAAGCAGCCGCGGCCGTTGAAGCGCGAGCTGAGGCCCTTCTGCTGGCGCTCGGCCGCGATCACGTCCTCGTTGCGCACGACGTCGCCGTTGGCCATGTACTGTGCGAAGATCTCCTTGAAATCCGGCAGCTCGGCCGTGCTCTTCGGCACCAGGTTCGAGGTGACCAGGGTGC
>Ga0193743_1003487_pt1 | contig 10507 bp, 8 predicted proteins | sample L2c2metaG_FD_143038 | JGI IMG/M metagenome (GOLD analysis project Ga0193743, IMG submission 143038) | Soil microbial communities from a riparian zone of the East river system, Colorado, United States - L2c2 | ecosystem: Environmental > Terrestrial > Soil > Riparian zone | place: USA: East River...
CTGGTGTTCATCGGCACGGTGCTCTGGGCCGCCTGGGAAAGCGGCTCGGACTACTGGGGCTGGGTACCCCGGCTGGACGTGATCACCATATTCGCTTTCGTGCTGGCGCTGTTGCTGCCCTGGCTAGATCGCGGTGCCAGCCGCACGGTGTCGTTCTCGCTGGCCGGGCTGATGGTGGCGATTTTCGCCGCGGCCTTCGTGCTGGCCTTCGTGCCCTACCACGTCACCCCTGCCACCGAGCCGGCGCCGACGACGCCCTTGGTCGCCGCGGCTTCATCGTCGGCGGCACAGCCCGACGACGACTGGGGCGTGTATGGCCACGACAAGCAAGCGACGCGTTATTCGCCGCTGAGCCAGATCACCCCTGAGAACGCCGGCAAGCTCCAGCGTGCCTGGGTTTATCGCACCGGGGACCTGCCGCCGCCCGGCAAGATCAACAAGTGGGCAGCGGAAACCACGCCGATCAAGGTCGGCGACGCGGTGTACCTGTGCACCGCCACCAACGACATCATCCGGCTCGATCCAGCCAGCGGCAAGGAGGTGTGGCGTTATAAATCGGGCGTCACCTACGACAGCGTGCCCTATACCGCGGCTTGCCGCAGCGTGGTGTATTACGAGTCGGCCGCCGTGCCCGAGGGCCAGGCCTGCCATAAGCGCATCATCGAATCGACCCTCGACGAGCGCCTGATCGCGGTGGATGCCGATACGGGCAAGGCTTGCGACGGCTTCGGCACGAACGGCCAGGTCAACCTGCTGCTTGGCCTGGGTGAAACCGTGCCCGGCTTCGTCGCCGAGCCAGCGCCGCCACCGATCGTCAACGGGGTGATCGTCACCAACCAGGAAGTGCTCGACGGCCAGCGCCGCTGGGCGCCCTCGGGAGTGATCCGCGGCTACAGCGCCGACTCCGGCAAATTCCTTTGGGCCTGGGACGTCAAGCGCCCCCACGAGCATGGCGAACTGACGGCTTCGTGGGACGGCAGGCATCCTCCTGCGCAGTTGCCACCCCCGCAGACTTACTACAGCCGCGGCACACCCAATTCCTGGGCCGAGATGATCGGCGACGATCAGCTCGGCCTGGTTTACGTGCCTACCGGCAACTCGGCCGCCGATTACTACAGCGCCCTGCGTTCGCCAGAGGAGAACCGGGTTTCCTCGTCCATCGTCGCCCTGGACGTGCACACGGGCGAGGAACGTTGGGTTTTCCAGACCACGCATAAAGATGTCTGGGACTACGACATCGGTTCGCAGCCGACCTTGATGGATTTTCCGGGCCCGGATGGCAACGCCGTCCCCGCGCTGATCGCGCCGACCAAGCGCGGCCAGACCTTCGTGCTGGATCGCCGCAACGGCAAGCCGCTAACCGACGTGGAAGAGCGCGCCGTGCCGCCCGACGCACCGATAACCGAAGACCCGCGCGCGCCGACCCAGCCCTGGTCAGTGGGCATGCCACGGCTAGGCTTGCCCGAGCTTACCGAGCAGACCATGTGGGGCATGACTCCGCTGGACCAGCTTTACTGCCGCATCAAGTTCCGCAAAGCCCGCTATTTCGGCGAGTTCACCGCGCCGAGCCTGACCAAACCCTGGATCGAGTTCCCCGGCTACAACGGTGGCAGCGACTGGGGCAGCGTGGCCTACGATGGGCACACCGGCATCCTGATCGCCAACTGGAACAACACCCCGATGTACGACCAGTTGCTCACCCGTGAGCAGGCCGACAAGGCGGGACTGATGTCGTTGGACAATCCAAAATACGTCCCAGGTGTCGGTGGCGGTGCGGAAGGCGCGGGTGCGCAGGCCGATACGCCTTACGGTATTGCGGTCAGCCCCTTCCTGATGCCGCTCACCCAGGTGCTCTGCAACGAGCCACCGTACGGCATGATCACGGCGATCGACATGCATACGCGCAAGGTGATCTGGCAGCATCCCTTGGGCACGGCGCGGGCCAACGGTCCGTTCGGCCTGCCGACCGGCCTGCCGATGGAGGTCGGTACGCCCAATAACGGCGGTCCCATCATCACCGCGGGCGGCCTGGTCTTTGTCGCCGCGGCCACCGACAACCTGATCCGTGCCATCGACATCAAGACCGGCAAGGTGGTCTGGAGCGACGTGCTGCCGGCCGGTGGCCAGGCCACGCCGATGACGTATCGCATCAACGGTCGCCAGTACCTGGTGATCATGGTGGGCGGCCATCACTTCATGCGCACACCGCCGGGCGACTATGTTATTGCCTATGCCCTGCCCGAGAAGGGTGGCTAAAAGAAGACCGCTCATGGCTCAGGTCGCGCCAAGGCGCGGCCTGAGCAACATCCTAGATGGGCATTTTTGCCAAGGCTTTAGCGCCGACCAAGATACCGACGCCCATGGCTACAAGAAACTCCCAGCTGCAATGAGTGGGGCTGGTAAGAGTCTGAATCAACGCACTCAATGCACCGGCGCCGATGCATACCCTACCGATCGAATCAAACGCAGCGGCCATGCCAAGATGGTCGGTTCGTTGTTGATCAGAGCCAGATGGCTTTCCGACGAGGGCCAGCGATGGGCCCATGCTGCGATACGCAAGCGCGAACCATGTGGCGAAGGCAAAGAATGCTGCGACCGTTGGCATGAGCCATAGGCTCGCATAGACGTATTCACCCGGTATATGGATGAAAACCCAGGCCAACGCCAATCCGGAAAAAATCTCCGAAAGGCGCCTGACGATCGACGGCATGGTTGCCATGGCGAATTCCTCCGTACTTGGGGATCCTGGGCGCCTGGGAAATTCAGTCAGCCAGGCCGCAGGCGCGTGTCACTTCTTCCCAGAGCCGATCAACCTCGCCATCGGCTATGACCTGGTAGGCGTTTCTACCTTCAAACGTCCTGTGGTGCATGCACATCCATCGTATGGCGCGCGACCGATCACCAAGCCCGCTTATGAGCATGCTGGAGAAATCGCCCAGATGCTCCTCAAGGATCGAGAACGCGGCAAAGGCCGTCTTCTCCTTCAGGGAATAGGCCTCTTCAAGTTGCGCACTCAGCGCTTTGAATGGATTACTCATGCTCACGGCCCTCTCAAGCGTCAGTCGCGATAACCGCGCCTGATCGACCTCAAGAACCCCATGACGAGATCGGCTTCGCCCATCTGGACCAGTTCCTGTGCCGTTCTGCCGCCGAGCTCACAAATGGTCACCGTCTGGTACCAATCACGCACACGTGCGTCGTCCTGATCGATTCCCTTGGCCAATCGCAAGACATCCCAGAAGCCCGCATCCAGGGGGCGATCGAAATACTCGCCGATGTTTGCCGATTTTCCCCATGTCACTGCGTGCATTCGCGTTGTCATCGTGCAGTTCCCATGGCCGGCCGGTAAGGGCTACGTTACGCGGAGAACCGATCTTCTTCTTGCAGGTTTTTGCACTGGGATGTTGTTTCTTTCCAAATAGAAATGACGCGACATTGTCGAAAAAGTACTCTTTCGAGCATTGAATTGCCCCCCGCGTCAGCGCATAGTCATGACGCTAGGGAGAAGGTGGGGAGCCCGCTCACACCCTTGTTTTCGGTGTTGGTAACAGAAAACAGGTGATTTTTTGAACGAGAGCAAAGACCAATTCGGGATCCTCGTTGTCGATGACCATCCCGTCATGAGAGACGGGTTGAGAGCGGTCATCGAGCAGGAATTCGATATGGAAGTCACCGGCGAAGCCGCCGATGGCAAAGAAGCGATCGAGCAGTTTCGAAAGCTGCTTCCGGACGTGATGCTGATCGACCTTCAGATGCCTGTCATGGACGGCCTGCGGGCCATCACGGCCATACGCAGCGAATTTCCCGATGCGACAATCATCGTGCTAACGACCTTCCCCGGGGACGCTCGAGTGGTCCGGGCCTTCACGCTCGGCGCCACGTCCTACCTTCTGAAAACGGCTCGCAGCGATGAAATTGTCAAGGCGATACGCGGCGCGCTGACGGGCCGCCATATCGTGGCTCCCGAAGTCGCCCAGGAAATTGCCAGCCACGCTGGTCGCGAGGGGCTGACCGATCGCGAGATCGTCGTTCTCACCCTGGTGGCCCAAGGGCGCAGTAATCGCCATATCGCCAAGGCGTTGAGCATCACCGAAGATACGGTCAAGGCGCGCATGAAGAGCATCATGGCCAAACTCGGCGCTGAAGACCGCACGCACGCGGTGACGATCGCCCTCAAGCGAGGCTTCCTGGATTCGTTGCCCTAGGCAGCCACTAGGCATTTTCCGTTTTCCTCATCGATGCCTGGGACTTGCGCCACGCGCCGGGCGTCACGCCCATTTTCTGCGCGAAGACACGGCTAAAATGACTTTGATCGGAAAAGCCGGCACTAAAGGCAATCTGCGCCAGGGACGTATCGGGTTCCGACATGAGTTCGATCGCCCGGTCGACGCGGCGATAGAGTAGCCACTGGTGCGGCGATACACCGGTGCTCTTCTTGAACCCCCTCACCAGGCTGCCAGTAGATAAACCGCAAGCCTCGGCGAGTTCCGTGATCGTTATGCCCTCAAATAGCCGCTCACGCATCATCTGCGTGACGCGCTGTTGTTGCCATGGAGCAAGCGTGCCTTTGACGACGGCGTTCGTGGTCGAAGATCCTCCGAAATTCAAGGCCAGATAAGCGCAAAGGCCCTGGAGAAGATGACCCACGAGAGGTTGGTAGAACACCGACGGGCTGCGGAAGATCGGCAGCAACGTTTGGCCGATGCTCATGATGATCGAGTCGTTGATGCATTCGCCCGGCTTCAACGCGATGTCGGTGGCGTCCGAACGATGGATTTCCTCGCTCGCCTCATCGATCGCACGCCGCGGTATATAGAAGTACAGCGAATGCAGCGGATCGCTGATGTAGGTGATGGGATCCCGGCGCAAGTCCAGGAGGTACGTCGTGCCTGCCTCATAAGCCGTCGAACATACAGTCCGGCCATCGCACCACAGCTCGTGCGTCGCCTGCTTCTTGAGGTTCAGGCAAATCAGATAGGCATCGTTGCTTCCCATCGGCGATGTCATGCCGTGGCCGGCCTCGTCGATACGCAGTTCCGTTACCGCAAGCCGGGTTCCCCGCTTTGTCTGGCTCTCAAGCGTGGGCGGACTGCCTATCTGAAACGATCGTCCGAGCCTTTCGCCAAATGCACCTTCGTACATAGCCGCCTCTCTCTCAACCGGATAGATAGGGCATCCCTGGATTGAGTTGATTCCCTACCGCAACGGTACGCGCATGGAGAGGTTCTCGAAGCCTCCCTCAGGGTAGACTTCTTGACTCGAAGGGATAATTCGTTTGACTCGAAAGTGTATGTGGACGCGTTGGTCCGTCATCCACGTGCTAAACCCTTTTCGCCCGGCACGCATCAGACGCACTGGTGCCGCTGCACGCGGCTCGCGGGACCGAACCGACATGTCCGACGTGTTCCAGATCAGCGCAGATGATTGGCTGCGACTCAAGCGCCAGGTGACCTGGCTACGCATCGGCGTCGGCCTTTGCTTGCTTCTGGCCGCTGTCGCGATGTGCTTATCGTTCAACAGCTCTTCTGGTGGGATCCTGCGCGTCAAGGGTCTGGTCATTACCGACGCATCGGGTCGAGACCGCATCTTGCTGGGCGCGCCTGTGCCGGACAGCCGCTCTCGGCTTCGCCAGGATAGTGCGACCGATTCCCTGGTATTCCTGGCAAAGGATGGTGTTGATCGGCTGGCCATCGGACAGGCACCGGAGCCGGTGATGCACGGAAAGACCGTCAGGCGGATTGGCGACAACAATGACTACGGGATGACGCTTTACGACACGCACGGAAACGAGCGCGGCGCGTTTGGCTTTCTGGGCATGGGGCGCGTGATTCTTGGGATGGATCGACCATCAGGCGATGCCATCGGCATGTACGTCGATGACAAGACCAATTATGCGGGGCTGCTGCTTAACTACGACCACGGCAAGGATGCCGCCCTGTCGTTTGGGACTTCCGGGACCGGGCTTTCCCTCCTGGTTGGCGATGTAGAAGGCACGCCCCGAGCCAGCCTGGAGATGGCCGGCACACAGGCGCCCCACTGGCAGATTAGTGCACCCCAGAAGCGTCCCGTTGCTCAACCCACTGGGCACGCCACGCCGGGGCATCGAAGGGATCGGCAAAGTACTGCGTCTCGCGCGATACCTTCCCGTCCCGGAACTCCATGATGCTCACGGTGTGGGCGTGCTTGCTCCCATAGGCAATCACATACTCGGTAACCCACAGATCACCCTCTCCGACGATACGTCGGACCTCGAACCCCGAGGGTCCGCCGGGGTGATGGCTACGAAGCGCCTGTAGGTTAGCGCGACCGAGGATGACCTCACCTGATTGCGGGTACTCGCACACGGCATCGTCGTGATAGATCTCGTGCTCAGCGGCCTGGTCGCCCGCAGCGGATGCCGCCCAGTGTCTATCGATGGCGGTCCGGATGTCTTGCTCGTCCATCATCGTTCTCCCATGAGGCATATCGCCAATCGACGCTCACCCAGTCTCCACCGGGCACAGCGTTAGCATGAGCTGCCATGAAAATTGCCACTTTCAATATCAATGGTATCCGCCCTCGCCTGCCCATCCTGCTCCAGTGGCTCAAGCGCGAGAAACCGGATATTGCCTGTTTACAGGAATTAAAGGCGGGGGACGAACTGTTCCCGGTGCAGGAGATCAATGACGCCGGCTACGGTGCAATCTGGCAGGGCCAGCGCTCGTGGAACGGCGTGGCCATCCTGGCACGCGGCGCCGATCCAGTGGAAAGCCGGCGTGGCCTGCCCGGGGATGCCAAGGATACGCAAAGCCGGTACCTGGAAGCCGCCGTCCATGGCGTCATCGTGGGCTGCCTCTACCTGCCCAACGGCAATCCGCAGCCAGGCCCAAAATTCGACTACAAGCTGGCCTGGTTCGAGCGGTTCATCCGCCATGCGAAGAAGCTATATGCCAGCGGCCACCCCGTGGTGCTGGCGGGCGACTACAACGTGGTGCCCACCGACGAAGACATCTACAACACGCGCTCATGGCTGAAGGATGCGTTGTTGCAACCGGAAAGCCGCGAGGCCTACCAACGCCTGCTTTCGCAAGGCTGGGTGGATGCGTTGCGCGAGCTGTTCGGCGATGAGCGTGTCTATACCTTCTGGGACTACTTCCGCCGACACTGGGAAACCAATTCCGGGCTGCGCATCGATCACCTGCTGTTGGGACCAGGACTGAAGTCGAAGCTGCGCGAAGCCGGCGTGGATACATGGGTGCGCGGGCTTCCCCACGCGAGCGACCATGCGCCTGCCTGGGTAGAACTGGAGATAGAGGTTCCGACGCTACCCCGTTCGACCAGAAAGTCGACCGTCAAGAAAGCCGCCGTGAAGAAGAAATCGGGCTCTTGAGCCATTTGGCCGTCCAGGCGTCTAGACGGCAATTATTGGCAATTTGGCAAATTGCGTAAGAAAACTGTTGACAAATGTTCGTTGCGGTGCAACAAATGACCTGCAGGCCGATTTTGTGCACCACTTTCCTGTACCGCACGGGGATAACTCCAGTGAACGCGTTCAGCTACAACCCATCACTCGCTGTTGGCGTATCGCGTCCCGACATCCGATGTAGCGACGTCTGTACCTGCTGTCCGAAGCAAAGGCATTGATACCAGGCATTCCCTGGTAACAAAACTGCATCCGCGCGTAGCACGGCATCACCACAACGCCTGATTAAACCTGGTCCCGCGCGGCCGGGACGGCCCGTTGCGGCTTGGTGTACGCCGCCAGGGAAGTACGCGCTTTGCACCGGGGCCACCACGTGGCCAAACCACATCGCCCCAGGCAATCGCCTGGACCCATCAGCGTGCGACAAACGTCGCTCTCGGTAGAGTCATGACTAAAAAATACATCGTTCGTACCACGGCACTCAGCGCCGCCCTTGGCCTGGCACTGTTCGGCACCGCTTCGTTCGCCCAGTCCACGACGGGCAGCCTTTTTGGCCAGGCGCCGGCCGCCAATGGTGAAACCGTTCTTATCGAAAGCAGTTCCGGCATCACCCGTGAGGTGCCGGTCGATGCCAAGGGCCGGTATTCGGCCGGCCAATTGCCTTTGGGTACCTACACGGTAAGCCTGCGACAGGGAGGCGCCACGGTCGATACGCGGAAAAACATCTCGCTCGTGGTGGGCGCGAACACGGAAGTCTCTTTTGTCTCGTCCGATGCCACTACGTTAAGCGCCGTTAGCGTATCGGCGGCGGTGACGCCGCTGATAGACGTTACCAGCGTTGATTCCCGTACCGTGATCACCGCCGACCAGCTGACAAAAATGCCACTGGCACGCAATGCCGAGGCGATCGCTTTGCTGGCTCCTGGCGTGGTGACGAACAGCGGCAATTTCGTCGGCCCCACCGGACAGCAGCTCACCAGCTTCGGCGGGTCGGCGGCCAGCGAGAACGCCTATTACCTCAATGGATTCAACACCACCGATCCGCTCCGCGGCTTCGGCGGCATCACCCTGCCCTACGGCGCGATCGACCAGCAGGAAATCTATACCGGCGGCTACAGCGCCCAGTACGGCCGCTCCGATGGCGGCGTGATCAACCAGGTGGGCAAGCGCGGGACCAATGATTGGCACTTCGGTGCACAGGTGCTTTGGCAGCCCGCCTGGGCGGCTGCGGATGCGAAGAATACCTACTACACCCAGGGCCTTCCGGCGAGCCCGGTAGCCGGCGGCCTTTATGATCCCAACAGCAAGGACAAGACCTGGGTCACCACCGTCGATGCCTATGTGGGCGGCCCCATCATCAAGGACAAGCTGTTCTTCTTTGCCGCCGTCGAAGCGCAACGAAGCAACGCCACCACCGTCAATTCGGTGGAGAACACCAGCCCATACACGCAGTACACCTATGAGCAGCCCAAGTGGTACGGCAAGCTCGACTGGAATATTACCGACAGCAATATCCTTGAGGTCACCGGCGCTTCCAACAAGCGCAGTGCAAACGGGTCGATCTACGACTATGACTATGTCAACCGCACGCGGGGCGCCTACATCGGCGCCACGGACAGCACCAAGACCGGTGGCGACCTCTACACGGCGAAGTTCACCAGTTACATCACCGACGACCTCACCCTGACCGCCCTGTACGGCAAGATGAAGACGCGCAATTACGACGCGCCGGGTAGCTACAACCCGGACTTCACGTACGTCAACGGGACATCCTCGCAGAACCCGGCGCTCAATGGCGGCAGCGCCATTACCAGCCCGCAGACCGTGCAAACGCTCTTCAGCCCGGATCGCGCCAACCACACCAACAACCTGCGCGTGGACCTGACCTACAAGATCGGCGACCACACGATCTCCGCCGGTATCGACAACCAGAACGCACGCGCCCTGGCGCAGGGCTCGCAAACGTCAGGCCCGGGCTACTACTGGACCTATGGCCAGACCGATACGCCCGATGTTCCGTTGTCCTCTGGTCTTGGCGTGGGAGCCACCTCGGCCTATGCGAACGGAGCCGATGGCTACTATGTGGTCAAGCACGTGGCCAACTCGCTGGCAAGCGTGCGCTCGGCGCAGCGCGCGCAGTACATCGAAGATAGCTGGCAGGTGAATGACCGGTGGCTGGTGAAGATTGGGTTGCGCAACGACCAGTTCACCGACTACAACGCCAATGGGCAGGCCTATATCACCCAGACCAAGCCACAGCTCGCACCCCGGCTTGGCGCCAGTTGGGACGTCAATGGCGATTCGAGCTTCAAGATCTACGCCAATGCCGGCCGCTATTACCTGGGCCTGCCGCTGAACCCTGCATTGAATGCGGCGGGTGCTTATGTCGCCACGTCGCAGTACTACACCTATAGCGGGGTCGCTGCCGATGGCACGCCCACTGGGCTGACCCAGATGTCCGTCCCGGTCTCGGCGAACAATGCCTTCGGCATCCTGCCCGACCCGAAGACGGTGACGGCGCGGAACCTGAAGTCCGAGAACCAGGATGAATTCCTGCTCGGATTCACCAAGACCGCGGGCGACAACTGGATCTATGGCGCCAAGGTGACGCGCCGGATCCTTCGCGATGCGATCGACGATTATTGCGACCTGGATACCGTGCTGGGCAAGGCGCAGTCGCTTGGCTACGACGTTACCAGCGACAGCAATCCGGTGAGTTGCTGGCTGTTCAACCCCGGTACGGCCAATACCTTCAACCTCGTCGACACGGCAGGGAATTACCACAATGTCAGCCTGAGCAACAAGGAACTGGGCTTCGATGCCCTCAAGCGCAAGTACTACGGCCTGGAGACCTTCCTGGAGCATCCCTTCGATGGCACATGGTATGCGAAGGTGGATTATGTTTTCTCGCGCAGCTACGGCAACACCGAAGGCCAGCTGCGCTCGGACCTGCAGCAGACGGCGGCGTCCACCAGCGAAGACTGGGACAACGGCGCCATCATGGACAACACCAACGGCCCGCAGAGCAACGACCACAAGCACCAGTTCAAGCTGTTCGGGTATTACCAGCTGACACCCGAGTGGATCGTGTCGGCGAACCTGAGC
>Ga0193743_1003488_pt1 | contig 10507 bp, 13 predicted proteins | sample L2c2metaG_FD_143038 | JGI IMG/M metagenome (GOLD analysis project Ga0193743, IMG submission 143038) | Soil microbial communities from a riparian zone of the East river system, Colorado, United States - L2c2 | ecosystem: Environmental > Terrestrial > Soil > Riparian zone | place: USA: East River...
GAACTTGACAACTAGCTTAACGACTGTTACTGATCAAGTCTGTAAAGACTGAATCGGTCGAAGTCGTAACACTGATCAGGGTCGGTGTTTATGTCAAGATGAAACGGCTGCTCCTTGTTGAGGGAACAGTAATCTATGTTGTCGGGATCATCTGCTTCTCCAAGGGCAGTGAGTATAGCCTGGACCACAAGGTTGACGACATGGCAGAAGCAGCGAATATGTAGATTGGGCAACTCAGGTATCCCATATTTTGCTGAAAGTATGCGAGCGACGGTTGCAATAATCACATCATTGACTGAAGCATTGTCGGTGGAGATGCTGATCCTTTATACATTGCGACCACTGCCGGATTCAACTCTCCCTCCTTTAAATATGCCTCCATCATCTCAGCACTCTGTTTCAGATGCATCTGTTCCTCGCTGGTTGGCTCGTCTGTCGTCTTGTCGGTCTTGGCACCTTTGCAACCAGTTACATGCCCAGCAAGGTTTTGCAATTTCGGTTCCATATCGAAGGTGATGTCCACCCCATCGACAGTCCTTGGGAAGGTGCGTGTACTGTTTAACTTGATTTAAGCTTTAATCTTATGATTTATTTTGCGAAATTTAACATACCAAGTACAGAACCAGCACTGGAACTCCCAGTGCTTCTGCCCTGACCTGTCCACAGTGGCAGTTGGATCATGAAAATGTTGCATACTGGCATTACCAGGACCACGCCAGGCTGCTTTTGGCTCTTCTCTCGCTTCCACTTGTCTCAAAGCACTTTTCCCATCTGACTCATCACCAGAATCTATATCCATATGTTCACTATCGTCAATCCTTTCCTGGTGGGTGCGAGTTCCAGACATTTTCTTGTTTCTTTTTTTTGGAGCTTGGTTGTTATCCATGTGCTTTCTTTTATTCTCTCGCTAACAAAGCTTTTTAGAACAAATATCTTCATACCAGTGGTCTCCTTACCTGTTCACGGCCATACTTGGTCTCGCTGGTAACCTCTTCTCCATCACTGGTGTATAGGCACCATTGGCAAATGCCTTGCCACCATATAGCCCTTCATGTTCCTTGTCCTCTAATGGCTTGAAATTGATCACACGCTCAGTTATTTCCCAGTCGTCATTTATGAAACATGCAATTGTACATACAAATGTATACACCATCTGTGGTGTGGTCCATGTATCGGTTGCATAGGCAATCTTGGATTTGACTGCCTATGAGGAGAATGAGATTAGGTAAGTGTTTAGAAAGAAAAATACCCACTGAAAATTCACAAACAACTTTTCCATGAAGCTCCTCAAAGATGTGCACTAGCTGGTTACGGACTGTGGTATCGGAGGGCAGCTGGTATGTGACTTTGAGGTATTTGAATAGCATTTGAAGGGTCGGCGCTTCTCCAGTTGTCCATGGGAGACTCTCATCAAAAATCCATGCTGAAAATATACGTAAGAACCATTCCTATCGTCATCCTTGTTCCAGTCAGCAGGGATAGGCACTGCATCGGAAGGAGAATGGACAAAGTGACCGCGTGCCTGGAGCTCGCTGGCTGATAGCAAGACACCATTCTCAACGGCATCTCCATCAGGTTTAGATGCGTCTTTTGGAATGGCAACTTTGAGTTGAGGACGTGGCTCTGCTATCAAAGATAAGATTTTTACTCAATTCTCGAAAACTATTGCATTAACCTTGAGCTTGGCGGGGTTTAGTGGTTGCTTCGACTGTTCTAAAATAAGGGTCAAGGCCCTGAGCACGATCGGTCGCATTTCGCTTTCGCTTTTTATCATCAGGTATGATGTTTTGGGGGTCAGGGTTGTCTCGAGTCTGGTGTGCCATGATCTTGTAAGGACGGGACGTTGAGTAAAAGAGTAGAAAAAATAAATAGGATCAAGCTTCTTAGCCGCAGGCTTCTCAACCGTGTAACCATCTATATACCGTATAACTACTGTGTAGATGACCTGGGTGATGAGGGGGTACACATAAACATATACACATACGGTATAAACCGTTTAAGACAGTTATATAGATAGAACAGTTGGAGCCTTACTCCGTGTGTTGTGGCGAAATCAGCACCAGTCTCTATTCCAGATCCTCAGCCATGGCTTCCGAAGGGTCTTCGTCTCTCAGAACGTTCCAAAGACGACTCCTTCATTTACACCTGCAAGTCCTCAAGGATCTCCAACCGACCTCTCACACACCATCGAGGCCAGCCATCTCATCTCTGCCGTCTTCGTTAGATGACTCTGTTCCGTCCACGCCCCCACCTAATCAACGAAGCGTCTACTCCAAAATCACAGCCTTTGAGTGTATTTACTCTAAGCATACCGTTATTGGGAAGAGCCAAAGTTCCGCTTCACAGTGTTTTGAGCCCCAGAGAAGGTAGAAAGAGACAAGTCAATCCTATCTTATAAAGTTTCGTCTCAAAGGATGCCTTTTTTGCGATTAGTTTTACGAATGGCCCAATGCAGACCCTCTGAAGCACCAGCACTAGAATCATCAACAGGTATAACTTTTTTCTATAGCTTCGCATGTTGTAATATTTTCCTTCTCCGTTCTATTCGTCTCGTTTTCCTCCAACTACTTTACAAAAACCTTCATATAAATGCCATCGACGCCGTCCTCCTTCTCTCCTCTACGTACCACCATCGACTTCTCCACAAGTACAACCGAGCATCCTTACAATTCCAAACCGGTCAGTCGAATATGATGCCAATAGCGCACAGGATAGTCCATCAAATTCCAAAGCGGAGACTATTACTACAACCACTACCACGACTACCTCAGCTTTAACGACAATCGACAAAATTGCATCCTGACAAACCTAACGAATCAACAAGTTCACGGTGGTATAAATTATGTTGGCTGGAAACTTCAACTTTGGCTTTGGCTCCTGGTGTACCGCTCTCATGGCATCGGAAACTCAAGAATTTGAAACCCACAACTCCGTCTACCGAAATTATTCCTATCGGAAACGCAGATGCGCAGTTGAGCTAATCCCAGGTTTGCTGATGCTACGACAGAACCAAATAATTTACATCAGAATCCGGCAGTCTGTGCCGGCGGAGCTCATATTTTTTTTTTGCTATGCTTCTCAGAAACGTTCAGATCCCGTTCTCAGTGGGGTTCAATGTTCAATCCCCAGCATTCCAGATCAAGATGACCGCTGTACTCGACTCAATCTCTCCCAAACTGACAATCTGATTATCGTCGATTCAATACCGTTTCTCCATGAGAAACTATTCGCTGAAGTTGTGATTCTTTACACGGAATAGTCTGCACTGGCAGGAGAACATGTCATATAAGAAAATGACTGATCCGTCAACATTTGGTTCTGGAAGGGTAAGAAGAAATTTTTAAAAAAGAGGTGATGTAGCGATCTCATGGATAGGAAATGGCGACATCTGCTTATGAATTGACGTGACGACCCACCCAGATCTTAATCAAGTCGGGCGCCTGCAGTGATTGGCGCCTGATAGGCTCTGATAGGATAGAATTCATAGAACACTCTTGGGAACAATTGTCTTCAAAGGGTGTGGTGCACCGTGTGCAATTGTCACCTGAAATCCACCGACAGACACGGCGTACTTGAATAGAATCCCATGAGAAATTCGAATCGCGTAACTACTTGTCGCCTGAGCTCAGAATATAAAGGTCTCCGACATGATATATCTCGACATCGCAGACTCATCTATATCCTTCTTAGTCAACTGTGATTACTCACTAAACGAGCATGTCTATCTCATCCGGAAAGTACATTATCGTGAACGTTAGGCAAAAAAACCTTGCCTACCTTGCTGACCCGAATGATGGCACTCCCCTCTCTGCTAGCTACGAGCAGACAAACAAAAACGATCAAGCGAGTTTCCTTCATTCTAGTATTCTCGTAGGCACTATACTAACCCAAAATCTTCCAGTGGAACGTCAACGAATTAAGCAATGGCAATTACACCATAAAGAGCGTAGGCAACAACATGTTCGCCGTAGCGGGCAATCGTGCTGGGGAGGATGCTGTTGTTGAGGGTAGGTCTGATTCTCAACAATGGACAATCCAGGAGACCCGATATAAAGGGCATTTCACGTAAGTGGCCGATTGAGAGACCAGAACAGACCAGCTAACGCTCGTTCTTCGTTAAAGTATTGCGACTACTGACACTCGCTTGTTTTGGGGAATTATTGACAACCAACAAGGCACTCCTGTAGGTTGAACTTCTTCCATGAGACCATTCACCTCGCTTACATTCGGCACAGGTTAGCCTCTCCAAAACTGCTACGGACACTCGCAACTCCTGGGTTTTCACCTCGGCTTAGTCGTTGGGTTAGGTCCAGCGTGGATTTTCAAGAACATGTTTGATGGTGTATTAGTTCATAGAGAAAAATGTAGAAACCTTACTACGAGGCCCTGCAAGGTGCCGAAATTACAAGGGCAGATAGGAATCTGCGTGCCAGTGGCATGCGTGCGACGAATGTGCAGCATTTTCACGCTTGGTACGCATTTTGCACGTACGCGGCACCTGGGGGTGCATGGCACGCACTAGCGTCTCAGATTACTTTTGAAGTAAGATAAATTTTGACTAACGAGAGCGTTGAGAGGATGCAGAAGGATGGGTAATGACCAAATTACGAGGAATGTATTATTGTGTCCATAATACACTTTATTTCTCAATAAGCTCCCAGCGTAAAAATGTGCAATGCGTCGAAGCATGCATGTCACTTTCAGATGAAAACTTAGTTATTTATGAACAAGGCTACATACCATGAGTTGGACCACGGGGGCTTAGAGCTCGCTTAGCCCAACTCGAAGCAGGTGAAAATAGAGATCCCCCAAGAAAACGGTAACGGATACGAAAGCCTTAACCTAGCGGGTCATTTCCAACGACGACCTGATAAACGATGTTCCAACAATTTCTCTGATCCAAATCCATGAACAAAAGGTAAGACTGCGGAATTACTGAACCGATGGCTAGTCCTACTAATTCGAGGCAGAATAGCGAAAGCGTTAAAGGCTTGACCGACTACAATTGTCATGAAAGGAGCGATTTCATCTGCGATGATGGATGATAGGATAGCAGTGATCAGGGAGACCAAAGAGTGATGTCGTTGGATGAGAGAGAATAAGATACGGATAGCTGGAGTTGGATTACTGGTGGCATTGGCTCCCGGAGGATGTGTGATCTATGAAAAAATTTGTTTGATATCACAAGAATCCAGCAGATACCAAACCCTCTCCACCACGGCTAACCCCGCCACAACCCCCAACCGCCACCACCACCACCACCGCTAACCCTACTCCTCGCAGCCCCATACACCATCCATCCCACCCAACAATGCCATCCCACCCAAAGCCGTCTCTCCGACTTTCCCGTCCAAAGTTATATTCGTCACTTTTCCAAAATTCATATGTATTCATCCCAATAGATCCCGACTTCAACTCTAAAATAAACGGGGGGAGAAGAAGATAAATTGGCATTGGGATTAGAAGGAGTTGAAGGCGATGATGAAAGGTCGACGGTTTGAATTGGTGTATGATGGAGCGTGGAGAGAGGGAGGAAGGTGATGGTGAGGTGGATACGGGAAGACGTCGAGAAAGCGCGAATGATGAGAGATGTTGTCGATAGATAATTGGGCTAATGTTACAGGTTTGCTTGAAGTAATCGGAGATTGGGATGGTGATGGCTGGGATGAATGAAAGGTGCGGAAGAAGCAGCAGCAGTGGTTGTGTTATGATGAGTGAGAACGGTTCAAGCGATGTTGATGGAATGTCCTAACTCGTTGACGAAAGAACGAGTAAAGCCGGCGGTGAAGTCATGCTCTAGAAATTAAGTTGTATACAGATAAAACGAACATGACGACTTTACGACGATGATAAAATAATCGTTGGCAGTAATGTCTAAATGAAATGGATCCAGATGTTTCGCCAGTTGATACGTTCGCAGCAAGCACAAGGTGAGCGAAATATCAACATTCTTCATCTTCTATAATCCGTTTCCATCCTTAAGAGTTTAATACAAAGGGGTGTAGATAGGACGCCGTACAGATACCAAGCAGCTAGAGGATAGAGTTGACGGGCGAAATGAAATGTATAGTTGTATCTCTTGATTGTACAAACGAATGCGAGCGTTGAGAAGAGTGGACAAGGAAGGACTAAGTATTCAATATTCAATATTCAATACTCAATATTCAATATTCAATCCCAAGTGAGAATCAACTCCGCTCTCATCTGCGGATATCGGAGAATCGCGGCGACTCCGAAAATCTCGGATTTTGTCCATTTTGCGGAATTTTTCCTGCGAATTCCTGTCCATTCCTGTGCATTTTTGAGACGATGAAAAAAAAACTCAGAGAGGAAATTCACGGATGTTCTGCATTTTTTGGTACTCCTCTACTTTGATCTGCCCTGCTCTGCGTTTATCTGTAGGCATGAACTGTGTTGTATTATTTGCTTATTACAGTACACTGGTTTTCTGCATATTCCTGTTCCCATCTATTCCACAGCCCGGTAACGTCTCCAACGTTCGAGCCCACAGATCACCCAAGTCCAGCCTCCCACATACTTTTCCCACCTTAAACAACACAACACCAACAATTCTGTAGTGGTAGCGAGCAATAATTAGACGTGGATGCGCGGAGTGATTGGATTGCACCTTCAAATACACCAAACCCACATAGTCACACAAAAAAAGACTCACCATGCACGCAGAACGACTCAGAACGAGCACTATCAGGTTTTAAACATGATAATACACTACTACTACTAATACTGTACATAGACGAAATACGCGATTCAAGCCAATCGTAGTGATCATCATCATTCAAGTTCAATATTCACAACGTCCGCAGTACCCACATTCTGAATCACAGGCAGTAAAATCCATCGGCTCTCTAACCCCCCAAGCATTGGTGTAGTACCCATCATCGCTGTCGTCATCGTATGAATCGTAACGAGATATCCACCTGCCACGGAAACTCTTATTACCATCAGCAGCGGCCCCCACAAGTAGATTGTATCTATCCCGGCCCAGAATGTTCTCGAGGATGGATTGATGTTCCTCCACCCATGTTCCCGATGGTAGTGCCCTGGCGGTCTCGTGTTCGCCCATATCGTCGTACTCATCCTCACGAATGATTAGAAGCATGCCAGGGGCTATGGTTTGCAACAGGTAAAATATATCTGAAATGGGTTTGAGTGTGTCGATGAAGAGAGTGCTGTTCTCTCTGCGATGTCGCTTGGCGTCAAAGAGCCTGTTACTGAACATCTTCCTCCATGTTTCATGCTCGGTTTTATCGAAAAATGAAGCGAATGATGAAGGAAGTGAGAGCCAAAGGTCTTTTTGTTGTCCATATTGTCCAGTAAGGACGAATAAAGTCTGTACCACCACTGCATGAGAGTCCGCAGCACTCTGAAAGATCATTATGCACCTTATCATCCTCTGATTGAACACTCCATCCATGAACATTCATCAGCTCTCTCTTCTTGTCCATCAGGAAGTCCTTAGCACGACTATAAGCAGCCTCGAGCTCCTCATCATTCAGGTCGGTCAGTCCAGTATGATCGGCCAAGGATGAGGAGCGATAAGCTGGGTCGAAGCTCACGTATGGTCCTGCACCCCCCATACTTGTTAGAATCAGACTAATAATGGGGCATAAACCAAGTCGACGTTAGAGTCTACCTACAGTATTTATGCGACAAAACCTGAAACAAGATAAACAAAGTATAATAATAATAATAACAAAGAGATATAGAATAACAATTCGAAATTCACAATAATAACGATGGCAAATTTGGCTTAGTTCGGCAGGGCTTTTGGCCTGAATCTTTGACTTTGGTAGGATTCCATAAGCTCACCGTTTGTCAAAGAACCGAGGACCTGCACCAATGCACTGAACATTGATAACATGGGTTATTTATAATAGGCCATTTGTGTTTCAGTTTCATTTTTGCCAGAACTGCCTTGAGGAGAGTTGCAGTGGGCATCGGACGGAATCAAAGTAACCAATCAATTTGTTTCAACGGAACAAAGGATGTTCCGTCGCCACGGTGGCATTGTCACAGCCATGATGGTATGTAATTAATTATAAGACAGAAATCAGAAATCAAATGCCAGGCGGAGGAAAATTTCCGAATACGGCACGCTCTTACTTTCTTCTCTGCCACACTCATGAAATCGCCACCAGACTCACCAGACAACTCATTCGTCGAGGACGACAATATTACCATCGCAGGACCGTCGAGACTGTACTCAGTTCCAACCCCTCACCCAGATTTCTGGCTTTACGATGGTTCCATCGTCCTCAGCGTTGAATCATGCTTGTTTCGAGTCCACCAAACCATCCTCGCCAATCACTCTGAAGTATTTGCTGACCTATTCACCGTACCTCAACCGGAAGGAGAGGAGATGATTGAGGGATGTCGCATAGTGGACTTGCACGACGATGAAAAAGATTTTCTGGACCTGCTGAATGCTATCTATCGACCGGAGTGCGTTCCTTTTACTATTCATCATCTCATATTCATTTCTTCATCTTGCCAGTCACTTTGATTCACTATCTGCCGATGCTGACTTGGAAACCACCCTCACCTTTGTTCAAGGAATCCTCCGCCTCAGCACCAAATATATCATTCGGTATCTCCGGCAACGCTGTATCTCTCTCCTCCTCACCAAATTCCCTTCCACTTTGGACGATTACACCTCAAAAACTGTCGCTCCAAAGCGAGACAAGTACAAACCTGATAACCTCATGTGCGCCATCACGCTTGCACGGCAAAACAACGTCCTCGAAATACTCCCTTATGCCTTCTACTGTATTGCCCGACTCTCACACAAGCGGATCTTGAAAGAACGTCCTACAGATATCTCATGGAAAGATAAGACCTTGGCTCTAGTAGGACGGGAACGATTGCAATGGGCTCAAACCAGTCTCTCCCACGTGTTTCTACTCAACTTCCAAAGGGCGCCGCTCTGTCAATCGCCACTATGTGCCATTGCTCGTGGACCTCATACCGAGTGGCACGTTTTGGACTGTATGAAATCTCCTAATCCGTTACGACCGTACGATACATGGGATTATCTGAACGTATGTTCCGATTGCGTGACATACTGCAAGATTCGTCATTCAAAAGGCAGGCAAGAGGTATGGGATCGCCTGCCAGATCTTTTCGAGCTTCCGACATGGGATGAGTTGAGGAAGGCACAAAATATATAGGGAGGTAATTCTAGACTCAGTCACCCTAATACTACCTCGGGACTTTATAACACGGATGTAACATTTTTTTAAAAGTTGGTATTCTAGCTATTCGCATTTTCAAACAAATAATCTAGGACTGTGGATCTTTTCACTTTGACACTGTGGACTCGTATTTTTGTAGCAATACTAATCTAGTTGCTGATACTACTATCCCTAATATTCCTGGTAAGTAATGTCTATAACTGGGGAGGCGCATCCCGCAAGTGATATCGGCCGATGACTAAGCACACAGCCACTCAAAACCTGCCAAAAACATGTCCTCCTCGAAGAAAAGGTCATTAGCGCGACAACTACAAGTAAATACAATAAAATGAAAGTTTCAAACATAAAGAAAGTCAGTATAGAGAAGAAAATATGAGTAAAACTATGGTAAAACTAGATTAAATCATCATTATGGTCAGATTCATATACTAACAGGCCATCATCGCCGTCTTCAGCCAATGGATCACTGCTGCTCGAGCTCTCAGGTGCTGGATTTGCGAGATCTGGCACATTTCTGGAAGGTATCTATTTTAACCATGTTTTAAAGGAATGCATGTGTTTTTTTATGTGTCGAGCCCACAGAGCAGATTTCGATGCGTAAAATTACACCACCAAATCGCGTATTACATAAGCTAATCAACGCGTTTTGGAACCTCATTTTGTATGCAGTATAGCGGTTTACAACCTTGTCCTTGCATCACGAATAATAGGAACAAAACATTCCTATAGGTACTGGCAAGGTTTTGTTCTAGTTATTTCTGTATAAAATTATTGTTGAGGGTTGAAAGACGTACCAAAAGCTTGACCACTGGCACCTTTTCCATGATCTAACTTGGCCAGATCCTGTGGAACTTAATTTAAAAACATTTTGCGCTTCAATTTTTTTTTAAATCTGTCATAGATCTTTTAAAATTTGGTTTATCCTGTTTTTGAGATCGTTATGAGAAGGGTAAAACAACTACAAACAAAATCTATTTGGCAGGCATTGCGCCTCCCCACTATAACTCGTCATTCTCATCCTGGGACTTACGTCGAGTGATTTAAGCCCGATAAGGCAATTTGCTGATATAATTGATCGCCGGCACTGCGGCATGATCGAAACCGTCACGATCTGTGAGGAAGTCTAGGTTCGGAGCAAGCCCTTGCTCCGGTCCGGTTCCCGGACACCTTCGCAGAAGGGGCTTGGACCAAACTGCCAAATCCAGAGGGGATGTTCGAGTTCGTATTACAAGTCATGCTGAATACCTCTTTCCACAAAAATTGGGAATATCATTATTTGTATCTCAGAAAACACA
>Ga0193743_1003489_pt1 | contig 10507 bp, 8 predicted proteins | sample L2c2metaG_FD_143038 | JGI IMG/M metagenome (GOLD analysis project Ga0193743, IMG submission 143038) | Soil microbial communities from a riparian zone of the East river system, Colorado, United States - L2c2 | ecosystem: Environmental > Terrestrial > Soil > Riparian zone | place: USA: East River...
AGCAAATGGTTTAACTTTCATCGCTACCAGCATATTTATATGTGGTTGCTGTATTTTTTCTATACACTTAACTGGCTGCTGATCCGTGATTTTAAAGACTTTTTCGGGATACAGGATAATTATGTAAAACGGGTGGTAACCATCCCTAAAATAGAATATGTTAAACTTTTTGCAGCCAAAATATTTTATCTGCTGATGATGATAGTAATACCCGATTTGCTATTGGAGCAACCGTTCACTAATATTATTGTGGCCTTTTTAGTGATGCATTTTATTGCCAGCGCGTTCGGGGTAACCGCGTTGCTATCAACCCATGCCGATGAAGATGCCGACTTCCCGTTGCCGCCTGCGGATGGGATGATCAACGCTACCTGGGCCGCTTACCAGATCAGCAATACAAAAGATTTTAGTACCAAAATCCCATTGCTAATTTTTTGTTCGGAGGTTTTAACCATCATGTTGCCCATCATTTGTTCCCCGCTGTTGCACACACTTATTATCCGTACATAACCCCCATCATACGGCGATACGCCCAGGAACATAATCTGGGCTATAGGTCGTACCCGCTTCGCGATGCTATCCGGTCGCACTTTGTATTGCTTAAAAAGAGCGGTAACAGAGAGAATCTTTTTGTAACCGGCGACCTGTAGGCAGTAGATCGATGTAAGATATGAGATTTGAGACGTGAGATATGATGGATTTATATCTTACAATTCTCTTTTTCTGCAGAAACAGAGGTGCTTTAATTCTTTATCTTTTGTCCTTCATCTTTTGTCAGTTTTCCCATCTCTTCCCTGTCTTGTTAAACCTTTCTGATATTAACCCGTCTACCACATAACGCGGCACAATAATTGGAATATATGCCGCATATTAAGAAGATACTATGAAAAAGATAATTTTAGGAATGCTTGCAGGATGCTTTATACTTGCAGCCTCGGTTACCGAAACAAAAGCGCAGGTAAGTGTAAATGTAAATCTGGGTATTTGGGATCCACCTGTAGAATACTCTGGCGTTAACTATTACTATTTACCCGATGTAGAGAGCTATTACTATGTACCAACCCATCAATATGTTTATTTAGAGGGCAACAACTGGGTATTCAGAAAATCCTTACCACCGCGCTATAGTTCATACAATATACGAAACGGCTATAAAGTAGCGGTTAACAGGCCACGTGCTTATACTTATTATAATGATGATCGTGCCCGCTATGCCCGCTACAGGGGCACACACGACAGGCAGGTAATTATCCGCGACAACTACCATACCCGTGTAGTAAACCGTACAAGGGTGGTAAACCGCACAAGATATGTGAACAGACCAGAACATGATCATCGTGATAATGGTCATCATGATAATGGCCGGCATAAAGGACATGACAAACACTAAGAATGTTAATTGTTAATGTTTTTAGATATATATCTTAACAAAAAAGACCGCTGATTAGCGGTCTTTTTTGTTAAATCATCACGTCATTGAGGCACCAAGCAATTCTTATTTACGCTCGTTTATACCAAGCGCTTACAATAGTTTGGCGATTATATCGCTAACAGAAACGCATTCACGTTGCAAACGTTAACCCATATTAAGCACTCGTTACAAACGAGCGCAAGTACCGTTTATCCAACAAAGCTCTTAGCCTTTGCCAGGGCGGCATCCAGTCCGCTTATATCGCTACCACCCGCCGTTGCAAAAAACGGCTGACCGCCGCCACCGCCTTTTACTTCTTTGGCCAGTTCTTTAACAATATTGCCGGCATGTAAGCCTTTTTCCTTTACCAGGTTTTCTGCTATCATTACAGTGAGGCTTGGTTTACCATCGAAATCGGCAGCCAGCACCAGAAACAGGTTGGATACAATATCTTTTAACTGGTAGGCCAGGTTTTTAACTGCCTCGGCATTGGGCAGAGCAACTTTTTGGGCGATGAAGTTAATATCGCCTATAGCCTCAGCCTTTTGTGCCAGTTCATTTTTTAAACCTGATGATTTTTCAAGGATGCTTTTTTCTATTTCCTTTTTCAGTTTGGAGTTTTCTTCAAGCAGGCTCTCCACACTTTTAGTCAGGTCTTTAGGGTTTTTAAGCAGATCTTTTAGCTGATTTACCAGTTGGTTTTGATTAGTGATATAAACTTCGGCACCAACACCAGTAATGGCCTCAATACGGCGAACCCCGGCGGCTACAGCACTTTCTGCAATTATTTTGAAATAGCCTATCTGCCCGGTGGCCTTTACATGCGTACCGCCGCAAAGCTCCTTGCTAAACTCATCGTCGAACGTAATTACACGTACGTACTCACCATACTTTTCACCAAACAGGGCGGTTACACCGCTGCTGATCGCTTCGGCATATAAAACGCTGCGTTCTTCTTTTAGTGGGATGTTCTGGCGTACCTTTTGGTTTACGATGGCTTCGATCTGCCCAAGTTCCTCGTCGGTTACTTTGGCGAAGTGCGAAAAATCGAACCGCAGGTAATCGGCATTTACCAGTGAACCTTTTTGGTTTACGTGGCTGCCCAATACCTGTTTCATAGCAGCGTGCAGCAGGTGCGTAGCCGAGTGGTTAGCATTGGTTTGGCTGCGCAATGCAGGGTCAACAATAGCGGTTAGGGCATCGTCAATATCATCGGGCAGGGTATCCACATAATGAACTATGAGGCCGTTCTCCTTTTTGGTATCAGTTACTTTAACGATCTCGCCATCAGGGAACACCAGCTCGCCCTTATCTCCTACCTGGCCACCGCTTTCGGCATAGAAGGGCGTTTTATCCAACACAATCTGGAACTGCTCTTTTCCCTTTGCAGTTACCTTGCGGTATTTTACTACGTGAGCTATGGTTTCGGTTTCATCATAGCCGGTAAACTCAACGCCTTCATCCTCTTTTAGGGTAACCCAATCGCCAGTATCAATTACAGAAGCTGAACGAGAACGGGATTTTTGTTCTTGAAGAGCTTGATTAAATGCTTCCATATTAACCAAAGTATTTCTCTCTCGAGCCATTAGTTGGGTTAAATCGATTGGAAAACCATAAGTGTCATATAATTTAAAAGCCATCTCACCTGGAAATAACAATTGAATTTCGTCTCCAGCGTTTGTTTTCCCTGTTCTAACAAATGTTTTGTCGTAATAATCTTCGAAATATCTTATTCCCTGCTCTAACGTTCTTAAAAAAGATGTTTCTTCTTCCAAAATCACCTTTTGCACAAAATCCTTCTGACTGTAAAGGTTATCAAACACCCCCTTAAACTGATCTGCCAATAAAGGCACTAATTGATTAAAAAATGGCTCTTTAAAACCTAAAGTTTGATAGCTATAACGTACAGCTCTACGTAGAATACGCCGAATCACATACCCTGCTTTATTGCTTGCAGGCAGTTGTCCATCGGCAATGGCAAAACTAAGGGCACGGATATGGTCGGCCAGTACACGCATGGCTACGGCTTCGTTCCAGCCGGCATCACCGGGTTTGGCTTTACTGTTGTAGGCTTTGCCGCTTTTTTCAGCAATAAACTGGATCATCGGCTGAAAAACATCGCTATCATAGTTGGATGTTTTGCCCTGCAATACACGAACAAGTCTTTCAAAGCCCATACCGGTATCCACGTGCTTTGCGGGCAATGGCTGTAGTATGCCGCCTTTTAGGCGGTTAAACTGCATAAACACGTTATTCCAGATCTCAATTACCTGGTCATGATCGGCATTTACCAGGGTAGCGCCACTTACTTCAGCACGCTCACTATCCGGGCGACTGTCATAATGGATCTCTGAACATGGACCACAAGGGCCGGTTTCGCCCATTTCCCAAAAATTATCCTTTTTATTACCGCGAAGAATATGATCTTCAGCAACCAGCGCTTTCCATAGGTTGTATGTTTCGGTATCTTTTTCCAAACCTTCCTTACCGTCGCCTTCAAAATAGGTTACGTACAGGCGGTCTTTCGGGAGTTTATAAACTTCAGTCAACAGTTCCCAGCTCCAGGCAATGGCCTCTTTTTTAAAATAGTCGCCAAAGCTCCAGTTACCCAGCATCTCAAACATGGTATGGTGATAGGTATCAATACCCACCTCTTCCAGATCGTTATGCTTGCCTGATACGCGCAGGCAGCGCTGGGTATCGGCCACGCGTGGCGCTTTTGCAGGTGTTTCGCCCAAAAAAATATCTTTAAACTGGTTCATCCCCGCGTTGGTAAACATAAGGGTTGGGTCGTTTTTTATTACAATTGGTGCAGAGGGAACGATGATATGTCCCTTAGAAACAAAAAAATCAAGAAAAGCCTGTCGTATCTGTGAAGCTGTCATAGTGTTGCAAATGTAATTATTAGTCGGAATTTGTCTGAATCTGAATGTATAGAATTAATGAATTGACAGAATTTTTGTTTGCTTGAATTAGGATTTGCAGGATTTGTCTGAACCGCGATTTATATATTTATGCCTTATTATTAAAAATGCAGTAGTTCTTATTATGAAAAATAAAAACTAAATTCGCTTATGGAAACGTTGAGAGTTGACATTCAAAATGATCAGGAAAAAAAAGTACTTCTGGCTTTTTTAAACAGTTTGAATTATCAATATAACATTGATAAGGATACTGATGTAACCAATGGCCCATTAAAAGATCTGGATGAGCGTAAAGCTGATTTGCTGAGCGGTAAAACATCATCTCTCCCCTGGGACGAGGGTAAATTATAATATCCTTACTAAAATTATAAGTCCGAAATCGACATTCCGAAACTGCGGAGCTTTCCTGAGTACCCCTTAAAAAATAAACAACAAGCCAAAAATTTCGAAATTATCAAATACATTTGCATATGCCTTACAAAGACCGCGAGATAAGCAAAATGTATTACACCATGGGCGAGGTATCGGCCATGTTTGATGTTAATCAGTCGCTTATTCGTTTTTATGAAAAGGAGTTTGATGTACTGCAGCCCAAAAAGAACAAAAAAGGCAACCGTTATTTTACTCCAGAGGACATCGAGAACTTTAAGATCATTTTTCACCTCATACGCGATAAAGGCTACACCCTGAACGGCGCCAAAGAGCATTTAAAGCATAACATGACCGATACCAAAGAAAATCAGCGTGTTATTGATTCGCTCGAAAACATAAAAAAATTCCTGCTCGAAGTGCGCGACCAGTTGTAGGTGTGCACATCGTATCAAGTATCACGACAGTAATATTTTTTCATAATACCTCCAAAAATCTGGATACCCGCTACTTGATACTAAATCATATTTTTATTTTTTATTGATACACATGCTCGCAAACCATAAAGGCGAAATCACTACACGTACCGGCTACATACCCCCCTATCGACCCACCTTTTAACCCCAAAAAATAAAAACCGATTACCTTTATATTACCGGCAACCCGCATACTGATCTGCACCAGATCGGCAAAAATCATGATTACCAGGTGCTTGTGATTGATGGCAGCAATACCGTCAAATTAATTAATCAACTTGAAGGCGAGCCGAAGGAAATGCATGTAAATTATAGCATATTAAAGCGTAACATTTCGTTAATTGCGTTATCTAACTGAAAAAATTAAACCAAGTACTAAAAAATTTGTCTTTTAATCAAAAACAAGTAAATTGGTATAAATCAAACTAAAAACATGAATATTAAATTTTTCAACGTTGCATTGGGCCTTGCTCTTACCGCAACAGCCATGAGCGCCAGCGCACAAAAAAAATACACAGAAGGTGTAGTAGTACTTTCTACTGCCATGCAGGGCCAGCAGGTTGATGCTAAAGGCTACTTCAGCCCCGATTCCAGTGCATTCGCTTTTACCACCGGACCGGCAACCATAAAAATATTAACAGATGCCGGCGGAAAATCAATGGCTGTTTTGATTGATGTTCCTGTTGCTAAAATTAAAAAAGCAGCAATTGCCAGTCCTGACGAAGTTGATCAGGCTTTAGCAGCAATGCCAACTTTCACCTTTGCTTCCGGTACCGAAACCAAACAGATATCGGGCTTTAACTGTAAAAAAGTAGTGGCTACAGATTCAAAAACTAAAAAAACTTATGATATCTGGGTTACCAATGATATTGAAGTGCCTATTACCGGTATAGCTAAATATTATAGAGAAGCCGGTGGTTTCCCTATACAATATACCTCATTTAGTCAGGGTCAAAGCACCGAGGTTACTGTAAAAAGCGTAACTGAAGGAAAAGCACCTGCTGGTACATTTGGCATCCCTGCTGATTTTGAGAAAATATCTATGGATGATCTTAAAGCCATGGGCGGAGGCAGATAAGCGCCTTCACTAACAATTCATTAAAGGTTTCTTAACATTGCGGTTAAAGTACTACTTTTGTACCCCCGTATGTTAAGAAACCTTTTTAGTATAGTCAGATTTTTTATTCTCTGGCTGGTGTTTTTCGCAATCACCAGGGTAACATTTGAATTGTATTTTTTTCACAAACTTAACGGCGCCCGTTTTGGCGAAATACTGCAAACGTTTTTCTATGGTCTGCGTCTGGATGCTTCGGCTGCTGCTTATATCTGTACCATCCCTTTACTTGTATTTATTGTTAACTGGTGTATCCCTTCGCGTACTATCAAACCTATATGGCTTAAGGTTTACGTATGGTTTTGCCTGTTTTGTATATCATTAAATACGGTACTTAACTTTAACATTTTCAGGGAGTGGGGTACAAAAGTTACCTTCAGGGTGTTTAGCTCGTTATATCATGCCCCATCAGAGGCCCTGGCTTCTACCGGGTCTTCTCCTGTAGCCAGGTGCATCATCATTGGCTTGTTGCTGTTAGGTACAGGTATACTGCTATCTAATTACATCATCAATTACAATTTTAAAAAGCCCGTTACCGAACCACGCATAAAAGCTGTTGCTATATGTTTACTGTTATTCGCAAACTTTGTGTTGATGAGGGGCGGCTTACAAACTGAACCTGTAAATCAAAATGCGGCTTACTTTTCTGATAAGGAGATCATGAACCAATGTGCCTTAAATACAGAATGGAATTTATTTAACAACATTTTCGAAAATTTCCGCAGGCCATATAATCCCTATGTGTTTATGCAGCCCGGCAGCGCGGCGCAACTGGTACAGGATATATTTAGTGTAAAAGGTGATTCTGCATTAAAGGTACTTACCACCAACCGGCCAAACGTGGTGATCATTCAACTGGAAAGCTATACGGCAAGCATTATTGAATCATTAGGCGGAGATAAAGGCGTAGCCCCAAACTTTGAAAAATTCATCCATAACGGCATCCTGTTTAACAATATCTACTCATCTGCCGACCGTACCGACAAGGGGATCATATCCATTATGAGCGGCTTTCCCTCGCAGGCTATCCGTACTGTGGTGGCCGATACCATTAAGCAGAAAAAACTGCCGGCGTTATCGGCTGTCTTTAAAAACGCGGGATATCAAACCACTTACTTTTATGGTGGTAAAAGCACCTATATGGACTTTAACATATTTATGAAAAGCCACCTGATTGATCATATTATTGATGAGTTTAGCTTTGATAAAAGCCAGGTTAAAACAGAATGGGGCGTGTATGATGATGTGCTTTTAAGCAAGCATTTACAATATAATGAGCAGCAAAAACAACCATTTTTTTCGTATCTGCAAACATCAACCAACCATGAGCCCTTTGTGCTGCCCGTAAAAGGACATTTTCCGGATGATGACGCCGAAGGTGACGCGAGTAATAAGTTCAGAAGCACCGCCTACTTTACCGATTCATGCCTTAACGCTTATTTTGAGCAGGCCAAAAAGCAGGCCTGGTATAAAAACACCCTGTTTATTTTAGTGGCCGATCATGGTCACCGCCTGCCGCGTAATATATCTGAGGCTTATAATCCTGCCAAATATCATATCCCGCTATTGTTTTTTGGCGATGTGATAAAACCAGAATATCGCGGCAAAAAGATCAGTAAATTAGGAGGACAAACCGATATTGCCGCCACTCTGCTATCGCAGTTGGGTATGTCACACGATCAGTTTAAATGGTCAAAGGATCTGCTTAACCCTCAGTCGGCCGATTTTGCCTTTTTTGATTGGGATAATGGTTTTGCCTTTATGCTGCCCCGCCAAACCGTAGCGTACGATAATTCGGGCCGCAGAATTGTTTATACCAGTAATAAAAGTATTGATCAGAAGACCACAGATAAAACACTATTATACGGCAAAGCGTTTTTGCAGCAGGTGTATACGGAGTATATGGCGTTTTGACCGTTGATTGGTTTGATTACGCTGATTTTGTCTGAACCACTTATAGGATTTCAGGGTTTTCTTGATTCCATTTTCTTATTGTCATTCTAGCGCAGCGAATGACAATGTGTATATAAAAATCCTAAAAATCCCTCAATCTGCTTAGCAATCCCGGTTCAGACAATCTGCACATCTATCCCAAAGCCTTCCCCAGTTGCTCCACCCATTGATTAAACAGGCGGGTTTCAAATTCAACGGCTTTATTGGCGTATAATTCCCAATCAGGCGAGAATTTGTGCAGCTGGTTCAACATTTCTTCCAGGTGGCCTTCTTCCTCTAAAATAATCGATTTTACGTTTACTTTGCTCCCTGCTTCGTCAAGGGCATCCTGGTAAATGGGGTAAAGTTCATCAGCACGTACTTCAATGGCATAGGTAACCAGTAAATAGGCCGCAAAACGCAATTCGCTTCCATTTAGGTTAAGTTCCTTTTTCAGGTAACGACAAACATCAATATCCAGTTGGTTTAAATAATACTTGCTCGAGCCTGGGGCAAGCAGGTATTCGGCGGCATAAGTTGGTAACTCTACACCGGTTTTTTCCAGCTGTTTTTTAAGATAAAAAGCATGACGGTGCTCCTCGGCGGCATGTTTTAATATAATGTAGGTAACGGTAAGCGGATCCTCACTGGCTGAAATTTTGCGTGCGCCAGTATTTTCCATCAGCGACAGTGTATTTAACCAGCGTGAGTGCAATTCGTTGTCAGCAATTATTCGGGGTAATAGTGTATTCAACAGCATAATTATATTTCTTCAAGCGCCTGTTCAATTTTGTTGTAAACATAATCGAGTTCGGCATTAGTAATGCAATACGGAGGTAAAATGTATACGATATTGCCTAACGGACGCAATATGATCCCTTCGGCTAAAAAGTAATGGTATAGTTTATCGCGCAGTGAACTAAAATAGGAAGTATTATCACCGGTTTCCCATTCCATCGCAACTATGGTGCCGGTTTGCCTTACAGCTTTTATTTTAGGGTGATGCTGTATTTTAGCAGCAAATTGCCGGTGCGATGCTTCTATACGGCTGATATTAGCCGCGGTTGCAGGCTCCAGGAAAAGATCCATGCTTGCTAATGCCGCCGCGCAGGCTATAGGGTTGGCAGTGAATGAATGCCCGTGAAACAAGGTTTTCAACCTGTCATCTGATAAAAAGGCATCATAGATATGCTGGGTGCAGGTGGTTAAGCCTAAAGCCATGGTACCGCCTGTTAAACCCTTCGAAAAACACATAATATCAGGCTGTACCTGAACATGATTGCAGGCAAACGGCTTACCTGTACGACCGAACCCGGTAAATACCTCATCGGCTATCATCAATACGTTTTCCTGCCTGCAATGGGCCATTAACTGGTCAAGGTATCCGGCCTCGTACATCAGCATCCCTGCAGATCCCTGCACCAATGGTTCGAATATGAAACATGCAGTCTCGGATTTGAGATTTGAGATCTGAGATTTGAGATCTTCTAGATTTGTTTCATTTGGCGTATCGATAAATTCTACCTCAAACAGCAGGCTATCAAATGCAGCGGTGAATGCACTGCGGCCACTCACGGACATGGCGCCAAAGGTATCGCCGTGATAGGCGCTTTTAAATGCTATAATTTTAGTGCGCTGATCGCCTTTGTTAAGCCAGTATTGCAGGCACATTTTTATGGCCACTTCAATGGCGGTTGAGCCATTATCTGAATAAAATGCTTTTTGCTGGTTATCAGGTAAAATGGCCAGCAGCCTTTCGGCCAGTTCAATCGCGCCTTCATGGGTAAAGCCCGCAAATATTACATGCTCCAGTTTATGCAATTGCTCAGACACTTTTTGGGCAATATAGGGGTGCGCATGACCGTGAATATTTACCCACCATGACGATACCGCATCAATATATTTTTTGCCCTGCTCATCAAACAGGCAGGTGCCTTCGCCTCGTACAATACCTATTGGGGGGGCAGCCGTTTTCATTTGGGTATACGGATGCCATATTACTTTAAGGTCACGCTCAGTCAAATTCATAGTTCTGCTCTTAATAGTTCTACAACACGCTTATCTGTAGGGAAGGTAACATCATCAGTGGTTAGGTCGGCTATTTTTATCCATCTGAAAGCCTGCAGCACATCGCCTTCGCCATCAAAATCATAAGCAATGGTTTTTACGGGGAAATTTAATGGTGTTATATTTTTCACTTTATAATACACGCTGATGATCTGTGAATTATTAAATGCCGACCGTACAAAAAAATCAGTTGTGTAAAAATGCCCTGTCACCT
>Ga0193743_1003490_pt1 | contig 10505 bp, 8 predicted proteins | sample L2c2metaG_FD_143038 | JGI IMG/M metagenome (GOLD analysis project Ga0193743, IMG submission 143038) | Soil microbial communities from a riparian zone of the East river system, Colorado, United States - L2c2 | ecosystem: Environmental > Terrestrial > Soil > Riparian zone | place: USA: East River...
ACCGGCGTGCTCGCCGCGCTGACCGCGCTCGCCGTCGCCACGCCGGCCGCCGCCTCGGGTGGCTCGACCATCGGCTCGCCGGGCCTGGGCGACCCCTACTTCCCGCTCGCCGGCAACGGCGGCTACGACGTCAAGCACTACTCGCTCGACCTCGACTACACCCGCGCCGACAACCATCTCGACGCCACGGCGGTGATCACCGCGCGGGCCACCCAAAACCTGAGCCGGTTCGACCTCGACCTGCTCGGCTTCACCATCAGCTCGCTGCGGGTCGACGGTGCGCCGGCCACGTTCACCCGCGATGGCCAGGAACTCATCATCACGCCCAGGCACCAGCTGCGCGCGGGTCACGCGTTCACGGTGAAGGTCGACTACGCGGGCGAGCCGACCGAGGTGATCGACCCCGACGGCAGCAGCGAGGGCTGGGTGACCACCGGAGACGGCGCGTTCGTGGTCAACGAGCCGCAGGGTTCGCCGGGCTGGTACCCGGCCAACGACAACCCGCGCGACAAGGCGACGTTCGACTTCACGATCACCGTGCCCAAGGGGATCACCGCGATCGGCAACGGCAAGTTGGTCTCCGAGCGCGACCACAAGGGCAAGACCACCTGGCGCTGGCGGGAAGACTCGCCGATGGCGACCTACCTCGCGACCGCGACCAACGGCGTGTTCGAGCTGCGGGTCAGCAAGGTCGGCCGGATCCCGCTCTACCACGCGGTCGATCCGGCCGAGGTGCCCAAGGGCGCGTTCGACCTGCTCGGGGCCGAGGCCGAGGTGATCACCTTCTTCGCCGGCCTCTACGGGCCCTACCCGTTCAGCAGCGGCGGCGGCATCGTCGACAACGCGCCCGAGGTCGGCTACGCGCTCGAGTCACAGACCAAGTCGCAATACGACCAGACGCCCGACGCGTCGACCGTGGTGCACGAGATCTCCCACCAGTGGTTCGGCGACAGCATCAGCCTGACCTCCTGGCAGGACATCTGGCTCAACGAGGGCTTCGCGGTGTGGTCCGAGTGGATCTACGACGAGCGGCACGGCGGGCAGACCGCCCAGCAGGCGTTCGACGCCTCGTTCGCACGGCCGGCGACGAGTTCGTTCTGGCGCCGCCCGCCGGCCAACGTCGGCGGCCCGGAGTTCATGTTCGGCAGCGCGGTCTACGACCGCGGCGCGATGACCCTGCAGGCGCTGCGCGGCAAGATCGGCGACCGGGCGTTCTTCGCCCTGCTCCGCGACTGGTACGCCAAGAACCGCAACGGCAACGTCACCACCGCGGACTTCGTCCGGCTGGCCGAGAAGCGCAGCGGCCAGCAGTTGGACGCTTTCTTCGACACCTGGCTCTATCAGCCCGTCAAGCCGACCACCTGGTGAGCCCGTCGCTCCTCGGCGCCGCGATCCCGGTGGTCGCGGCGCCGATGGCCGGCGGCGCGGGCACGCCCGACCTGGCGATCGCCGCCGGCCGGGCCGGCGGCTTCGGCTTCGTGGCCGGCGGCTACCAGCCCGCGGCGGCGTTCGCGGCCGACATCGCGACAGTCGCCGCGGCCGGCGTGCCGTTCGGCGTCAACCTGTTCGCGCCCAACCCGGTCCCGGTCGACCCGACCGCCTACCGCGACTACGCCGTGCTGCTCGCCCCCGAAGCGGCCCGCTACGGGGTGCCGCTGCCGGCGACGCCGGTCGAGGACGACGACGACTGGCGGGCGAAGGTCGACGTGCTGCGCGCGCACCCGGTGCCCCTGATCAGCTTCACCTTCGGCCTGCCACCCGCGGCCGACCTGACCCTGCTGCGTGCCACCGGTGCGCTGCTGGCCCAGACGGTCACCTCGGTCGCAGAAGCCCGCGCGGCCGTTGCGGCCGGCATAGACGTCCTGGTCGTCCAGGCGGCTGCCGCCGGCGGCCACTCGGGCACGTTCACTCCCGAGCAGACGGTGCCGGAGGTGCCGCTGCCTGACCTCGTCGCGGCCGTCCTGGCGGCGGTCTCCCTGCCGGTGCTCGCGGCGGGCGGGATCGGCACCGCTGCCGACGTCACCGCCGCGTTGAGCGCCGGCGCGTCACTGGTCGCGGTCGGCACGGCGCTGCTGCGGGCGACCGAGGCCGGCACCGCCGCGCCACACCGCGCCGCGCTGGCGGAACCGCGGCCGACCGTTGTCACTCGGGCCTTCACCGGTCGCCCGGCGCGCGGCCTGCGCAACACCTTCACCGACCGCTACAGCGACGCGGCCCCGCTCGGCTACCCGGCCCTGCACCATCTGACCCGCCCGATCCGCCGCGCGGCCGCGGCCGCCGCCGATCCCGAGCCGATGCACCTGTGGGCCGGCACCGGCTTCCGCCACGCCAACGAGGAGCCGGCGGCCAGCATCCTCACCCGGCTCAGCGCGGGAGCCTGAGGCTTCGGCCGCTCACAAGCCGGCGGCCAGCATCCTCGCCGGGGTCAGCTCCGTGGCCTGAGGGTTTCCGCATTCGCCCTGGTGGGTAGCTATGCCGGCGATGGATGGCGAGGGCATGCGGCTGCTGAATGACCGCTACCGGCTGGAGCAGCGGATCGCGGTCGGTGGGGTGTCCGAGGTGTGGCTCGGCCGAGATGAGACGCTCGGCCGACCGGTAGCGGTCAAGATGATCGTTTCTGGGTCGCCCGACGATGTGGTGACGGAGGCCCGCTCCGGGGCCGCGCTGGCGCACCCCAACATCGCCGAGGTGTTCGACATCGGCGTCTGGCGGACGCCCGAGGGCCCGGCGCTGCGTTACATCGTGATGGAGTACGCCGAGGGTGAGACGCTGGCCCAGCACCTGCGCGCCGGCCCGCTCGACTGGCGGATCGCGACCCGGGTCTGCGCCGAGGTCAGCGCGGCGCTCGCGGCGGCCCACCTGACCGGCCTGGTACACCGCGATGTCAAGCCGGCCAACGTCGTGCTGACCCCCTACGGCGCCAAGGTCCTCGACTTCGGCATCTCGATCATGGCGGGCAGCCACGGCCGCCTGCCCGACGGCACGATCCTCGGCACGCCGGCCTTCATGCCTCCCGAACGCTTCCGCGGCCTGCCTGCGGCTCCAGCCAGCGACATGTACGCCCTCGGCGTGCTCCTCTACCTCTGCCTCACCGGCCGCCTGCCCTTCGCACCCCAGTCCCTGCCCGACCACCGCATCGCCGCCCCGGCGACTGAACCCGCCCGCCTACCCCCGATCCCGGGCCTCCCACCCGAGGTCGCCGACGTCTACCTGTCGTGCCTTGACCCGGACCCGGACGCTCGCCCCAGCAGCTTCGCCGCGGCGGCATTACTGGCCGAAGCCGTCGACGCCCGGGTCCAGTTGCCGCCGGTGTCACCGCCGCCGCAGGTCGACGTACCCGAAGAAGAGGTGACGCCGTGGACCCGGGCGGCGGCCGAGGCAGCGACCGGCGTGGCTGCCGCCGTGCCCGAACGCGATGTCGTGGGTCGGCACCGCGCGTGACCCGGGACATATGGCTTGGACCCGCCGATCGGTTGGCTCAGGATGAGCTGGTGTCAGATCTCGGGGGTGCCGTCGCTACTGCTCGCTTGCTGCTGCGCCAGCCTGGCCCGGAGGACCTGCCGGACTTGTTCGCGCTCTATTCCGACCCGCTGGTGTGGGGTCCCGACCCGGTAAGCCGCCACGACACGGTCGCGCAGACCGAGGCGATGCTCGGGAACTGGCTGGCGGCTTGGGAGCGGGACGGCCTCGGCATGTGGATCTGTCACCTCGCCAACGGCAGCTTCGTCGGGATCGGTGGGTGCTTCGTCCGCTCCGGTGTGGCGTGGAATCTCGGCTTCCGCCTCGTTCCGCGGTTCTGGAGACAGGGCTACGCCCAGGAGGTCTCGGCGGCGGCGCTGGCCGCGGCGCGCGAGCGGCGGCCGGACCTGCCGATGACGGCGTACGTGGTGGAGAACAACGAGCGGTCCCGGCGGAGCGTCGAGCGCCTCGGGCTCGAGTTGGAGTGGCGCGGCCCCGACGCCGGCAACCCCGACCCCGACGCGATTCGACTGCTCTTCAGCGATCGCCCCCTGACCGACGAAGCCCGCACCGCGCTGATCGCCTAGCCAGCGCGCGGCGGGGCCGTGCTGCCGCGCACGATGAGGTGGGTGGCGAGCTCGATCCGGGTCGACTCGAGGCGCTCGCCGTTGACGATGCGCAGCAGGGTGCGAGCCGCGGCCACGCCCATCTCATGCAGCGGCTGGCGGACCGTCGTCATCGGCGGCGCGGTCCATTCCGCGAAGTTGAGGTCGTCGAAGCCGACCACGCTGACATCGCCCGGGATGGTGAGACCGGCCCGGCGGACCGCCTCGTAGACGCCGGTCGCCTGCTGGTCGCTGCCGGCGAAGATGGCGGTCGGCGGCTCGGGCAGGCCCAGCAGCGCTTGCGCGCCACGCAGGCCACCCTCGTGCATGAAGTTGCCGTAGCGGACGAGTTGCCGGTCGGTGGGCAGCCCGGCCGACTCCAGCGCCGCCCGGTAGCCGGCGATCCGGGCCCGGGTGCACTGCAACCGCTCCGGACCGCCGATCGCCGCGATCCGGTGGTGGCCGAGCGAGATCAGGTGCTCGGCCGCCAGGTAGCCGCCGGCGAAGTTGGTCGCGCCGATCGACGCCACGTCGGGCGGTGGCTGGCTGACCCCGTCGACCACGACGATCGGCAGGCCGCGCCGGTCGAGGTCGGCCCGCTGCCGCTCGGTCAGCTCCGACAGCACCAGGATCGCGCCCTGCGAACCGCGGGCGAGCGCCGAGTCGACCCAGCGGCGGGTCAGTGACTGCCGATTGTGGACGGTGGAGACGACCAGCGCGTGGCCCGCCGCTTCCAGCACCTCCTCGACGCCGGAGAGGATCTCCAGGCCCCAGACGCTGTCCAGGTCGTTGATCACCAGGTCGACGAGGTCGCTGCCGCGGCCGGCCCGGCGCACCCCGCGCGGGCGGCGGTAGCCGCGCTCGGTGAGCAGTCGCTCGACCCGGCTGCGGGTCGCCGCCGACACGTCGGTGTGTCCGTTGAGCACTTTGGACACTGTGGAGATCGCGACGTTGGCTTCCTTGGCGATCTCCGCCATTGTCGGTCGCCCGGTGCCTGCCATGAGTTTCGAAAACCTTCGATACAAGGGGCTGTGTCCGGCACCGTACACCCCTTGTCGGCAGACCGAAACAGCTCTCGAAACTCATGGCCCGGCGGCCGCCGGCGCGGGCTCTGGTTCGCTGCGTGGGGCCGGTCCGCGGACGCTCGACTTGCGCGCGGCGACGGCCAGGATCCCGGCGATCACGGCGAGGGCCACGCCGAAGACGGTCCAGTGTGCGACCTCGCCGCTGCTGGCGAACAGCGCGACCACCGCGACGCCGAGGCCGCCGACCGCTACCACCAGGAACGCGGCGAAGACCACCATCATGATCAATCGGGTACGCAGCCGCTTGGCCAGACTGGTCGGGTCCTTGCTCAGCCCGCGCCAGAACGCGCCACGCAACGGTCCCGTCAGCCAGCGGGCCGTCCGGTTGCCCAGGGTCAGCCCTTCCGGCTCGGCGACGGCGACCATTGCTTCCAGGGTGCGCTGTGCGCCGGTCCGCGTCCGCGGCGACGGCGACGAGGGGTCGCACGCGTCAAAGCGACCATGGGTGAGCAGCTTGGTCACCACGGTGGCGAGTTGCACGGCGGTGGTCCGGCCGAGGTCCGAGCGCAGGAAGGAGCGGACCAGCTCCCGGTCGTCGCCGGCCACCCGCTGGTGCGCGGCGGCCAGCCGGGCCAGCAGCGCCGCACCGCCCAGCCCCCGGTAGAACCGGTCCGCTTCGTCGGCGAGGATCGCCCGCTGCACCGACTCGACCTGGCGCGCGATGTCGGGCCCCGCACCCAGCACCAGCCGGGTGAGGTGGGCGGCGGCGTCGAGTCGGCCCCAGAGCCAGTCGTGCTGGCGGGCGCCCTCGGCGGCGAACGCGCCGAAGTGCCCGACCTTGGTGCCGAACAGCTTGCGGTCGCCGGCGCCGGCGTACTGGTCGAGCTCGCGCAGCGGGCTGTCGACGTCGGGCCCGATCCGGACGAAGTCGAAGGGCGGCGTGTGTACGCGCACCGACGGCACCGCGAACGCCCGGGCCAGCACCTCCGCGGCCAGCGCGCGCTCGACGACGGCTGCGGCGTCGCCGTAGCTCTCCGCCGCGGCGCGGACGATGACCAGCAGGTGCTCGCGGACCCGCAGGTCGATGAAGATCGCGTTGAGCAGCGCGGCGAGGTCCTGGTCGGGTGCCGCGGCTTCGAGCCGGTCGGCGTGGGCGCGGTCGACGATGGCTCGGGACACCGCTTCCTCGATCGCGAGGATCCGGTTGAGGGCCGTGCTCAGGCCGACCGCCACGTTGGTCGGGTTGGCGAACTCCGGCGCGCCCGGGACGCCGTTGAGCTGGTCGCGCACCTCCCGAAGCATGGCCGTGACGACCTGTTGGGCCGCCGAGACGCCCCAGGTCCACAGCGGACCGTCCAGCGCGTCGCGCAACCCGGCGCCCGCCGGCGGCAGCCAGAGGTTGTCGGTCGGAAGGAGGCGGTCGGCGTCGATCCGGGACTGCCCGCCGAGGTCGGTCGCGAGCGGCCGGCGGCGCAGCACCCGGCGTACCCGCCAGACGCCGTCGACCGCGCGGGCCCGCCGGTATTCCGGGACCAGTTCGGCCGCGGTCGCCCGCAGCCGGCCGCCGTCGTCGCCGCGCAGCCGTTCGAAGAGCCGGGCGGCGGGCGCCTCCTCGGCCACCGAGAGCCGGTCGTCGAGCTCGTCGACGTCGCTGCGGAAGTCGACCTCGCGCGGCAGGCTGAGCGAGCCGGAGATCACCGCGTGCAGCGGCGGGCTGAGCCGCGCGACGTCGTTGGCCGGCACCCCGCCGCCGGCGGCCCGGTGACCGGAGCTGGGCACCACGTAGGCCAGGATCCGGCGGTAGGGCCCGGTGACCGGGCGGTGGGCCATCTCCTCGACCACCGGGCCGAACGGCGCGTTGTCGAGCACGCCGCCGTCGATGAGGAACGTCGGGTGCTCGGCGTCGCGGGGTGCGGGCTGCACGCGTACCCCCGCGTCGAGAAGGGGTTTCTCGTATTCCGGCGCGAAGGCGCCGGGAAAGCCGGCGGACGCCCGCGCGGCGGTGACCAGCGCCCGGGTCTCGCGGAAGTCGTTGCGGCACTCCTCGCGCGGCCCGCCGTCGCGGTGGTGCACCTGCCGCGCGGGGTCGGCGACGAACCGGTAGAGGCGCCGGTGGTCTTCGTAGTCGAACCGCTGGCCGAGCGAGTCGGTGCCGCGCGGTTGCTGGCCACCGGTCGCGGTCGCGGTGACGAAGAGCGTGACGGGGGTGGCCGGCCGCTGCACCTCGCCGGCGATCGGCGCGACCGCGTCACCGACGGTCCTGGTGAAGTAGCGGCCGTCAAGCAGGCTGAGCGGGTTGTCATCGGTCTCGTTGAGCAGCTTGCCGGTGGTCAGCGCGGCATCGTCGAGCCAGAGCGCGCGCAGCCCGTCGGGCAGCGGCTTGCCGGCGGCCACGGCGGAGGCGAGCAGGGTGCCGTTGAGGCCGCCGGCGCTCGTACCCGCGATGATGTCGACCACCACCGTCGCGTTGGCGTCGGTGCAGAGGTCCCGCCACGGCCCCTCTTTGCGCCGCAGCCGGTCGATCTCGTGCGTGACCCCCGCCATCCAGACGGCCAGGCTGACACCGCCGTTGAAGACCAGGGCAAGGCGCAGCTCGGTGGGGTGGGTGGTGGTTGGCATTTGCCGCTCCTGCCGAGTGTGCCCAATGGACTATTCGGGCATTCCTCGCAGAAGTGTACGGGTCAGCCGAGCAACTCGTCGGGATAGCACCAGCGCCACGACTCGCCGACCTCGGCCGACTGGATCACCGGATGCCCCGTCTTGTGCGCGTGCTTGGTGGCGTGCTTCGGCTGCGACGAGTCGCAGCAGGCGACGTGCCCGCAGGTCAGGCAGGTGCGCAGGTGCACGACGGGCTCGTCGGTCGGCAGGTGGTCTTCGCAGCTGGTCGGCCGGCCGATATCCCGCGCCGGCGCGGCAGCCAGGTGCGCACACAGCTCCGGCTCGTAGATCGGCAGCTGCCCGGACCGGACGAGCTGGCGGAACCGTCGTAACGGCTTGTCGTGCCGTTCGTCGTCCGGCTCGTCGGACCCGCCATGACGGCGCCTCAGCACGGTGTCGCTCCCACAAGGTCAACGTACCTCGCCGGCCTCGGGTTGCCTTGTCGTGGCGCGCGTCACTCGGCGTTCTGCGCCAGCTCGCGGGCGGCGCGCTCGAGCCGTGTGGCGAACCCGCCGGCGTCGACCAGGTGGGCCACCAGCAGCACCGCGTGCCGGGCGGAGACGTCGGCTTTGACCGGCGGGTCGTCCGGGTCGGGCTCGTGCACGCCGAGCGCACCCGCGAGCAGGAGCAGCACGACCTGCGGGTCGACCGTGTCCAGCCACTCAAGCGCCCGGCTGACGACGGCGGTCAGCGTGTCACGCACGTCGTCACTGTCGAGCCCGTCCGGGTGCCTCTCTTCGAGCGCGTGTCGCACGACGGTGCCGAGCAACAACCCCACCTGCGCCACGTCGAACCCGGCCAACCGCCCGACCGCGGTGTCGAACGCCTCCCGATCCCGCTCTGCCGCCGCCTCGACCGCGTCAGCCGCGGCATCGGCGATCGGCCGCGCCACCGCCGGAACCTCACTCCACCGCCCCACGCGAGGAGAGTACTGGTCGGTGATCAGCCGCCCGCCCGGCAGCCGTCAGGCGGGTGTGAAGATCAGGGTGACGTTTTGGCCGCCGAAGCCGAAGGAGTTGCTCAGCACGGGGCCCGGGCGGGTCTTGCGGGTTTCGCCCGCGACCACGTCGAGGGTGACCTCCTTGTCCTTCGCGTCGAGGTTGAGCGTCCGCGGGATCACGCCCTCCGTCGCCGACAGCAGCGCGACGATGCCTTCCACCGCGCCCGCGGCGCCGACCAGGTGGCCGATGCTCGACTTCGGGGCGGTGAGGACCGCGTCAGGGCCGAGCGCCGCCGCGATGGCCGCCGACTCGCCGATGTCGCCGACCACGGTGGACGTGGCGTGGCAGTTGACGTGGATGATGTCGGCCGCGGACAGGCCCGCGTCGGCCAGGGCCTTGCGGATCGCGCGGATCTGGCCGGCGCCGGTCGGGTCGGGGCCGGTGATGTGGAACGCGTCGGCGGTGATGCCGAAACCGGCCAGGCGGCCCAGCACGCGGGCGCCGCGGGCGGCGGCGAAGTCGGCGCGTTCCAGGATCATCGCGGCGGAACCCTCGCCCAGGACGAAGCCGTCGCGGGACGTGTCGAACGGGCGGGACGCGGCTGCCGGGTCGTCGTTGCGGCGGCTCAGCGTGCGGGCCTGTGCGAAGCCCGCGATGGTCAGCGGGTTGATCGCGGCCTCGGTGCCGCCGGCGATCACCACGTCGGCCTCGCCGTCGCGGATCAGCCGCGCGCCCATGGCCAGCGCCTCGGCGCCCGAAGCACATGCGGAGACCGGGGTGAAGACGCCGGCGCGGGCGCCGTATTCGATGCTGATCCAGGCGGCCGGGCCGTTGGGCATCAGCATCGGCACGGTCAGCGGGGATACCTTGCCGGGGCCGTGCTCCTCGATCACGTCGTCCTGGTCGAGCAGGGTGGTGACGCCGCCGATGCCGGTGCCCATCGCCACCGCCAAGCGCTCGGGCTCGACCTCGGGGGTGCCGGCCGCGGTCCACGCCTCGCGCGCGGCGACGAACGCGGCCTGCTCGGCGCGGTCCATCCGGCGGGCCTGCACCCGGGTCAGGGCGTCGGCGGGGGAGACCGCCATCGGCGCGCCGATCTTCGTGGGCAGGTCGTCGGCGAAGGCGTAAGCGGCGACGAGGTCGTCGATGCGGCGGACGCCGGAGCGGCCGGCGAGCATGCCCTGCCACAGGGCGTCGACGTTGCCGCCGAGTGGGGTGGTGGCGCCGAGGCCGGTGATGACGACTTCGGCTGGGGTGGTGGACATGCCATAGTTGTATCGCATACAACTAAGAGATGTCCACCGCACAGCCGGCCAGGCTCCGCGGGCGGCGCACCCGTGCGCTGCTCCTCGACGCGGCCGTCGACCTGTTCGCCGCGCGCGGCTTAGACGGCGTCAACGTGGCGGATATCGCCGCCGCGGCGAAAGCGCACCCGAACCAGGTGACCTACTACTTCGGGTCGAAGGACGCGCTGTTCGTACACGCGGCGTTTCTGATGTTGCTTCGGGACGCGGCCCGGCTGGAGCCGATCGGCCGGCGGCAGCGGACGCCCGCCGCGTTCCGGGCCGCGCTGTCGCGCACCGCGCTGGCGCTGCCCTCGGTGCCGGCGGTGGTCGAGGCGATGTCGATCACGCGGCGCCGGCCGGAGCTACGACCGCTGGCCGAGCAGCACCTGACCGTGCTGTTCCGGCAGGCCGAGCACTATCTGAGCGGGATCCTGGAGCGGCGCGGCTGGGCCATCGACCGGCCGGCCGAGGTGGAGACCCGCACGTTCTGGAGCGCGGTCCTCGGTGCCCGGCTGATCGCCGAGTCGGGCT
>Ga0193743_1003493_pt1 | contig 10504 bp, 10 predicted proteins | sample L2c2metaG_FD_143038 | JGI IMG/M metagenome (GOLD analysis project Ga0193743, IMG submission 143038) | Soil microbial communities from a riparian zone of the East river system, Colorado, United States - L2c2 | ecosystem: Environmental > Terrestrial > Soil > Riparian zone | place: USA: East River...
TCGATGCGGGTGATACGCGGACATGCATGTGTCGTCGCCATTGACCAGGCTGGTGACGCCGGTGGTGTCCTGGGTGCGTTCCCTCGTGCTCATCTTGAGAGGCGAAACCTTGAACCGCGGCTGGTCGTCGGCAGCGCCTGAGCGTTTGACGGCACCGTCGGCGTCCCCCTCCGGGGAATTGCCCACCGAAACGTAGGCACGCGCAAGCCGGGAACGATAGAAGAAATGCAGCGACGACCGATTCAGCTGCTGCAGCAATCGCCCATTGAGCAGGATATACGCAGCACTGGCCAGCGCCACGGCAAGCCAGCGCAGCCACGCAGTGTGCAGCAGCATGGCAAACCCGTTGCCCTGCTCGGGAAAGATGATGGCCTGGAAAATCGTCAGCCAGAATATGGCCACGGCAACCACCAGGACCAGTCCGACGATATTGGCGATCATGGCCCAGGGCAGGTTGGAGATCTTGCCGCCTTCCTGGGTCTTGAGCATCGGCATGATCATGCGCGCCAGCACCAACACGGTCGTGGCGGCGCCCACCCCGAAGGCAACGCGGCTGTTGGCTTGCGAATGGCCCGGCTCAAGCAGCGAACGCATGTACCAGCTCACCATGTCCAGGGCGCCGAAGGCGAAGGTCAAGGCGACCAGCCGAAGGCTATTGCTTAGCCCCGTGGTGTAGCGAACGCGATTGCTGTCTTCGGGAAATCCGCGAGCGCCACTTATACGCGCGGCCAACCAGGCAATCGGCGAGGGCAGCAGGGCAAGTGCACCCACGCCCAGCAATACCGCATCGAACGTCCCCTTGCTGCTGCAGGCATGGATCGCAAGGTAGATGCCCACGGCCGTCGCCAGGATGGCCGTAGCCACGCCCACGCCGCTTTCCTTGCCGAGGAACCAATAGGCGTAACACATGGTTACCCCACATGCCGCCGGGATCGGAAGCAGGTACCACCACACGCTCACATGCAATGGCAGCGTGTAGGGCACCGACAACAGCGACCAGCCAAGATGGGGAAGCGTGATCACGCCGGCGAACAGCACCATCAGCACCATCACTTCCACCTGGGTGGCCAGGAAACCCCGGAGTTGGCTGGCCAGGGCCTGCAGCAGGTCCGCGGCTCCCGCGGGGGCGAGGAAGCGCCCGTTGTTGCGAAGCCACCACAGCACGAGGGATCCGTCCTGGGCCAGTCCTTCTTCAACCTCCGAAGGGCTTACCTTGTCGTGGAAAAGCCTGCCCAGCATCGAGCCGACATAACCGCCGCCCGATACCGTGGAAAGGTAGTCGAAGCGGCGCAGTACGCCATTCTTCGCCAGCCCCCGGAGCAGCCCCAGGCAGAACGTGGCGCTGCGAATGCCTCCGCCGGACAGTGCCAGCCCGATCAGCGGCGCATTGAGCGGGACGCGCGCACGTTCGCGCCGCGTGGTGACCAGGGCATCCTCGCCTTCCGGCGCAGGGTTCGAGGGTGCCTGGGCGGCGTCGTCGGTTGCATCGGTCATGCTCTGTTCCCCAGCATGAAACACGCTTCGTCACGCGCTACGGCGCGATCAATGAAGGTGTTTTCTCCCCTGGTAGCTAACTTGTAGTTCCGTGCCCGCGTGGGCGCAAGTTGCGCATGTGGCCTAGGCGCCGGCGCTTAAGGTCGGCCATGTGTTGTAGGGGAATGCCCCGCCACCGGGCTGAAATCGCGGCGCCTGACATACGGCGGACACCATGACGTGGTGCAATCCATGCCTGCCCGTTGACTTCGGACATCAGCAGCGAGCAGACTCATCGGCCCTTGCTCCCGGTAACACTACGGCGAGGAAGGTTTCATCGGAAAGCTTTTGCGATGAAGGACAGGGGAGCTTTCGATGGATCAATACATCCAGGGTCAGCATCGCGCTGCCAATGGCGAGGTATACGCCTATCAGGCCCAGATCAAGATGGCCGGTAGCGTGGCCCAGGTGTGGGAGCTTGAAACCGTGCATAGCCGGAGCGGCCGCCGCGCCTACATCCAGGTCAAGGATATCGACGTCGTCGATGGCGGCAACGTCGTGCCGATCACCGCCAAGGTGTCGCAGAGCATCCACAAGGCGCTCGACCGCCTTCCTTGAAACCAGGGCGCAGGTTCAAGCCGCCTATAGCGGCTTGATGCGGATGCTGCGGAAGGTGATGCGGATCGGCTCCACGCCCTTGTCTTCATCTCCCTGCAGGGAGATATGACCCTTCTTGTACTTGGCGTAGCCCGGCATCTTGGCGAACTTCGTCCCGGCCACCAGCGCATTCCATTTTTCGTCCCACAGCTGGGTTTCCACGACTTTGTGCCCGTTCTGGAAGAACTGCACATGTCCGTCCTTGGCGATGATCTCGAACTGGTTCCACTGGGGCGATTCGTGCACCCATTCCACGTCGGAGGAGATCAGGTCGAAGAGATCGCCCGAGCGTTCGTACAGGGTGGTGCTGTCCGGGCGGGTGCAGGTGAGGTCGGCGATCTGCATCTCCGGGCCCGTGGCCCAGGTGTAGTGGTATTCGGGCGATTCGTGCACGTAGAACATCACGCCTGAGTCGGCGCAGGGCGTCATCCGCCATTCGAGCTTCAGGTGGAAGTTGTCGTATTCGCCATCGGTGACGAGGTCGGCGAAGTCGGCCGAAGCGTCCTTGACGTGTTTCTCCAGCACGATGGCGCCGTCGGAGACTTTCCAGTCCTTGCCGGTGCCTTTCTGCAGGTACGAATGCCAGCCCTTGAGCGATTTGCCGTCGAACAGCAGCTTGAATCCGTCGGCTTTTTCCTGGTCGGAAAGCGTGTTCGGTTCCGGCTGGGCGGCAAAGGCTAAGGGTATGGCGAGGGCAAGCCCCAAGCTGAGGGCAACGCAGGTAAGCAACCGACGTGACATGGTTCGATTCCTGGGGAGGGGAAATCGAAGGCTAGCCCAGTTCGCCCGCGTAGGAAATCTCCAGGTCGCCCGGGGCCCTTCCGGAAGCCGCCGAGGAGGCCGTGGCCACCCGGTTGCGGCCCTCGCGCTTGGCCCGGTAGAGCGCATCGTCGGCGTCCACCATCAGCCGGTGCAGGTTGTAGCCGCTGCGTTCGGCCGAGGCCACGCCCAGGCTCGCGGTCACCATTACGTGGCCGGCATCGCGGTCCAGAGGTACCTCGGCGATGGCCTGGCGGATCTCCTCGGCCCGGGCCAGGGCTTGCTCGGCGCCGCACTCGGGGAACAGGATGCCGAATTCCTCGCCGCCCAGCCGGCCGAACACGTCCCGTGAGCGCAGGTAGCGCTGGCACACGGCGACCGTGCGCTTCAACACGTGGTCGCCCACCGCGTGGCCATGGGTATCGTTGATGGTCTTGAAGTGGTCCAGGTCGATCAGGATCAGGCACGCGCTGCGCGAGGACTTGGCCGAGTAACGCAGGCCCTGGGTGGCCTCCTCGACGAAGTGCTGGCGGTTGCAGATGCCGGTCAGGCCATCGCGTCGCGCCAGGTGCATGAAGCGCAACTGCGAGCGGCGCAGGCGGTAGAGCAGGAAACCGATCGATGCGAGCAGGAACAGCAGCAGCACGATGTACGTACGGCTGGTCTTCACGGCCTCCCGGTCCAGTTCCTGTTGCAGTTGCAGGATCTGGTTCCGGCGGCTCAGGTCGAACAGCTGTATTTTCTTGTCTTCGACCTGCTGGCGAACCATCTGGTAGGCCAGGGTGCGTGCGGTGATGTCGTTCAAGTGGCCCTTGTCGGCGGCCATGAACTGCTCGTGGTAGTCCAGCGCCGCGCGCGTGTTGCCCTCTTCCTTGGCGATCCGGTACAGCACGTCGTAGGCGATGCTCAAGGGCTCGGTGTACTCGCTCTTGATCGACATGTTGATCGCCGAGATGGCGGACTTGCGGGCGTGTTCGGAATCCCCGGTTTCCCAGTAGGCCTGGGCGAGCAACGCATCGAACTGCGACATCAGGCTGGGGTACTGGTCGCGGCGGACGTCGGCATAGTTGGCCTGCAGCAGGGCGATGGCTTCGCGACTGGCGCCCTGCTGGATGTCGAAGGCAGCGATATCCGCGCGCAGCGTATTGGCCACCAGTACTTCGCCGGCACCCACGCAGGTGTTTACGCCTTCGGTGAAGTCGGGACTGAGCGACTGCAGCCGGCCGCTCTTGAACAGCGCATGGAGCTTGAAGAACGTGCCCTTGCAGGTGGTCTCGCCCTTCGGGTAGTCGGCGATCATCTGCTCGGCGTAGCTGGCGGCCTGGTCGTACTGGCCCGCGGCAATCAGCACCTGGGCCGCTTCGCCCAGTCCCTGGAAGCGCGCGGTGGCGTCGTTGACGCTGGGAAGTTGGTCAAGGAGCTGCGCCAGGCGCGCGAAGGCATCGTCGTAACGGTGGCCGATGCCCAGGATATTGATCAGCGTGGCAGTGGCACGAAAGCGAAGTATGGGATCGTCCGACTTGTCGATCACCTGGGTGAGCAGCCGTCCGCCGAGGTCGTAGTCGCCCGAGTAGGCCACCTGCCAGGCTTCAAGGAATCGCAGGTAACCCAGTTGCGCCGGTTGCAGGCTGTCGGACCGGGCACCCAGATCGTTGATGATCTGCACGAAGCGCGGATGGTCGATCGTCTTGATCTTGTCCGCGTGGGCCAGCAGCGGGCCCGGGTCCACGGGCTCCCCGGCCTTGCCCAGCGCGCAGGCGGCGAACAACAGGCACGCCAGCAGCACCGCTGGGCACCAGAAGGCGCGGCGCCTGAGGCGTGCCGCGCTCATGGCTTTAAGGCAGGCCAGCCATGGGGACATCCCGCGTACGCAATTGCGTGCGGCCGTCGTCACCGGGGCGATCGTCTTCCTCGTCTTCCTCACCCGGCTCGTGCTCATCGTCGGGCTGCTCCTCCGCCGGCATCTGCAGCTCGAACATGACGCCCGAGCCCAGCTGCGAACGCAGCATGTCGGCGTCACCGGCAAGAACCGCCGCGCGTTGCGCAGGTTCGATACCGGCTTCTTCGAGCGCGTGCGCAAGAACGTCGCCATGATCGCGCAGGCCGGGTTCGGTCCCGATGCGCTCAAGAAAATCAATGATGTCCGGCATCCCCACGACCCCGCAAAGAGAGTACTGATGCTATGGCCCCGCGTGCTTCGCGAAGCCGCCCCAGCTCGGGATCATACGCCGAATGCAGGCCGCCAGCGCCTTACGTCCGGCCTAGGACTTCCAGCCGTCGGCGGATGCCCGGATCGGGCGTTTGGCGGGTCGAGCGGTGGCGCGCGGTACGCCGATGCGTGCGCCCCAAGCCTCCTTTCCGCTCAGGCGCGTGTCTTGAGGAACGCCTGCAGCCGGGGCACCACGAAATCAAGGAAGGCCACCACCCGTGGCGCCATGCGCGTGCCCCCGAGGTACACGGCGTTGATCTCCTCGCGATCGTCGACGCCGGATGCCTGAAGCACTTCGACCAGCCGGCCCGCCGCAACATCGTCGGTGACATTGAACGAACCCAGCCGCGCCAGGCCCACGCCGGCCAGCGCCATGCGGCGGACGGTCTCGCCATTGTTGGCCAGCAACGAGCCGCCCAGGGTGCGAGAAACCACGCGTCCGCCATCCTTCATCGGCCAGATCGGCGCCGCGCGACGGAAGTTGAAGCCAAGGCAGTTGTGTCCGTCCAGGTCCTGCACGATGCGCGGCGTGCCGTGGCGAGTGAGGTAATCGGGCGAGCCCACGATCATGCGGCGCGCCTGTCCCAGGCGCCGGGCATGCAGGTTCGAATCCTGCAATTTGCCCACGCGGAAGGCGACGTCGGTGCGATCGAGGTAAAGGTCGACGATGGTGTCGGAAAGGGAAAGGTCGACCACGATGCCGGGGTATTCAGCCCAGAAGTCCGGCAGGATCGGCTCCAGTGCCATCGTGCCGAAGGCGACCGATGCATTGACGGTCACCGTGCCCTGCGGCTGGCCATGATGCTGGCCCAGGCTGCTCTCGATGTCGTCGAGTTCCGCAAGCAGCGCCTGGCTGCGCTCGAAATACGCCACGCCCTCGGCGGTAAGTGCGAGGGCGCGCGTGGAGCGCTCCACCAGTCGCACGCCAAGGCGTTCCTCAATGCGTGACACCAGTTTGCTCACCGTCGAGGGCGTCATCCGCAGCCTGCGCGCGGCCTCGGAGAAACTTCCGGTTTCCGCCACGCGTACGAATACCTGCATTTCCCCGGTTCGATTGTCCATGGCGCACCTGTGAATTGGATTCACTAGTGATGGGAACGATGGGCGGATTGTCAAGGCGCGCTGCATGGTCCATCTTGCAATGCAGCATCCCTATTCATTTGCGGAAACCCCATGAAGACCAACTGGCCCCTGCTGGCGCTGGCCGTCGGCGCGTTCGGCATTGGCACCACCGAGTTCGCCCCGATGGGCCTTTTGCCGGTGATCGCCGATGGCGTGCACGTGTCCATTCCCACGGCCGGCATGCTGGTCAGTGCCTACGCCGTTGGCGTGATGATCGGTGCACCGCTGATGACGCTGGCCCTGGGCCGGGTGCGGGCGCGCACGGCATTGATCGCGCTGATGGGCATCTTCACGGTGGGTAATCTGCTGTCCGCGCTGGCGCCCGGTTACGGCTGGCTGTTGGCGTCGCGCCTGGTCACCAGCCTGAACCACGGCGCCTTCTTCGGCCTGGGTTCGGTGGTGGCCGCAAGCGTCGTGCCGCGTGAGAAGCGCGCCAGCGCCGTGGCCACCATGTTCATGGGCCTGACCATCGCCAATGTCGGCGGCGTACCCGTGGCGGCATGGTTGGGCCACGCGATCGGCTGGCGCATGGCCTTTGCCGCTACCGCGGGCCTGGGCGTGCTGGCGATGGCATCGCTGGCCCTGGCCTTGCCCAAAGGCGAGGCCGGCAAGATGCCCGACGTGCGGCGCGAGCTGAAGGTACTGGCACGCCCGGCCGTGCTCGGGGCGCTGGGCACCACGGTGTTGGGTTCGGCGGCGATGTTCAGCGTCTACACCTACATTGCCCCGGTACTGACCAACATCACCCACGCCAGCGCCGGTTTCATTACCGCGATGCTGGTGGTGATCGGCATCGGCTTCACCATCGGCAATGCCATCGGCGGCAAGCTCGCCGATCGTTCCCTCGACGGTAGCCTGATCGCCTTCCTGGTCGCGCTGGCATTGGTGATGGTGGCGCTGCCGGTGCTTGCCGGCAGCCATGTCGGTGCGGCCATCGCCATGCTGCTCTGGGGCGCCGCGGCGTTCGCCGTGGTGCCGCCGGTGCAGATGCGAGTGATGCAGGCGGCGCATGAAGCGCCGGGCCTGGCGTCCTCGGTGAACATCGGCGCATTCAACCTGGGCAATGCGCTGGGCGCCGCCGCCGGTGGCGCGGTGATTTCCGCGGGTTTGGGCTATGTCGCGGTGTCGATGATGGGCGCGGTGTTCGCGGCTGCAGGGTTGGCGTTGGTGCTGCTCGGTCGCCACCATGCCCGCCGGGTGCCCGCGGTGGCGTGACGCCAAGCAGCCTATTAACGGTTGAGAAGGGTCACGTATGCCTGGGGCAGCTGCCTAGCTTTTTGCTACTCGAGTGGCCTTGGGTTTGTTGGACGTTCTCTTTGCTGCCGCTGCCTTGCGGCGGATGGGTGCAGCCTTCACAGGAGCAGGTTTAGCCCGCACCGCATTGCCCGTGGCCGCTTTCGCTGCGACGCGCACTGGCTCTGCCGTCAGCTTCACGCCGAGGGCGGCGACGATCTTCGAGATGGTGTCGAAAGCCGGCGTCGCCCCTGGTCGAAGTGATTTGTAAAGGCTTTCGCGGCCGAGCCCGGTGTCCTGGGCCATCTTCGTCATGCCGCGCGCGCGGGCAATCGTTCCGAGCGCTGTGATGACCTGTGCGGGGTCGTTTTCTGCAAGCACTTCGGTGAGGTATGCGGCAATCATTTCCTCGGAGTCGAGGAACTCCGCCGCGTCAAAGCGGGTGAAATTCGTGGTCATTGCGCACTCCATTGGGTACTGCTGATTCTTTGAGATTCTTAGGGGATTGCGAGCTAACGGCTACCGCTTCCGACCCGCCAACATGGCCTTTGCCTTGGTGATATCTGCTCTCTGCGTGGATTTGGCTCCGCCTGCCAGCACGAGGTAGATCTCCTTGCCCTCCTTGGCGTAATAAACACGGTAGCCGGGTCCGTGGTCGATCCGCATTTCCGACAAGCCGTCGAAGTGCTTCACGTCTCCCGGATTGCCACTCTCCAGACGCTCAATCCGACGAAGGATTTTCACCCTTGCCGTGAGGTCCTTCAGTCCGCCGAACCAAGCCCTGAATTCGTCGGAGAGATTGACCGTATTATGCAAGGAGTGTATCCGATAGGATACATGCCCGCAAGGGTCCGGCTACGATGTTAAAGACAGCCCTGGCAGCGGTACATTTGCCGTGTGGAGCAACAAGGCGACGTTCAACGCCAGCACCACGATGCCGGCGAGAATGGCCGCGGCCAGCAGGGCCTTGCCGCATGCAGGCTCGACCAACGCGCGGCGGGCGGAAAACCACAGCAACGCCAGCATGGGAAAGGGCAACGCCATGCTCAGTACCACCTGGCTCATCACCAGCGCGCGGGTGGCATCGATACCCATCCACACCACCACGAAAGCCGGCAGCATCGTTACCAGGCGACGTACCCAGACCGGAATGCGGAAATCGACGAAGCCCTGCATGATCAACTGGCCGGCCAGCGTGCCCACGACGGAGCTGGATATTCCTGAAGCTACCAGCGACACCAGGAATACCGTGGCCGCCGCGCCACCAAGCAGCGGCAGCAGCGTGCGATAAGCCGTTTCGATCTTCGCCACATCCGCATGGCCGGGATGGAACGCCGCGGCCGCCATCAACACCATGGCGATGTTGATCAGTCCTGCCATGCCCAGCGCGCCGACCACTTCGATGTCCGAATACTTCATCCGTTTGCGGCGCTCGATGCCGTCCTGCGGACGCACATGGCGGGCGGTAAGTCCCGAATGCAGGAACAGTGCGTGGGGCATCACCGTGGCGCCGATGATCGCCATGGCAAGGGTGAGCGAGGCGCCATCGGGGAGCTTCGGGTTTACCAAGCCGAAGCCTGCTGCCGCCCAATCGACCGGAGCGATGAACACTTCCATCAGGTAGCACACGCCTACCACACCCACCAGGCTACCAATGACGATCTCCAGCCGGCGAAAGCCACGCTGCTCCAGCGTAAGCAGCGCGTAGGTCGCCACACCCGTCACCACCATGCCCGCCATCAACGGTATGTGGAACAGCAGCGACAGTCCGATCGCGCCGCCAAGGAATTCGGCAAGGTCGGTGGCCATGGCGGCCAGCTCGCTCACCACCCACATCACCCATACCAGGGGAGCCGGAAAGTGGGCGCGGCAAAGTTCGGCCAGGTTCTTGCCGGTGACGATGCCAAGGCGCGCGGAGAGTGACTGGAACAGCATGGCCATGACGTTGGCCATCAGCACTACCCAGAGCAGCGTATAGCCGTAGTGCGCCCCTCCTTCGATGTTGGTGGCGAAGTTACCCGGGTCGATGTATGCCACCGATACCACCATGGCGGGACCTGCGAAGGGCACGAACGCGCCGATGCCGCGGCGACGACCCTGCGTGGCATCGCCCGTGATGCCTGCCTGGGTGCGTTCCGCGTGGTCTGTGCCGTGTCCTACCGTGTCGCGCATCGGCGCGCTGCCCTGCCTTCGAAGACTCCGACGCTAATGGGTCGGATGTGAAGGGGTTATTTGCGCCACTCGCTTGCAAGCAGGGCGAATACCACGTCGTCCACCCATTCGCCGCGGAAACGGTAACTCTCCACGTGGTGGGCTTCCTGGCGCATGCCCAACGCGCGACACAGCGCCACGCTTGCCGTGTTGCGCGGGTCCAGGGAACCCACAACGCGCCGGTAGCCCCATCGGTTGAACGCCAGGTCGATGGCCGCTTCCATGCTTTCGCGCGCGTAGCCGTTGCCCTGGGCATCGGGTCGCAACGACAGGCCGAACTCGATGGGGTCGTCGAGGGTGGGCGGGAAGTGCACTCCGAAGTCGCCCAGCAGCTCACCCGATGCCCGGTGGCGAATCGCCAGCTGGCACCAGCTATCGGGCGTACCAAAGGGTCGCGCCAGCTGGTCGGCGATGAACCGCGTGACCTCCGCCTCGTCGGCCGGCTTCCAGCCCTGGTAGCGGCTGATCATCGGATCGCTGCGGTAGGCGAACACCGTGGCCGTGTCCTCGTCGCGCAAGGGATCGAGGGTCAGGCGCCTGGTTTGGATGGTGGCGCCAGCGGGCGTGTCCACGTCGTTTCCCCTTGAAGTCGGCACGGGCGATGCAGGCGCGAAGTATAGAAAAACTATCGAGTGAACATGCGAAACCGGCTCGATCCGCTTGGTGTCTTGCAGCACACTCGGCCGCGATGAAGACGTCGCCAACGGCCCGGGGGGCGCATGCGTAGCAAGCTGTTCGTGCCCGGCGGCCGGCCGGAGCTCTTCGCCAAGGCATTGGCCGGAGCAGCCGACGCGTTGTCGCTGGACCTGGAAGATTCAGTCCTGGACACGATGAAAGCCC
>Ga0193743_1003494_pt1 | contig 10504 bp, 10 predicted proteins | sample L2c2metaG_FD_143038 | JGI IMG/M metagenome (GOLD analysis project Ga0193743, IMG submission 143038) | Soil microbial communities from a riparian zone of the East river system, Colorado, United States - L2c2 | ecosystem: Environmental > Terrestrial > Soil > Riparian zone | place: USA: East River...
GTTGAGGACTATTACCAGCAAGGAAAACGCTGGTGGCTCCGGCTGCACGAAAAAGGCGGCAAACATCACGAGGTGCCGGTCCATCACCTGGCTGAAGAGTACCTGGATGCTTATCTTGGGGCGGTAGGGAAAGAAGCCGCAAAGGGAACGCCGCTCTGGCGCACCATGACGAAGGAACGCACCTATAGCGGTGACCGGCTCGACCGCTTTAAGGTCTATCAGATGATAAAACGGCGCTGCCGGCAGGCCGAACTCGGCGCGGCCGCCAACTGCCACACGTTCCGCGCGACGGGCATCACGGCCTATCTGCTGAACGGCGGCACACTGGAGAAAGCCCAGGCCATCGCGGCGCACGAAAGCCCGCGCACCACTAAGCTCTATGACCGCACGGCCGACGAGATTACGCTCGATGAAATCGAAAAAATATCGATTTCCCCCCCTAATGCTGCCGCAAGTTGGTTTCAGGAGGCTGAGGATGGCGTCGCATTTCTTTTGAAAAATAGCAAGTCTGAAGAAGTCATTCTTTACGCCAATGCCGGGTTCACCTTAATTCACGGCGTTCTCGTGCCGGAAGCGAATGTAACGCCGCCGGATTTCGACGACCTCGAAGACCTTCACATCTTCCCTAACGCGACATGGTTTTTGGAGCACTCGCAAGGGGGAGGCGAGCCAGAGCGGATGTTTTTGGCGGCGCCTCTCGATAGTTCAGGCTGCGATTCAACGAGGGGCGGAGAAAAACTGATTTTTCAAAGGCACTTCACAGGCGTCGATAAAGAAAGCAGATCGATTGAGCTATCACAGCAGCTTGTCCATGCTTTGGAGCTCTATTGGATGGACGAATATAGCGCATTCTGTCGTCTCAATGTGAAGGGTGACATCGAACCTGTTGTTCGCATTAGAACGCTCCGAACGAAAGACCGCGACGAGCCGATCGTCACTATCTTGGCCGATGATCTTCATCGCTACATGGCTGTGACTGGAACTGCGCTTGTGCGAAAGTTCGATTTCATGCGCTATCCCGAGGGCTTTTCCAGCTGGGAAGGCGCTGAGCGGCGGTCTGGGCGCGATGAAAGAATCTCCTACAACATGGGCATTCAGAACGGGGCCAGTTTTATCGGCGGCGTGCAGATCATTCCCAAAGCGGTGACATGCCAAACGCTGATCGAGAAAAAGAATAAGGAAAAACGAGGTGAGGGCAGAAAATATGCATCATTCATGGCATGGAATGTAAAAACCGGTCAAGTCGAGGAATTATCGTGTGCGCCAACGGCTTTGGCCAGTTATTTCGAACCTGATTCCCCTCTACCGCTCCAGATCACGCCGGCATTTTTTCGTCCGGACGTTTTCCAAAGATATAAAGCTGATCCAGATAAATACACGCTCGATCATCGTTCCATTTCAAGCCGTGCCGGCTGGACCCTAAAGACATTCGACATCAATAAAGAAGGCCAGGTGCATACCTACCTGTGGTACCTCGGAGAGCTTCCGTACAGCGAACAGCTATATTGGCAGTCCTGTAACGAAGAGCCGAGGGGAATGATCTCCAAACGCGCTTTTGAAACGGACATTCTTGGCGTGTTTTCGACCGAGTATGACCCTCTTGTCTGGTTGCTCGCCTTTTTGAAAGAGCTTGATGAAATCGGCGTGGCGTGGTGGAACCCTCGCGGTGAAAAGCTCTTGAATACCCTACATTATCCGGTGACGACTTCGGCCGAGGAATGGAGTAGCGCCATAATGACGCTCGACCAGACAATCGTGGAAGGCCTGCTCCAATCCGGCCTTACGCAAGAGCTAAAAAACCGCAAGCTGGGATTTGAGCGCGAGTGGAAGTCTCTAAAATTGCTTGAGACACTGATTGTGCAGTCTGTGAGCGCTGAACAGGCGGTCGAAGCTGTAGAACCTCTAAAGCGTCTCCATGACCTGCGGTCGAAGGTTAAAGGGCATGCGAGCGGATCGACCAAAGACAAGCTCATCAAGTCCGCGATTCAGGAATCGGGTTCGCTGAAGCAACATTTTGAATGCTTGTTGAAAGATAGTTTCGACGCATTGAAGAAGTCGCTAATGCTAGGACTCGGTTATAATTCAGCTTCCGATCTTAGGCGCGAACAACGTGCTAAGACCTCTGCTCGCTAAATTTTTCTAATTAGTATTACTTGTGAAAAGTAGCTGTTTTAGCCAGGCGGTTACGACACCACCGAGAACCCCACCCACGAGGCCCAGACTTAAAGACCAAAACCGATCCCATTTCTTCTGGGCAAGTTGATCGAGGTACAAAGCTCCTTTCGCCTTCAACAAAACTCGTTTTTGTTCGGGATTCATGCCGCCGTTCGAAAGAAGTCCACGATATTGGACCGTGCCAGTGGAGTCCTTGGGAAGCCCAAACATATGAAGCGTCGTCGCTAGTGTGCTGAGTGAGAAATGCGTTTAGAAAGTCGCTCAACTTTCCAAGAATCAAATCAGCGTCGGCGGTCCAGGTGAAGGGTTTGGGGTGCTGGTTACGCTGGTTCAAGTAGTCGAGCATAGCTTTCTCCAACACACGAACGGCGGTGTGACTGCCGCGCCGAACACAGCGCTCGGTGATTTTCGGCGAAAAGTCGCTCCACCAAGTTGAGCCAACTTCCGCTGGTGGGCGTGAAGTGAACTTGATAGCGCGGATGCCGCGCCAACCAGCCGCGAACCTTAGCAACCTTGTGAGTGCCGTAATTGTCCATGATCAGATGCACGTAAGCCGAGCATATTCTGGACTGTCTCCACGTCACGATGCGTTTGACGGTGCTGAAACAGATGGCCAAGGGACTTCCCGAGAATGTTGGTGAAGGGGAAGATTGATATGAATTGCGTCCGCGTGTGCTCAAAGATCTCAAAGATCTGGAATCACTGAAGTGGTATCTCTGGCACGGCAACGTGTTCCAGGCTTTGAACGAGTTACAAGGTCTGGAAATGAACCTGGCGGGGCAAGTTTCGAAACCAAGAACGAAACAGCGCGGAAGATGCTGAAGGGTATTGAGGAATTGCACACCTACGTGCAGCGCAATCAGAAATTCATTCCGAACTACGGAGAACGCTATCGTCAGGGCGAGCGGATCGCGTCCGGATTTGTGGAATCAGCGGTCAATCAGGTGGTGAGCAAACGAATGTCGAAGCGCCAACAAATGCAGTGGAGCCAGCGCGGCGCCCATCTTCTCCTGCAGGTCCGGACGCGGGTGCTCAATGAAGAAGGGTGTTGGGGAGCAACGGAACAGAAAACTCGCTTAAGGAGTTTAGGCCACGTCCTCAATTGAGTCTGACGGGTTTCTAAGCGGGCGCAATTCGCCGCGCTGAACGGTCTCCGGAACCGAAAAGGCATACCTTCCCAATAAATTGATGTGTTCGAACACCAGAGGGGAGAGCCGGGCGACATCCTCCGGTCGCACCGGGAAGCCTTCGGCGCGGAGTTGGTCCAGCGCTTCGTTGATGTAGATCGTATTCCAGAGGACGATAATGTTCAGCGCGAGGCCCAGCGCGCCCAACTGATCTTCCTGGCCCTCGCGATAGCGCTGCCGCAGTTCGCCGCGCTTTCCATGAAAGACGGCGCGCGCCAGCTTATGCCGGTCTTCCCCTCGATTCAGTTGGGTGAGTGTGCGCCGCCGTTTGGACTCATCATCTATATAAGTGAGGCTGTGAATCGTCTTTTCAATGCGGCCGAGTTCAGCAACGGCCTGGGCCAGCTTTGTGGGCCGGTCATCCACCCGGAGCGTCCGCATGATTGACGTTGCCTGGACGACACCCAGCTTGAGAGAACCGGCCAGCCGAAGCATGTCGTCCCAGTTGTCCTTGATCAAATTTGTATTCACACGATGCCTGGCCACACCATTTAGACAGCCATAATCGGCAGCCGTATCGACGCGCCAGTAGCGGGCACCCCCAATATCAGCGATTCGCGGACTGAACCGGTTCAAACCGCTGAACTGGTTAGAAATCAGGTTGTAGTAAGTCACGCCATGTTCATAGCCAAAATACTTTGGGTTCGGTCCGGCATTGAGAGTGCGAACGGGAACAACAAAGCGGATTCCGTCAGCCGACGCCACCTCGCCGCCTCCCCACAGCTGCACAACCGGGATTCTGTTCTGTGCGGCGACCAGGCAGGCGTTTGCCTCCGTCAGAGTTTCATTCCGCATGAAGTTCTGATTCACCCAGGAAAGCCGCGACCTTCGCAATGCCGGAATGTCATTTCGTACGAGCGGTTCCAGACCGATATTGCAGGCCTCCGCAATCAGCACTGCGCAAAGACTGGTTCCCAGATCGCCGATGCGAGACTCACGCTCACTGACATGCGTGAACTTGGTTGTAAACTCGGTTCGCGCAGCAATCTCCAGCAGAATTTCCGGTAGATCGACACGCGGGAGCCTGGCATTTACGGCATCCCGAAGCCTGAGAAGGCTTGCTGGCTCCTCCAATTTATCCAGCCCCGTGAGCACCAGTTCATCCTTTCCATCTTCTGCGGTTCCAATCCGCGCGGACTTGTTGGCTGAAAGGTTGGCAGCGACCGAGCGGTATGTCTGATCGAGCTGGCCGGTCAAAGCCGCCAAGCGTTTCTTCCCCAGAAAGAGAGTGTCCGAGTGAACGGCAGATGGTGGAGCGCGAAGCTTCCCAGGCCTCCCCGCTGAGCAGTCCGATGCGGGCATCTGCATACCGGATGCTGGGCGCGATGAAGAGATCGCGGCGGCGAAGCGCGGAACGAAGCCGATCCAGACAGCAGAAGACATAAGCTTTTTTATCCACTGCGCCGTCGTTTTGGAAGACGTAACGCCGCCATCCCCGCGTGACAACTTCAAGCTTAAACTGGTCCTGCTTCCCGCGCCCCTCCTGCTCGGCCAGAAACTCCAGAGCTTCCGCAATCACTTTACCGGCTGGTGTAGATCCGAACTTCAGGGTTTTCAAGAGGGGCGGCAAGAATCGCCGTATGCGGCCCCAGCTCTGCTGCAGCTCCTGATAGTACATATTCTCCGGCGGCCGCACCAGCTTGTCGACCTGGTTCAAAGAGGCTTCGAGATCATCCCGCTGCAAAGCTTGGAAGATAGCCGCACGAAGATCGGAATCAGGAACGCTGAAATCCAGAATCACGCGGCAGGCCTGCCCTAATTGGCTGGCGGCCGCGTCCAGATCCTTAAGAGTGCGCAGCCGGGACTTTTCACCAACCTTCGTGGCTTCCGCGAAGATTTCAGTGATTAAGATGTCGAGCAGATCGAGTGCATCGTCCGATGCCGTTGCCTCCAGGGTAATGGCGAAAGCAACCAGAATGGCGAACCGCCGCTCTTCCGGCAGCCGTTCAATGGCAGCGGCTTTGGCTGTCGAGGCGAACCGGGCGAGCGCCTGAACACGGCCCGGTGGAATGCGAAGAGACAGGCCCACATCGATTCCGAGACTGCGGATCTCTTCAAGCCTCTGAAGAGACCGGACCAGTTCCGGAGCGCTGCGGCGATACGGTCCTTTCCGCAAACGGTCAAGCAGTGAGTGGCGGCCTCCGTCCGGGACGGCGAGAAGTAGGTCGAGTTTTTGGCGGGCTTCTGGTGAAACGCCGCGCACTAAAGAGGACCACAGCCGCTCCTGCACCCGCAGCCGTATGCACGCGACATGCCGCTCTAGCACTGTAGCTCCGGGTAACAACGTCTTATGGGTAATGAGCCAGGTGGTGGCCCGGTCAAACAAAGTACTGAGGCGATCTGTCCCGGTCCAGCACAAGGCATAGAGCCAACGGTTCAGCCGGAACTGGGTGGCTCCGTCAGAGAAATCCACGTACCCAATGCGCTCCCTGATTTCCACGGTGTGGTCCCAGCGCTGCCGCCCTGTGCAGTAATCCGCAAAGCAGCCCGGTTGTTCGATACTCAACTGCCTGCTGAGCGTCGCAAGCACAGTGGCCGGGGTTTCCGTCAAGTCTTCCAGGAATGATCCTAAAAACCGAGCCGCACAAAGCTGAACGGCAAACCCCAGACGGTTGTGATCGCCTCGATGGGGCGCAATGAAATTACGGTCGCTGTCGTCGAGATGGAAGTAGCGGGCCAGTTCTTCGGGCGTCAGATCGTCCTGAAACCGGCCATATCGCTGTCGCTGTTCATCTGTTAGAAAACCAACTGGCACAGACTCTCCTCCTGGCACTTTGGGGGAAGTGGCGTTTATCCGGGGAGTTGCAAAAGTTGTAAGTTCTGCGAGAAAAGCAGAGCATTTGTTTTTCGGGGAATACTGTTTGCAAGAGTATGCCGCAAAAGGTAGCCTTAATGCAAGAACTTTTGCACATCTAGCTGGACTCAAATGAAAATTGGCTACGCGCGGGTCTCGACACGAGATCAGAAACTCGATCTACAGTTGAAAGCCCTGAAAGAGATTGGCTGTCAGAAGATCTTCCGTGAAAAGGTGTCGGGTGTGACCCGCCACAGACCTGAATTACAACGAATGCTCGACCAAGTCCGGCCAGGAGACACCGTCATCGTCTGGAAGCTGGATCGCCTGGCGCGCTCCACTCGCGATCTCCTCAACACAATGGACATTCTGAACGAAGGGGGAGCCAAGTTTCAATCCATCTCCGAACCCTGGGCAAATACGACAACTCACTCGGGCAAGATGATTATGACCGTGTTTGCTGGAATCGCGGAGTTCGAAAGGGAGCTCATTAGAGAACGAACGGGAGCTGGTCGCGAAGCGGCTAAACAGCGCGGCGTCCGCTTTGGTCGCCCGCGTAAATTGAATGCTGACCAGATTAAGGTTGCGTCTCAGCTAGTTGATGAAGGGAAGGCTGTGCGAGATATCGCCCGAACTTTCAATGTTCATGAAGCGACGATTTATCGTTTGGCCGCTTCATCGTCATGTGAGGCGTGAGCACAATGCCGTTTACTTAAGGAAATCGTGAGTGACCGAGCATCGTGGGCGCTGACGCTTCCTGCTCGGAGTCAGGCGTGAGCATGTAATGATATGACACCCGAGTACGTGACTGTTTACCAAATTTCGAAGCAATCGACTGATTGGTCCTTCGCATTCTTGGGAGCCATTCCTCTAATTGTCGGGATCGGAATTATTCTGGGTAAAAATCGATTCAAATGGCAGCTCCCACACTGGCTGATGCCAATTGTTCTTTGCGGCTTCGGTCTTCTTTGGCTTTGGATAACCGGTACATCAGTTCTGCGTGAGGATTCTCAAGCGCTGACCGCATATCAGGAGGGCAACTATCAGCTCGTAGAGGGCAATGTCAAAGATTTTCATCCGATGCCATATGAGGGCCACCAGGAGGAATGTTTTTCGGTTCAAGACAAGCGCTTCTGCTATTCCGACTATGTGATTGCTCCGGGATTTAGAAATACTGCGTCCCACGGAGGCCCCATCCACTCTGGGCTTCCGGTTCGACTTGCCTATTTGGGAGGTGTAATTCTTCGTCTCGACGTTCCGAAAGACCAAGTGCTTACTCCAACTAAATCCGCAGCTATGATCAATTCTGCACAACGTCAGTGGCAGAGGCGAACAGAAAACGATCCTTTTGAACAGCGCATACGAATAGCGTTTCTGTTTACGGCCATGTGTTGGACACTTTGGTGGAATCTTCAATGGAAAAAGGTGATGAGGTTCTGGGTGCGCCCGCCGAATCGCCCTTGGGTGCAGTACCTCGCTCGCGCATTCCTCGCCCTAAACTTTATTGGAGCGCTGCAAGGATTGGTGCAGCAGTTGCGTACCCATCCACTGGCGAACCAGGATGTCGGTCCAACGCTTGAAATCACAGCGATCATGTGCGTTGTCGTAGCCATGATGAGTGGCTTCGGCTTATGGATGGCTCAACGCCGTGACCGAGAACCGACAGCAAGCCAACAACCGTGAGTTAAGACTGGATGCTTCACAGGGCCATATTCCCTTAAGCGAGTTTTCTGTTCCGTTGCTCCCCAACACCCATCTTTGTGAGGTCGCGGTGGAGACTGAGCCGGTCAGGCTCCGGCATCCCTCGAAAATCCCCATACCCTGACTCGCAGTCTGCGGCATGGAAAATCGATCCGTTCAGGCGGGTATTCCACGCTTGCCGAAATGATGCCCATTGGTTTTCGTCGCCGAGCAATCCGGCCACGGCGAAGACCCGCGCTTTGGTGGGGTCGTGACTTTCGTCGCCGAAAACAGAAAGCATGGCTCTTCCTGGATCATCTCACTAACAGCACTCGAGTTTGCCATAGCTTATTAAAGTAAACCTTAGGTTTACAAAATCGGCGTTATTTAAACTTGCCGCCGGTTTGCAGATAGTGTATTTTGTAAACCATGGGTAGTCAAACTCAGGGAAAGCTAAACTGGCTTCAACACACCCTCCCGGAAGGGATGGTTATTGATTCCGGCTGGCTTGAACGTCACAACGTATCGCGCCAACTCCGGCGCAAATACATTATGAACGGATGGCTGCTCCTCTTGGCGCGGGGAATCTATTGCCGACCTTCGCCGTCTGAACAGCCTTCGCCGCTCCCATGGCAGCAACTCGTCATCTCGCTCAACGCGCTACAGAACCTTCCGGTAGCGGCCGGTGGAAGAACTGCGCTTGAGCTACAGGGATTCAGCCACTATCTCACCGCGAGCGGCGCGCGCGAAGCACATCTTTTCGCGAATGAGGATTTGCCGGGATGGGTCTCGCGCGTACCAGTGAATACCAAACTTGTGCTTCACAGCGCGCGAAAACTATTCAGGAACCGAGACGTACCACCGTTCTTCAAAGAAGGGATGTCGCACCTGTCGCCAGAGGACAGCGGCTTCACTTCGCAATCCTGGGGACACTGGAAATATCTGCTCCCCGTATCGACGCCGGAACGTGCCATCCTCGAACTGCTGAACGAGGTTCCAAAAAGCGAGACCTTCCATCAAGCGGATGTGCTCATGGAGGGGCTGCGCAACCTGAGCCCGCGCCGGCTTCAGGCGCTGCTCGCTGATTGCCGAAACGTAAAAGTGAAGCGGCTGTTCCTCTGGTTCGCGGAACGCCACGACCATGCCTGGCTGCACAAGCTCGACCGCACAGGCATCGACCTTGGCAAAGGCAAGCGCATGCTCGTGCGCGGCGGCAAGCTGGACACCACATACAACATCACGGTGCCGGAGAACCTTGATGGCAGCGTCTGAACAATACCGCCGCCAGGCTGCGCTGCTGGTCCGGACCATCCCGCTGGTTGCCACAGAAACCTGTTTCGCCCTCAAGGGCGGCACGGCCATCAATCTCTTTGTACGCGACATGCCGCGCCTCTCGGTCGACATCGACCTCACCTATCTGCCCGTGGAGGACAGGGCAAGTTCCCTCGCCAATATTGACGCCGCGATGCAGCGGCTTGAGAAGAAGATTCGCGAGGGCCTTCGCGGGGCCAGGGTGACATCGTCAATACTGAGGCCCGAGGGCATCGTCAGCAAGATTTTGGTCGAGGCGGACGGTGTCCAGATCAAGATCGAGGTGACGCCCGTCCTGCGCGGCTGCGTCTACGAACCGAAAACCTTGTCAGTCTCACGCTCCGTCGAAGCGCAGTTCGGTTTTGCCGAGATCCAAGTCGTGAGCTTCGCCGACCTCTATGCGGGCAAGCTTGTCGCGGCGCTCGACCGCCAGCATCCGCGCGACCTCTTTGACGTCCGCGACCTTCTCGCGAATGAGGGGATTGGCCCTGATTTAAGAAAAGCCTTCGTCGTCTACATCCTCAGCCACAACCGCCCCATGGCCGAGGTCCTCGCGCCCGCGCGCCTCGACATCACGCAGGAATTCACGCGCGGGTTTGAAGGCATGACAGAGACCGCTGTTACGCTTGATGACCTGCTCCGCGCGCGCGAAGAATTCATCGAAGAGCTCGTCCGCAAGATGCCCGATGAACACCGCAGGTTCCTTCTATCCGTCAAGGAAGGAAAACCGGAGTGGAAGCTGCTGGATATCCCGCACCTAGAAAAACTGCCCGCCGTTCAATGGAGGCTCCATAACCTCGCGAAGGCGGACGCGAAAAAACGCGAGTTGCTCCTTGGCAACCTGCGCAAGGCGCTCAAGGTCGGGGAGTGATTTGCGATGAATCTCGCCCCCGTCGACCTCGTCTCTCCCTTACGCAGCCAGACGCGAAGGAGCTTGTAACTCGTGTAGGCGATAGCGGTTTCGGCCGAGGGTATTATCAGCCAGTGCAACGTGGTGCTGGTGGTGAGTGAAGAGCAGCACCTGAGTCTTGTGCGACAGCGCTTCGAGGGCACGCAGTGCGGCGGCGGCACGATCGTCATCGAAAGCCATCAGAACATCATCGAGGATGACAGGACACGGGCCTGCCGTCGCACAATGGTTTTCGATGTAGGCAAGACGGAGGGCAAGGAAGAGTTGGTCGCGCGTTCCGTCGCTCAAGCTGACTTTATCGCGGGGCTGTTCGGCCTCGCGAGGGTGTACAAAAGATTGTGTAAATGCGGTTTTCGGCAAGGAGAATAGGAGAACCGAATGGCAATCAGGAAAGAATTGATAGATGAGTTAATGGCCACCAGCGAAGGGCCGTTAATCGGTCCGGAC
>Ga0193743_1003496_pt1 | contig 10503 bp, 11 predicted proteins | sample L2c2metaG_FD_143038 | JGI IMG/M metagenome (GOLD analysis project Ga0193743, IMG submission 143038) | Soil microbial communities from a riparian zone of the East river system, Colorado, United States - L2c2 | ecosystem: Environmental > Terrestrial > Soil > Riparian zone | place: USA: East River...
AGAATTATTAAAAAAAAAAAAAAACTTTTTTTTTTTTTTGTTCGGAAAAAAAGGGAGAAAAAGGGAACCGAAAAAAAATAAAATAAGATAGGAATATAATCTCAAACACAAAGATTGTGCAAAAAAACAATCATTGTATCAAAGTTGAAAGCGAAATCAACTTACATGCTGATGCTGACATAGTAAATCAAGTTTACGCCAAAGGGCAATCCGAGAAGGTCGCTTTGCCTCCTTTTCTAGTTCAATTTCCACAAGCCGAGCCAAGCTCGGAAATTCGATGTCAAGACGCGTTTGCAGATCGTCAAGTTCACCTCTCGTTTTCACACCTTCTTCATGACGTCCCATGGCACAATAACAAATCCCAAGCGCACACAAGATATTGGCGAGTGCTGTATATGCTCCATGACGAGTTTTCGTCCGTTCCTCGTAGAGGACTTTGAGTTCGAGAAGAAGCTCCAAGGATTGATCAAGATCCCCATTGGCAATCAGACGAACAGCAAGGTTTTCCATCGCAGCACCGTAAGCTCCTTCCGCAAGTGTCCATGGTAATGGACATTCCGTTGATTTGAGCGCCATCACAGCATTCACGGCCTCATGTGCCTGAACCAGCGCCTCTGTTTCGTTTCCAACGTCGGCATAGGTTTCCGATAAAGATTGAAGACAGTGAGGCAACTGAAGGACGGAAAACATATTTTTCTGTGAAATGGTAGCTATCGGTGCTTTGCGACAAATGTCCACGGCTTCTTGCACTGCTTCGAGAGCTTCTTCCGATCGTCCATTGCGACTCAGCGCCATTGTGAGCACCAAAAGGCATCCAGCAAACTCAGTGATGTCCGACACAGGATTTTTCCGGCCAAATTCGACGCTTTCTTCGCCGGCTTTCAAAGCTTCTGGATAACGTCCAAGTTCACACAGAAGATGAGCATAGCGAAGCATCGCACCCGCTGCATACGAAGAAACTACATCGTCCCCTGCGTGAAACTCTTTGCCGACCTCAACAGCTTTTGCGATGGGTATCAGGGCCTTCTCCGTATATCCTTGATTGTCGAGATCGCTGCCGGTGTTGATCAAGCATATCATGTATCTCTGAGCTGCTTCTCCACTATTGACTGGAAGGTTTCGATACCATTCCTGAACTCCTTCGTTCCATTCCACAGCTTCCCGTAGTCGTTTATGTTTGACGAGTAAATGTCCGTGGTTTTCAAACGCATCAGCTAGTCCCCATCCAACATCCTCGGAGAAGGCGACGATGAGTTTACGGAACTGTTCTACGACCTCGGTGCTTCGCTCCAACGCCTTGGCTTCATTGGTAGATTGGAAGGCGATGGCTACGTTGACTCGGAGACAACGTATATAGGCTTTGATGACGGACCCATCGTCGTCAATGATCTGTTGATAAAGCTTCATTGATTCATGACCTTCGATTAATGCTTCCTCAGGCTGACCAGAAATATTGAGGATTCCAGCCAATGAGTTGAGGCCTTGTGCTATCTTCTTCGTAAACGTGGTGGGATCTCTGATGGCTAACGATCGGTATTGAGAGACAGCATTTCGAGCTATAGGGATAGCCTCGGTGTAACGTTTAGCTAGTTGAAGATCAACAGCGAGGTCGAAATTGCCATCAGCCTCGTAGGTAGAAAGGGTCCTGAGAACAGAACGATAAGTCTTGACAGACTCTGTGCGAACCATCACTGCTTCCTCGTGGCGGTTCAAACGGCGCAGAGTCCAACAAGTCTGATAAAGCGCGTCCGCAAGGTAGAGTCGGTCAGTTATGATTCCTGTGGCAACATCAGTCAATTCATGCCACGTCTTGAGAGCACCTTCTTCGTCCGTCCGATCATGGAGAATGCCAGCATGTTCCCAAAGAGCGTTATAAAGTGGGAGACCGTAAGCTTTGGGGTTCCGCTTGCAAAGTTCACGGTAGATATCCACCGCTTGTCGTGAAAATGAAAGGGCTTCGTCATCCCCTGCGAGAAATTTCCGGAATTCGGTGTGGGAGAGATGATACAATGTTTCAGCAAGGTCAGCGTCAAAAATGGGGTCGGAATAGAGAGAGCAAATGTAACGGAATTTTTCTAATGCGAGTTTGTCAACCGTAGCGGCTTCGTCCATGCGGCTGAAATCGTCCAGGCAATAGGACAATCGATGAAGAGCTTTACCATAGTCGTAGATGATCTTCTCCATGTCTACTACATCATTGGAAGCCATGTCGAATCGTCTCGCCAAACCTTCGCCATACACCGCTTCAGTGATAGTTTCGTCGCTTGATTCAACAATACTGGGTGTACTAGAAAGGTCTTGGCTCTCAAGAACGGTCGAGATGGTGATTTCCCAACTAGAAATTTCCTCGAATATTTGATCGAATATTAGTCGAGCGTCTTCTGCGTCTTGCAACGACTTTGGATAATCTTTGTTTTTTGCTGCGATGGTGGAAGAAGTCGTCAACGATCGGGCGAGTTGACTCCTGAGTTCATGTGTGGGCAGAGTTATTTGTAGCTGTTGGTTAAGCTCCACGCATTCAGCGATTACCAGAGTAGCCTGGTCGAGATTATCGGTACCCAGATGATATGCGGCAAGATTTAAAAGGGAGAGTGCAAGGTAAGGTTGATAAATTGTCGCGTCCGTGTTCACAAGCGCCCGAAAAAATTCTACTGTCCAAACACCAATCGTAGCTGCTTCCACAAACATCTCCAAATCGAAAAATCGAATAGCGAGACTGACCATCTCCCAAGCACCTTCTTTAATTGATAACGACGATCTGTTCTGTAGAATATCTAGAATATCAAGAGTTTTCCTGACGACCTCGCGATGACGAGTAACGCGATCTTGCGAAAGACTGTTGGCACCAATGATCGTCTTTAATGGACGTGTGTGATCATCTAATGGAACTTTCCCTGGATATGAATTCTGAACTGCTGATAGTTCCGTGAGGGATTGATCGACGGCGTCGACTTGTAGGTGGAGACATATGTCGGAAACATCGTTTGCGTTTACTGCTGGTGGCGTGTTCCGAATGAATGTATTGGAGATGGAATAACTGGAGCACAGGGCCAGAGCCTTTGGTAACTCCATTTTTGAGACTGTTCTTGTCAGTTGCTTTAGTCCTGCTAGTTGGCTCTGATCAAGGGAGAATGATGGTTCCAATCGTACATTTGAGCCTTCTTTCCGAGGAGTGGAATCCAGGATCTTGGTAGTAGTAGTTCTGTCAATACGAACGGCCGTCTGTATTATGATTTTTTTTGACTTAGTGAACGAAGGAAGTGGAATTTGGTTCATTGATTATGCGCACCGTAAATCTGATATGACATTCTTGAACATGGTTCCGTAGATTGATAATGTCTGCTTCAACCCTGCCGCGGTTCCTCCAGGCGTTGAATACCATTCTCGATTTGTCGACTCGGTTTTTGATGGGAGGCAAGAACAAATCCTTGCATTTGGTGTGAACGGCCTTCATTTCCCTAATACTCAAAACGTCAGGCTAGCTGAGGAAATGAAATCGATTGCATACACACACTTCTTTAAATCATCGAGTGCGTCTCCCAGGTCTTCCGATCCCTCTAATAGTTCACCGTGTCTATCGTAGAGTGTCTCTATTCGATGCATAGTCTTTAGGATATCCGACGCAAGCCTTCGTGACCTTTCCATGTTCTGGGTAACCTAGAAATGACTGAACCTTCACCATTTGGAGGAGACGACGATGAGATGGAAACCCCCCCACCTTATCCAACGAATCTTCAATTGCCTGAGCGAGCTCGATGATTGCCTTCATGGTGGTCGCTAGGGAGAAGGATATGGATAGGGGGGGTTCCATTGTAACCGGGTACAACAAATGCGGACGTTATTGTGGGGGGGGGGGGGGGGGGGGGGGGGGTAGGAGGGTCAGATCTTGTTACTTTCCGTGTTGAATGTGCGAACTTCTAGAAAGGTTTGTCGTGTCAACACAGCCTTTTGCCTACAACTGTCGCACCGCTCGTACTTTATCATTCAGAAAGTCCAAAGATCAAAATCAGACTTCAGCCATGGAGGTTCCGTCCGTCGAAGACTAGGACTTGAACTTGAGCTTACTCTTGTCTGTCTGAGTTTGAAATAGAATGCAACCATCATCCGAAGTATTAAATAAATCATGAAATATTTTGGGGTCAACCAAGGTGATGAAAGCCACATATTAACTTGACACTGAGATTCAGCAATGAAGGATTGCTTTCAGACTGAGCAAATCTGATAATATAGTTGTGAAAGGTTATTTATTTACATAATATCACTTGTATGTGCATTTAATAAAATTATTTTCTTTCCCTCTACTCTACGCCATGGAAGCTCTGATATCGAAAGCAGACGCAATCCAACCTCTCCACAAAAAGCGTAAAACCTCCCACTCTGCAGCAGATGCCAAAAGATCATCGAAACCCCAAAAAAAGTCAAATCTTCTTGACAAAACTCTAAATTCTGTCGCAAAACATACCTCCATTCCAAAATCTCTCCAAGACACCGTTCCATTACCAGAAGATATTCCAAATCACAAACATATCGTAAATAAGAAATTAAGGACACATTTGAACCGACAGTCGGTACAGGGTGCGAGAGCAAAAGCACTTTTGGAGGATGCGGAGATGTTGTTGATGGGAGATGCTGGTGGGATTGAGGTCGAAGGCGAGATGGAAAGGACGTGGAGAGTTGGCCAGAGTGAGGTTGTACAGTCGTCTGGGCAGGAGGCAGCGAAAGGAAGAAAAGAATATAAATTAGATGGAGGGCCGTATCGATCCAGATATACTAGAAATGGACGGTAAGTCTTTTTCTACTTTAGCCTACGGTATTTCATCAGGGTCATTAACAGATTTATATTTCTAGACATCTTGCAATAGTCGGACGGACGGGACATGTCTCCACTTTTGATTGGCAAACAGGCGCTTTGCATACAGAACTACAATTACAAGAAACATGTAGAGACATCACGTAGGTCCTTCCTTTCATGTGTACATTCTTGACCTTATATGTGGCCGTTAAAGCTTTCTGCAGGACCACTCATTTTTTGCGGTAGCTCAAAAGAAATATGTGTTTATCTATGATAGAGATGGAGTCGAGCTCCATTGTTTAAAAGCACACATTGAGCCAACAAGGCTCGAATTCCTACCCTACCACTGGCTTTTAGCAACCGTCGTACGTGCCTATATTCTCATGATATTATGCTCCACTCCTGAAAACGATATAAAATAGGGAAACGCTGGATACCTAAAGTATCAAGATACATCCACTGGCCAGCTCCTTGTCGAGCATCGAACCAAATTTGGATCATGTTCAGCCATGACACAAAATCTACACAATGCGGTTATCCACCTCGGTCACCAGAACGGATGCGTAACCCTCTGGACACCCAATCTTCCACATCCGGCGGTCCAGCTACTTGCCCATCTCGGTCCAGTGGTCAGCGTTTCTGTTGACCCAAGCCAAGGTGGCCGGTATATGGCTACAGCTGGTCGAGACGGGACAGTGAAAGTTTGGGATTGTAGAAATTGGAAAGGTGCCGTAAGAGATTGGACAGTTCGAGGGGGTGGTGATCCAGAACTTGATTGGAGTGCGAAAGGTTATCTGTCCGTGGCGAGTGGTGGAACTGTCAATGTTGAAAAGTTTTTTGTATGTCAATAATGTTGTTTACTAATCCATTCACTAGATCTACAACCCGCCTTCAGTACATGCGTCTTTTAACGTCAGAACGCCTCCGCCTCTTTATATGACGCATCCCATCCCTCACCGGCCTCTCACCTCTGTCCGATTCGCCCCATTTCAAGATATTCTAACGATTGGACACTCTGCTGGATTATCAAGTATCCTGGTCCCAGGAAGCGGAGAACCCAACTTTGACAGTCGAGAGGCTGATCCGTTCGAAAACAAGGCAGCAAGAAGGGAGAGGGAAGTCAAAGCCTTGTTGGACAAGGTTCGTTTTCACTTTTTCCCCGTGGCCCGTTGATCAAGTTCACTGAATACCTGGTTATTAGATCCAACCTGATTTGATCACGCTTGACCCAGAGATGGTCGGCAACTTAGCACCTCCGTCAAAGCTGACTACTGGAACAACAAGCGAAGGGAAATCTGTCGCGGCAATTCCTTATGCACGATTACCACGTATGGAGCGATTGAAAGTATCTGGTAAAGCCGACACGACAGAAGATAATAGCGGAGAAGAGCACGAGATCGATGGGAAGAAACAATCTCGAGAAGAAAGGGAAAAGCGCAGGATGAGAGGCAAAGGAAAGAGTTTAAGCCGGTACCTAAGGAAACAGAGAAAAAATGTTATAGATCCAGCTGCGGTAAGGATGGGATATTCATTCTTGTCCATTCACCGTAATGAACAACTTTTTTTAATTTTTTTTATAGGTAGCCATTCGGGCCAAGCTAGAGAAACAAAAGGAGGAGAAACGGCGGGCATTGGCTGCTGCTGCTGCTGGAGAGACTGGGGAGAAGAAAAAACCATCTGCTCTAGATCGTTTCAAAAGGTCGAAGTGATTTATGGAGGATGTCTTCAGCTTCAGTCATATGTAGACCATATACGCAATTGCTATCGTTCACTACTCCTGAGCATTTGTCACATACACCGTATACAGTCACGCCTCCACTCGTGACAAAATTTGACCTGGAACCGTAACCCTGCTTTTGACATTGATTTTTATCTTCTCTCATGGTTGTTACCCAAAAGTCTAGCAAAAAACGACCAGCACCTGCCCAAAGCGGCCCAAAACATAAAAAATTGCATGTTGAGAGTGGGAGCTCGAAAGCAGATAACAAGAAAAGGAGCAGACCCGTAACACAACCGTTGGACGCTCGGGATCCCGATTCAGAATCCGAGGAAGATGAAGATATAGATGATGAAGAAGAAGGTGGAGATGAGTTGGGTGATCATGACGAGGAGAAAGATGAATCCGCCATGCAAGTGGACTCTAGGACAGACGAATATAAGATACCGAAGGATCCGAATGGTCTGTCCCCATGACATAGATCCAAACGAAAAACCTAACAATTTTTTCTCATTGTTAACTCTCACAGCCGCTCGTGAATCTCACAAAGCTCAAAAGCTACTACAAGACCAACGTCGAGCAGCCAAACCGCACTCTTCACTACTAACCGAAGCCAAAAAAGTATGGTTACTCGCCAGACAAAAAAACATCCCAACGTCAGAACGACAGAAACATGTCAAGGATCTCATGTCTATAATTCGAGGAAAAGTGAAAGATATCGTGTTCAAGCATGATGCAAGTCGTATTGTGCAAACGGCTGTCAAACACGGAGGACAGAAGGAACGTGATGAGATAGCAGCTGAGTTGAAGGGGAAATATAGAGAGTTGGCTCAAAATAAGTATTCGAAGGTTTGAGGTTTCTTCCCCTGCTTGTTTTTTTCACTGGACTTACTTTGAATCATGTTATTATTATATAGTTCCTTGTTACTAAGCTGATACGACTATGTCCTTCTCAACGCACTTCAATACTGCTTGAATTCCAACCTCATGTCCTTAGGATGTTGTTGCATAAAGAAGCTTCTTCTGTCCTTGCAGATGCTTTTGAGCTCTACATCAACGCATATGAGCGGACGATTCTTCTGCGAGAACTCTATGGCAAAGAAGCTTCATTGTTCACCGTCACCCGTGGAAGCGAAGAGGATAAAGAACGCGCAAAGAAAGGGCTTACCGGTGTTCTGGAGGGCGCGGATACTGAGAGGCGACGGAGGATTCTTGGATCGATGAAGCATAACCTACTCGCTATGTAAGTGCCAGATGTTGGGATGTTTGAAATCGCTTTGACATCACATCCTCAGCTTCAATAATTCTGACAAAAACAACGGTGCTGTGACACATGCTGTTATTCATCGTGCCTTATGGGAGTACCTTTCTACCGTCCAAACCTTGTCAGATGAGACAGAAAGTGAAAAACTTCGACGGGAGGTGTTTGATAGGTATGAGAGACGTGTTTCGTCTCAAGTTCTGTACTAATTTTGCACAAAAAGCTGTCAGGAAGTTCTTGCTGACATGGTCCATACGAGGGATGGCAGTCGCGTTGTGCGCGAATTTCTTGCTCAAGGAACTGCAAAAGTAGGTTGACTTTGTTCCCTTATTGTCTCCTTCCACTAAGGGTTTTTGTTTTTCAGGACCGAAAACAAATTCTAAAAGTGTTGAAACCACATATCGAACGAATGTGTACTGATGATGAAGCACAATTGGTGCTCTTCACTGCGCTCGACGTACTCGAGTAAGTATCTGAAATCCATCAAAAGTTAGGAAAATCATGAATAAGATTATAACTAGTGATACCAAGCTCCTCTCCAAAGGTCTAATATCCCTTATCACAACCTCCGCACAAAAACTGTACACAACTCCTCAAGGTCGTCGAAGTCTATTGTACCTCCTTGTTCCTCGCACCCGACGGCATTTCACACCTGCTCAAATTGCTTCTCTCGCAGAGACGGATGAGATTCGTTCAAAGACGAGTAAAAAGGCTCCGTCTAGTAGAGAAGAGGAGGTACGGAAAGCGGCGAGCGAGGATCTCATACGTTGGGTTGAGGATTCAGGAGAGACCTTGATAAGAGAACCGAGTGGGAACTTGGTTGTTGGCGAAGTCATGTTGTATGCCGAAGGAGGTTTGTCTCAACGTCGCTTTTATTTGCCGTTTCTTGATAGACAACTTTGGTTTCTCTAGACAAAACTGCTGCTACCACCACCCTCCTCAAAGCTCTCGCTTCGCCATCAGTACCAAACCCTCATCTAATCGACCTCCCTCCCACCTCACGTCTTTATAAAACCCTCCTTCAGGGTGGACACTATAACCATACCACGAATTCTATAGAACGCGTGTCGGATGCCGCTGTTTTTGCTTCACAGTTTGTTAACATCGTTGGAAAGGAGGCAACGGTGAACATGTGTGTTGGAGATGGGAATGGAGCATTTGTAGTGGCTGAACTCTGTGAGGCGCTCGTCCGCGGAGACTTGGTGGAAGAGAAGGCGACGGTGAAGGAGTGGTTCGGGGCCAAGGTAGTACAGGAGATTGAGGCTGGACAGGCAAAGGGGAAGAGAGTGTTGTTAGAAAAGATAGCTTTACTATGAGGTTACCATCACGTGTAGTCTTTACATTGTAACCCTGTTCACCTCAGTATCACTATAGTCAATGCAAGTTATCGGAAGCCTATTCATCCACTTTATTTACTGATCCCTCTGCTTAGGCCACCCAAAGGCGGCTTCAAGAAAAAGGCCACATCAGATGGAACTTCGACACCTATCACGCCGTCACTAGCAGTACAACTCTCTTATCTTCATGAACCTCGTCCCTTCAAGAATCTGGCTTATACAAAGAACGTCAATCGTCGGACTAAGAATTTGAAAACGGTCCTTGGTCAAGAGCGAGACCGAGAGAAGACGGAGAGAGATGCTCGGAGACTCAGAAAAGAGGAGAGCATGAAAGATGACCCACAAGCAGGCACGGCTCTCGTGGAGGAAGTTCCAACATGTGAGTGGTCACCCCAAGCTTGCGGGCTATCTTTGCTGACCGCCCATTGCTCAGACACCACCATCGAAGCCCCGCCATCTGTACTCCCCCATCTACATCTATGTGACATCACTGGCTTGGAGGTAAGCTCGTTGCCTACCTTTCCTCGCGACGTAGCTGATTCAGAGTGTCATCAGGCGCCTTATACAGACCCTGCCACTGGCCTTCGGTATCATGACAAAAATGTTTACGAGATAATCAAGGGCCTTGTGGGTTCCTTTTTCCACATCTTTTCAGAGGCTAACAAATATCTATCACACCAGAGTGCGAGTACAGCAAAAGATTATTTATCAGGTAAAACCCTTCAGTCTCTCTGAGTACAGTTTTTACTTTCTTTTATACTCACATTCCACATTTTAGCTCGAGGAGTCAACTCGATTGTGAAGTAGTAAAATGTGCATATATATCATTTCCGTAAAATTGAACACTGCCCACGCACTTTCCCTTATATCCCTCGGTGTACATTTTCAAGCTGATATAGTGGCAGTTGTTCTCAGTATCCACTAGTTGGATGCGTCCCAAACTTTGCCAGGACACTATCAGCAACCATTTAATTCATCTGGTGTTTTTTTTTCTGCGTGGAAGGGCTGAGAGCGAGGATATTGCATGCGAGGGAAATGTCACTCTAAGATCACGTTTGCCAAGCGTCGGCTCATCGGAGATTAAACCCAAGAACAGAATCGTCAAAGATTTACAGTCGCGGACAAGCAAAGTCAACAAATCCAGTATCTCGGCTCCCAGGCAATATTTGGGCAATATTTTTTCAGAATCTTGCTCAGATTGAGGAAATACGTCGAAAAACACATCTCCGAAGTTTTTCCCACGAGCCGTTTAAATCGGCCAAATTATGGCCAAAATCAATGACATTTTAGGTACCTAAGTTTGGTTGATAATGGCGTCCAGGTGCATCATCGCACCTGGGAAATTGTGTGATGACACTTTTTCTTGCAAACTGCCCACGAGGCAGCTTTTCCAGAG
>Ga0193743_1003498_pt1 | contig 10502 bp, 12 predicted proteins | sample L2c2metaG_FD_143038 | JGI IMG/M metagenome (GOLD analysis project Ga0193743, IMG submission 143038) | Soil microbial communities from a riparian zone of the East river system, Colorado, United States - L2c2 | ecosystem: Environmental > Terrestrial > Soil > Riparian zone | place: USA: East River...
CGTTGCCGTTGCGCTCATATCTCTAGTGTGTCAGATTTGCCCACCGAGATAAAGCGCCTCGCAAATTCGGCGACCCCTCAATTTGATAATTGACGCGATCGTAACCACCAAAAGCCTTCTTCCCGGAGACTTGACCATAAGCTCTAGCCGCGTCTCACAGGCAGCTTTACTTCTCTTTCAATGGAGTGACGGAGAAGTGGTCGAAGGTCACCGAGAAGCTCTCCTTCCCCGGCGCTGCCGCCACCATGCCAATCTGCACCTTCACCTTGGGAGGAAAGTAGGCCAGCCGAAGCATGTGGTACGCCTTCCCATCGAAGGAGTATTCGATCTGCACGAAATCGCCCTTCCGCTTCAGTCGCAGCCAAACCGACTCGGGACTATCCGTCCGCGGCACGACAGACCAGTCCGAGACCTCGCGAGTCACCACTGCGCTCACGTTCTGCACGCCATCCACATACTCGATCCCCGTCTTGATCCAGTTCTTCTCGTCAAGCCGCACCATCAGCCCTGCCTGATGAAACAGCTCGCGATAATGGCCGGTCACATGAACCTGCGCCTCGAAGTCTCCGTCCTGCTCCTGAAAGTAGAACGGGCCATTGTCGCGGATGAAGCCATAGTGGGTTACACGCCAGAAGTCCGTCCCCGGATCCACCGTCGCCGTCAGCACGCCGTCCTTCGCCACCCACTGCTTAGGCTCATGAAACCAATGCATCGGTGCCGCTCCCTGTGCCACAGCAATCCCTGAGAAGACGAAGAGCCCACAAACAGCAGCCAACCACTTCAGCATGAAAGTTCCTCCCGGGGCTGGATTAGCCAACCGCACTCCAGTAAGCACGTGACACGACTACCGCTTATCGATCCACCCGATTCGGAACCTTAGCCTTCAATCGCTCCACAACCAGCGGCGGCACCAGTGCCGATACATCTCCGCCCAGCTGAAAAACTCCCTTGATCAGCCGCGAGCTCACATACGTATACTTCTCCGCCGGCATCATGAACAGCGTCTCCAGCTCCGGATCGAGCTTCCGGTTCATCATCGCCATCTGGAACTCGTACTCATAGTCGCTGATGGCCCTGATCCCCCTCAGCACCGCCTTCGCCCCCTTCTGCCGCGCAAAGTCCACCAGCAGCCCATCGAAGGTCGTAACCGACACATTCCTGAAGCCCTGCGTCGCCTCGCGAATCATCTCCTCGCGCTCCGGAACCGTAAACAAAGGTGTGCCCTTCTCGGAATTGCGCAAAATCGCAACCACCAGCTCATCGACGATCTTCGCGCCGCGTGCTATCAGGTCAAGGTGCCCATTGGTCAGAGGATCGAACGTTCCCGGATAAATCGCCTTTACGGTATGCATGTCATCCAGAAGCATACCTCCCTTCCCCCTGAAAAAATAATCCGCACGTTGTAGTCTTCCCGGCAAACCCTCACGTCTGTCCTGATAGCAGATGGAACCTGATCACGGAAGCCCGGTCGTTGCCAAATCCATGCCAGCTCACGCCCTCATCCCGGAAGATTTCGTCACCGCAGACCAGGCCCCGGCGACCCCCTTCGACGACCTGGCAACCGTCGTCGCCCTCTACGAGCAGCGCATCTTCCGCTTCCTCCTCGTCTCCATCCGCGATCGCGACATAGCCCAGACCCTCACCCAGGAGACCTTCCTCCGCGCCTGGACCTCCCGCGCCAACTTCCGCGAAGACTGCTCCATCGCCACCTGGCTCATGCGAATCGCCCTCAACCTCCTTCGCGACCACACCCGCACCGAACGCTTCCGCTTCTGGAAGCGCGCCGCAAACAACGCTATCGACGTCTCCGAAATCTCCGAACACATCCCCAACCGCGACAGCTCCACCGAGGCGCGCCTCATCGCCAAAGACCAGTTGGCTCTAGTCTGGGAGGCTGTCGCCCGGCTCTCCGAGCGGCAGCGAAACATCTTCCTCCTCCGCTTCGTCGAGGAGCTCGAACTCTCCGAGATCTCCATCGTCACCGGCCTGCCCGTCAGCACCGTCAAGAGCCATCTCTACCGCGCCCTTGCCACCATCCGGGCCCGCCACAACAGCCTGCAGAAGGACGCCCTATGACCCCCCATCTCTCTCACGAACAGCTCTGCGACGTCGTCCTCGCCCGCTCCCCGCACCCTTTGAGCAGCGACTTCGCCGCCCTTCAGGACCATCTCCACTCCTGCCCGGCCTGCGCTACGGAGCTGGCGAATCTCAGCGATTCCCTCTCCCTCTTTCGCGACGCCTCCACCGCCTTCGCCCATCAGGAGCTGACCAACCAGCGCGCCGCCAACGGCGTCCGGAACACTCCAATCCTCCCTCTGCGAAGCTCTCTCCTCCATCCCGCCTACTGGGCCGCCGCCGCTGCGACCATTCTCGTTGCGGCAGCACTTCCTCTCAGCCTCCACCGGCAGCACCCGCCGGCGACGCCCACTTCTGCGACCGTTGCCGCTCCCGTGCACACCACAGAGTCCGACGAAGCGCTCCTCGAAGACATCAACCAGGAGCTCTCCACGTCAATTCCATCGCCCATGCAGCCATTGGCCGACCCCACCGCCAGCTCTGCGGCAGATCAATCCACCTCACCGAAAAGGAACAACTGACATGCGCAACCCCATCCTCACCCTTGCCTTCGCCTCTCTTCTCTCCGGCACACTCGCCTTCGCCCAGCAGCCCGATCCTGCTCCGATGCCTCCTGCGCCCCCCGCCGCCCCCGATCGCGCCCGCCCCCGCCAGCCGGAACACCGCAAGATGGTCTTTGATCGCGTCATTACAACCGACGGAATGCGCTCCCGACTCCGCATGGGGCCTCCGGGAATCTGGTGGAAGAACCCTGACATCATCCAGAAGCTGACCATCACCCCCGACCAGCAGAAGCGCATGGACGACATCTTCCAGCAGAGCCGCCTCCAGTTGATCGACCTCAAGGCGACCGTTGAAAAGCAAGAGGTCATGCTCGAGCCGATGCTCGCCGCCAACCCTCCCGACACCAATAAGATCCTTGCCCAGATCGACAAGACTGCCCAGGCTCGCGCCGAACTGGAGAAAGGAAACGCAAAGATGCTCCTCGGCATTCGAACCGTCCTCACGCCCGACCAGTGGACCAAACTCCAGGCAGAGCAGCGTGAACACCGCAACATGATGTTCAAGTTCAAGACAGGACCAGGAGGCCCTGAGGGTCCCGGAGCCTTTGGTACCCGTCGCAGCCCCCTCGGCCCGGAGAGCATGCTTACGTTTCCTGCCCTGCCTGGAAACTTCGAACTCCAACCGGGCCCCATCGGTCCGAAGAGCACGCTTGCTTTGTCTCTCTCGCCCGAAGGCCTCGAACTTCAGTCAGGCCCCATCGACGACGACGACCTGGACTTTTAGCCAATTCCCACCAGCATTTCACCCTCTCTGCCCTGCAACCACCCTCCAGTTGCAGGGCAGTTGCCTTTCAGGGCAGTTGCCGTTGTTCTTGCCGTCGCCTGTTCTTGCCGTTGTTTGTTTTACGTCGTCATCTTGCCGTTGTTTGTTTCAAGTCGTCATCCTGAGCGGAGCGAAGGATCCCGAAGGTCTCGATTCGCCACAACCGCCCGGACCGTTCCAACAACCAACTCCAACGCTGTGCCTGTTATCCTCACTTCCTTCAACTCCAAGGGGCCGAAGAAGGTTTCGCTTCCGGCTTTACCACCGGCGAAGCAAAGCCTTGAATGTCTCATACTCTTTCGTACTCTTTCGGAATTTCCGGCCATGACGATGGCTTGACTCATAACTAACCATATCGAAACGAGTATATTCAAACCACTCGACGTTTACTCGACGGACACCGTCGAGTAAATCCCGGTGACTGCATGACTGAACAGCTAAAGTTCTTATTTTCAGATACATCCTTCACAAAAGCTGAACTCGCTTTACTCACCCCCGAGGATATTTATGCGAATGCCGACCAGCACCTCCTTGAACTGCTAAAGGAGGACAGGCGTATCGAGCGGAAGCCTGCGGGTATCCACGGCGCGGAGTTGGGAACCTATTTCAGCATGTGGGCCAACACGGTTGGCGGCGGCTTAATGGTCATTGGGCAAGAAGACAACGGGCTATTTTCCGGCGTCATGAAATTATCCCAAAACGACATCAACACAACGGAAAAGGCTGGGGAGGCGCATTGTCCCGATGCCTACATCCAGCACCGGCGAGTACCCGTAACGTTGCCTGATGGAAACTTGGATTTTGCACTACTGATTTACGTCCATTATCACGAGAAACGAGTAGTTCGAGATGTGAAAGGCAAGGTCTATAGGCGCACCGGAGACAGTCGGGAGGAGGTAAGGAACCCAGATAAGATTTCGTGCGATGGAGATCGAGAAAGGGCAGGTCGATTTAGAGCAAGAAATGGTCGATTTGGTTTATCCCGACGATTTCAATGTGGCTCTGGTCAAAAGCTATGTAGAGGGTGTGACCAGAATCAAGAGACTTGCAAAGGAACATAGTGATGTTGAAATTCTTTGCCATGGACGACTGGGAAAAATCAGGAATGGAGTCTTTCAGCCGAATATCGCTTGTACGTTGCTCTTCGCCCAAGACCCACTGCTACTCTTTCCCGGAAGCAAGATCCGCTTGCAGCGGTTTGACGGGGAAGAAGAACTTACAGGTAAGAATTTCAATGTCGTAAAGAACTTCTTTATCGAAGGCACGATTCCAGAGATTATCGTGGAAGGCGCGAAGGCCCTTAAAGGGCAGTTGAGAGAGTTCACTCGATTGGGAATCGACAACCGCTTTTATACGGCTCCAGAGTACCCGGAGGACGCTTGGTTGGAAACCATCGTCAACGCCTGCGTCCATCGTTCATATCACCTCAAGAACATGCCGATTTTCATAAAGGTGTTCGATGACCGTCTGGTTGTTGAAAGTCCTGGTGGCTTTCCCATCCCGGTAACTCCCGAGAATATCTACAACATCCATAGTCCACGGAACCCTCATCTGATGCTGGCACTTTTCTATATGGATTTCGTGAAATTGTCGAATGAGGGAACAAGGCGCATAGGGACACGATGAGCGAGATGAATCTTCCGCGCCCTGAGTTCGCTCAGAAGGAGGTAGCAATGGGCTTTGAGTCCGTTCGCGTCACCCTTCGAAACAACATTAAACTGCGGAAAGTGTGGGTCGATTCAGAGGCGGATAGTAGTCTTCAGGTCGATGTGCGCGACCTCGGGCAATCCGAAATACGCATCATCAACTATGTCACCGAATACAAGGCAATCAACGTCACGCAGGCGCAACGGCTCTTAGCTCCAAAGCGATGGCAAGCCGCCAAAAGAGTGCTGATGAAGATGGTAGAGGCGGGGATTCTGGAGCACCATCATGATCCCGACATCCACCGGGATGCTCATGCGAAATTCACCCTATCAGCACGAAAACCGCAGCAATAAATCTTTTAACGTCACTGGTTTTCCACCAGGCCCACACCCGCTTCCGTCCCACCCCCGTCACTCGCGGCTACCTCATCCCCGGCCAGCACATCGAACTGGCCCCGCTCGAAGACCGCGAGTCCGTCCAGATCGCCCTCTCCGTCGTCATCAACGCCCTCGCCACCGGCAACCTCGAGACCAGACGCGCCACAGCCCTCCTCTACGGCCTCCAGCTCGCCAGCATGAACACCGCGCGCCTCCAGACCGAGCCCTACGCCCCCGATGTCGTCCGCAGCGTCCACTCCACCCCCGATGGCCTAGTCCGCGCAGAACCCGGCGCAGTCCTCATCTTCACCCCCGATCAGGACGAAGAGAACGACAACGACGAAGACGAGAACGAAGACGAAAATAAGGACGAAGCATAAGGAGAAAAATAGGTGCCATCGCCCCATCGTCTTTCAAAACAACTGAGGCAATGATCTACGATGGTTTGCACTCCGGACACACCAAATCTCCTCAAACCAGCACACGAACAGGAGCAAGCAAGTACGATGGCAAACTCGCTCGACCAACCTCTTATCCCACTCAAAGTCGCCAACCCAGGCCCCCTCGGTCTCGCCGGCTTCGGCCTTACCACCGTCGTCCTCAGCTGCATCAACGCCGGTCTCCTCCCGGCCGAGGCAGTCCCTGCCGTCGTCCCACTCGCCTTCGCCTACGGCGGAGTTGCCCAGCTCATCGCCGGTGTCCTCGAGTTCAAGACCGGCAACACCTTCGGCATGGTCGCCTTCACCTCCTACGGCCTCTTCTGGTGGTGGTTCGCCCTCCTCAAGTGGACGGTAGGCGCCGGCTGGCTGGCCACGCCATCCGCCTCCGGCATGGCGGTCACCCTCCTCATGTGGGGACTCTTCACCTTCCTCCTCTGGATCGTCACCTTCCGTTCGAGCAAAGCCGTCTGGAGCATCTTCCTCCTCCTCTGGATCACCTTCTTCTTTCTCGCCTGGGGTGACTTCGGCTACATGATCGGCCCCTGGCGCTGCAGCGTCATCGGCGGATACTTCGGCCTCCTCACCGGCCTCGACGCCATCTTCGTAGCCTTCGTCGAGGTCCTCAACGCCACCGCAGGCCGTGAGGTCATCTCCCTCGGCCGGCCCATCATTCACAGCTAAAAACAGAAGCGCCGGAAGCATAAGCCTCCGGCGCCTTCCAATCCGAGTTTACGAACTTACTTCTTGCCCGCGCCTCGCACAACATCCTTCGCCTGAGCCTCGCCATTGGCAGGAACAGGCGGAACATCCACAGCGGAGCTCGCTCCGGCAATCCCGAGCTTCTTCCTCAGCTCGCCATCGACGCGACCGAACACTTCCTTGTTCTCCTTCAGGAAGCCCCGGACGTTCTCGCGACCCTGACCGATGCGCTCGCCCTGATAGCTGTACCACGCTCCGCTCTTGTCCACGATGTTGTGCAGCACCGCAAGATCCAGCACATCGCCCTCGCGCGAGATGCCCTCGCCATACAGGATGTCGAACTCGGCATCGCGGAAAGGAGCCGCCACCTTGTTCTTCACGATCTTCACCTTGGTCCGCGATCCCACAACCGAATCGCCATCCTTCACCGCGCCAATCCGGCGAATGTCGATACGAACCGACGAGTAGAACTTCAGCGCCTTACCGCCCGTCGTCGTCTCCGGATTGCCGAACATCACACCGATCTTCTCGCGGATCTGGTTGATGAAGATCAGGCAGGTTCGCGACTTCGAGACCGTTCCCGTCAGCTTCCTCAAAGCCTGAGACATGAGACGAGCTTGTAGCCCCATGTGCGAATCGCCCATCTCGCCGTCGAGTTCGGCCTTCGGCACCAGCGCCGCAACGGAGTCGACCACGAGTACGTCGATGGCATTCGACCGTACCAGCGCTTCGACGATCTCCAGCGCCTGTTCGCCGTAATCCGGCTGGCTCACCAGCAGGTTGTCGATGTCCACCCCCAGCTTGCCCGCATAAGCAGGATCGAGCGCATGTTCAGCATCCACAAACGCCGCCAACCCGCCCGCCTTCTGCGCCTCGGCAATGATCTGCAGCGTAATGGTGGTCTTACCCGAAGACTCAGGACCAAAGATCTCAATGACCCGACCACGCGGCACCCCACCCACACCCAGAGCAGCATCAAAAGAGATCGATCCCGTGGAAATAACCGAAATCGGCACCACATCCTTCGACCCCAACCGCATGATCGAACCCTTGCCAAACTGCTTCTCAAGCCCCGAGAGGGCCAGCTCTATTGCCTTGGAACGATCATCTGCCACGTGTATCTCTCCTCTAGTTCAAGTCAAAGCGGATTCTAGCATCAAAAACGGTAAAAGCAAATAAAAGGCGAATACAACTAACGTCGTAGCATATCTGTCGGCTCATTCACATCTTCAATCCTGAAGTGTTGAGCGAGAGCTGGGTGCCTTTTAGCGACTACTTGGTACATCTCCCAGGCTACGCGGCGGTAGCTGAAGTGGCCGGCCACCCCTGAGCGCAACTCCGAGATGTAGAGGGCTTCGGCGAAGTCCATCTTGAACATGGAGCGGCACCGGGTTCCCAAGGGGAGGCAGTACTGGGCGGACTCGGCTGCTTCGGGGACCTCACTGTCGCGTAGCTGGCGGTAGGTGGTGAAGGCTGCGTCCATTGCACTGGTGTACAGGGCTTCGAGGCCGGCTTCGGCGAGGGTGGGTTGACCTGGGCAGATGGGCTCTTCGTAGCCGTGGGCGTCGGTGTAGGGCTGGAGGAGCTGGATGCAGCGGCGATGGCGATGCATGTCGCGGAAGCCTCCGATGTCCATCAGGATGTCGAACCGGAAGCCGTGGCCGGCGCTGAAGGCTCTTAGGAGCTCGTCGTGGCGTCCGCGGTGCTTCGTGCCGAGTCCGATCAGCTCGGAGCGGCGAGCCTCACTCAGGGCCGCTACGTGGCTGCGGAGCTGGCGGTAGGAGAAGTGGCAGTGAGGGTAGAGGAGCGATGTGGCCAGCTCGACCTCCAGAGGCTCATCGTCGTCGAGGAGGTCGACTACGGGAGCGGTGGCGATCGGCTGTCCGGCCATCAGCTCGGCTGCGGCGGCTGTGAGCTCTCTACGGCTGGTGGATAGATAGTCGCTCTCTACGGCGTACTTCACCAGCGTTGGGGCAGTCTTCACGGGGCGTAGAAGGGCCTCGACTGCGCGCTTGCCGCAGAGCGTATCGACAGAGCCTATCTCCTCGCAGAGGACCTGTGCTGTGGCGTGCTGGACGTTCCAGGCGGGTTCGGTGGCGGCGATGCGGAGCTTCCCGGCTATCTGCCTGACCTCGGCGAACTGGCTGGTGAGCAGGCGCGAGACCTGGGTCTCGAGCGTGCGGGCGTTGACGATCTGGCCTAGCGACGTGTTGGTCGCGAGTGGGAGGAGATAGCGGGCGACGTCGAAGGCTCTGGCCTTGAGTGTGCGCTCGTAGGCTTCAGGCTTCATCGTCTCCGGCTGTGGGATCGCTGCCTTCAGGGCATCGAGCATTCCGGCTCCGATGCGGTCGTAGGCGAGGAACATGGCCTCGACTGCGGCGGTGAAGGTGGAAGTCTGCGGGCCGAGATCGGGCGTGAACCAGCCTGAGGTGCGGAAGTTCTGGTAGCGTGTCGAACGTTCCTGTCCGTCCCAGCGCTGCTCGTCGACCAGCTCGATGGCGGCGAGGAGACTGAGGCGCTCGATGGCGAAGGGGATGTGGGCGAGGTCGGCGATGGAGCGATGACCGTACTGGAAGTAGAAGGTGTTGAGGAACTGCTCGGCTCGCTGGGCGCTGATCTCGGCGAGCGACTCCTTCATGGTGAGAGAGGAGCGAGAGTACTTGGCCATCGCGTAGGCGAGGACTTCGGGGTCTGCTCCGTGGATCGCGTAGACATCGGTTTCGGCTGGCTTCTTCTCGGATTCGGACATTTGGAACTCAGGATACGTTATGCGCCTGAGGATGTTCGGGTGGCCCGATTCGTATAATGCGGAAGCAGGGTTTTATGGAGGTTCATGAGCATTCTTAAGGGTCGTGTTGCACTGGTGAGTGGAGCGTCACAGGGCATCGGGCGCGCATGCGCACTGGAGTTGGCAAGGGCAGGAGCATCGGTAGCGCTGGCTGCGCGGAATCAGGACAAGCTGGCTGAGGTTGCGGCGGAGATCGCTGCCGCCGGCGGAACGGCTCAGGCGTTCGCTTTGGATGTCTCGAGCGAGGAGTCGATCAAGTCCTGTGCCAAAGCGGTGCTGGAGCAGTTCGGCAAGGTCGAGATTCTTGTGAACAATGCTGGGATTACTCACGATATGCTGGCCCTGCGGATGAAGCGGAAGGATTGGGACGACGTGCTGACGACCAACCTTACGGGAGCGTTTTTGATGACGCAGGCTGTGATGTCCTCGATGGTGAAGGGCCGCTGGGGCCGGATCATCAATATCACCTCTGTCGTCGGGCAGATGGGGCAGGCGGGGCAGGCGAACTATGCGGCCTCGAAGGCTGGCCTGATTGGGCTGACCAAGTCGTTGGCCCGGGAGCTGGCAAGCCGGACGATAACCGTAAATGCGGTTGCGCCAGGATTCATCGAGACGGCGATGACCTCGGTCCTGACTGAGGAGCAGAGGGCTGCCAATGCACAGTACATCCCGCTGGGACGAGTTGGAACAGATGTCGAGGTGGCTCATGCGGTCGCGTTTCTTGCCTCGGAGGAGGCTGGTTACATTACCGGGCATACGTTGGATGTGAATGGCGGGATGCATATGGGGTGACCCCCTCCCCCCCCCGTACTTTTGGCGTAAAGTCCTCTTATTCAGCTAGTTACTGGATTTTATTTCTGCAAAGTCGTGCAAGCAAAAGGGTTATGGCTAAAGTCGTGCAATGACACGGTTTATGAGTCAGCTCGGCTCCAAATGAAGAGCCCCGGCTTTTGGCCGGGGCTCTTTTCTTTGATCCTGTTTTAAGTGTAATGGATTGGGGGGAACTAATCGGCATCTGGATGTTGTTGATGATGTTTGAGTTAGGTCGGTTTGGGGCTTGACAGGTTTTCGGAGGTGTTCTTTGGGGCTATTGGGGGAGGCACTCGGGTCGCTGCGCTCCCCTCGGAGATGCGGGGGGTCTTCGACTGC
>Ga0193743_1003499_pt1 | contig 10499 bp, 12 predicted proteins | sample L2c2metaG_FD_143038 | JGI IMG/M metagenome (GOLD analysis project Ga0193743, IMG submission 143038) | Soil microbial communities from a riparian zone of the East river system, Colorado, United States - L2c2 | ecosystem: Environmental > Terrestrial > Soil > Riparian zone | place: USA: East River...
ACTAGGTCAAATATGTATGAGAATAAACAATGACAAATAATGATGTGCACAGAGCATCAGTGAAACGGACAATGAATGAAAGAAGAGAAGATGGGAAATAGTAGTAACAATAACACTTGGGACATCATAATTCCTTGGGACAAGAGACTCTGCTGGCTTCAATTCTGGCCTGATTCTTTAGATTTTTGATTTGTAGCATACTGTAATACTGGGCTACATTGTGTAATTTTTGAGGTACAATAGGGTCATGCTAAATGATACTACAGGCCTGCATACAGCAGTTTTATCATCAAATTTGTTCTTGATAGTCTTAGGCAACTTATCTATTGAAGAACCAGACCATTTCCATGCATAATCAGACTCTGACAGAAATTACTGACTTAGGCATGACACAGCTTTTCGTGTATGCCCTGATTAGGACGAGTCACTTGATCATCATTTGCCTTGCGTCCTCCTTGAGGCACTTTTGAAGGTATTATGAGGCAACACATGCACATTTTTTGAAAGCAGCACGCTCCCCAGATCCTAAGCTTTTCTACCAGCACCAGAAAATGGTTTACCACGCACTCTCCGATCAGGTAAAATGGCAAAAGGCAACTGCCTGACACAATAGCCAAATGAGGGCTACTATTGACAAATACCGGCAGCATGAACTTGAAGCCCGGCGCTGCTGATCACTTGAGCTATTGGGAAGTTGCAGATAAACATGATGTGTCAAAAAGCACACTCCAATGTCTCGTAAATGGAGGCATTTCAATGAGTGCATTTAATGCATCAAAACAACGACTGACTCATGCAGAGGAGCACATTGTTGTTGATTTCTGCTTAGAATCTGCTGATTGGGGGTTCCCACTCATACCATCCCCAATGTATAGAAATGTGCAGATAATATTCTCACTGCATGGCTGGGCAATGAACATCTACCATTAGGCCACAATTGGGTCGACAATTTCCTAACAAGGCATCATGACAAATTACACTGGAGCAAGCCGCTGGATACTCAGAGGGGTCAGGCTTTAAATCCTACGAATGTGAAGCTTTGGTTTGATATGGTGAAAGAGCATGTGGATGCAGAAATTCTGCCTGGAAATATTTATGGAATGAGAGAGGGTTTCCCCCCTAGTATCAGGGCACCCAGCACGTGATTGGCCGCAGAGGCACCAAAACACAGCATGCACAAGGCAGCACTGAGCACAAGAATGTCACAGCTATCATCACCATCTGTGCAGATGGTACTGTGTTAAAGCCCTCAATTATCTTCCAAGGGCAGAATGTTATGAAGAAATGGAGGGATAACAATGTTTCTGATGCTTTGTGAGCTTTTGGAGATCAATTTATTTTTCATTTCTACTACAACTGAAGGATACATTCTAATAGTATTTCGGCCTCTCCTAATAGCTGGACAGATGGTGGGATAGTGCTGGAGTGGCTCAAAGTATGTTTCGATGCTCAGACAAGAGAGAAAGCCGCCGGAGCACCTTGAGTCCTATTGATGGATGGCCACAGCTCGCACTATACACCAGAGCTCCTCGAGTATGCACGAGACAATAACATTATCATTCTGGGCTACCACCCCACTGCACTCACACATTACAAGGTCTTGATGTTGTATGTTTTGCAAGGATGAAGGAAGCCTGGAAGGAAGAGATTCTTAAGTTTGAAGATCTACACAAAAGCAAAGTGACAAAGGGAGACTTTGCTGAAGTGTTTGGGAACACATTTCACAAGGCATTTACAGTGCCCACCATACTTGCAGCCTTCTGGAAGACCAGAATCCATCCTTACAACCCCGATGTCATTACCCCCTGAATGATGAAGGAAAGTGAGCATCTCTAATTGGCTCGCCCAATCCCTATGCCCACCCCCATCCATGCCATTATGGCAGCCTTCAACACTCATAGCTATACTGCTGCTGACCTGGATCCTGATAATTTCCATGCCCCACCCCACCCTACTCCTCTGCGGCTCTCCGTGACAGAGCCAACCCCTCCCACAACCCCCTCATGCATTCTGCAACCCATAGCAGAATTCCCTGCATTACTCTCATTGTCCTACTACACACCATCATTGTGTATGTGCATGATGATGAGTGCACTTGCAAGCACAGCATCTGGGTTGTTCTTGGTTGGCAACCCTCACATTACATCAGGTAATACAATTGCATTGCCAGTATATGGGTGGCCTGCGACCTTACAAGAGCCAGACTGGTCCCTGATAAACCAGCCACCTGTTGCAGGTAGCCTGTCAAAAGCCGAGCTGAAGGCATTGAATGCAAAACTTACCTTGGCCCTGAAGCAGTCCCACGCATATATTCTTGCCTGAAACTCGGTCATAGAGGGCTCAAATGCACAGCTGGCTGTGCAATCCATCTTCAATAACCGCTTGAATGAGGCATTAAACACAAAAGAACACAAAAAAGCGACTGACTGTATCCAACTTCTCTTCCCAGGTGGAGGCCCTCGCGTCCTGACTGATATACAAAAAGTAAGTGATGACAAAGCTGCCAGACTGGCAAAAGTAGCAGCACAGGCAGAGGGAGTGAAAAAGTGAAGCAGAGTGAAGAGGATGAAGGCTGCCATTGAGAAGGTTTGGGAGCAGATGGGGGTGGATCACAAGGCTGCAATCACAGCTTATGATGCTCAATGTGTGGTCTTGTTGGTGCAGGGAGTGGCTAAGAACCAGTTGCCAAAGAAGCCAAAGAAGAGTATCAAGCCCAAGGAGATGGAGTTGAGCAAGTCAGAGGCAGAGATCAAGGGCAGTGATGAAGACAACAATAACAAGTAGGCAGATGATCAATACTGATTGTCACACATCCCATGCACCCGGATATGGTGACATTTGGACAGCCTGGCTTTTTTACCTTGTATCATACTCAGAACTGAATATACTACACCAACACATCTCTTACTCCATGATATTTTAGACTACATTCACTGAAGTCAATTAAATGTCCTTCACATATGCATTGACATTTTGTTTCAATCCCATCATGATACCATACTTCTCCTGTTGGTGATATTATTCTAGATACAAAATGATTACCAGTGTAATATATTGCCCCACGAATAGGTAAAATTACAGGACCAGCATCCGATTTTAATATTCATTGACCTTCACTATGCTAAGAGCAACCAGCTCCATACCGGGAAGCTCTCTGAACCCATCCTGGTTTACAATTTTGACGGAACCCTGAATGAGGCTGGTTCTATCACTGAAGTGGTGGATTTCATCTTGAGATATTGGAATCATTCAGAACAGACATTATTTGCTGTTACTAGCTTAGGAAAGCAGAAGCTCATCCTTGGACACTCTTGGCTATGAAAGCACAATCCGGAAATTGATTGGGTGACAGGAGAAGTCAAAATGTCCAGATGTCCACCCTGTTGCTGCTCCGGATGTAGAGACAAAGCTCAAGAGGAGAGAATTGCTCAGAAGGCCAAAGCTGTCTCTGACAGCCCTGTACCAGAACTCCACACCGAATCTGAAGAGGAGGAGCCCAAAGAAGCTGAAGAACCAATTGAACCAGGAGATCGCATCTTTGTAATTGGCCTTGTTCCAGCGGCCACTTCCAGTGTTTCTCAGTGCTTAGCTGAAGCATTCAAACGTAACTCCGAAGCTTCTGCCCCCCCCAGATAAGAGTTTGACAGTGTCTTTTCTAAGGAGTCTTTTGATGCCCTACCAGAGTCCAAGAAATGGGATCACACAGTCGATCTGATTGCTGGAGAGAAGGCCTCTAATTGCAAGGTTTGTCCATTGGCTCTGATGGAGCAAAAGGAGCTTGATCAATTCCTCAAGGAAAACTTGGAAACGGGTCAGATCCATCTGTCTAAGTCTCCAATGGCATCTCCGATCTTTTTCATTAAGAAGAAGGACAGAAATTTACAGCTTGTTCAGGACTATTAGGCTCTAAACGCAATGACGGTCAAGAACAAATACCTGCTCCCTCTCATATCCAAACTCATCAATAAACTCAGAGGAGCCAAGTACTTCACCAAACTTGATGTCCGATGGGGGTTCAACAATGTTTGGATGAAGGAAGGAGACGAGTGGAAGGCTGCATTCCAAATGAACCGAGGACTCTTCAAACTGCTGGTTATGTTTTTTAGACTGTGCAATAGTCCAGCAACATTCCAGACCATGATGGACAACATCTTTGACAACTTGATAACAGAAGGAGTTGTGGTGGTGTACCTGGATGACATCCTAATATTCACAGAATCTCTAGAGGAACACCGGAAGGTCACTCAGAGAGTTATGGAGTTGCTCCAGAAACACAACCTTTTCCTTAAACCTGAAAAGTCCGAGTTCAAGATGACAGAAGTGGAATACCTCGGAGTGATTATTTCCCAGAATTCCATTAAGATGGACCCAGTCAAAGTAGCTGGAGTAACAGAATGGCCTACTCCATCTAACAGGAAGGAAGTGCAGTCCTTCTTGGGTTTTACCAACCTCTACCACATGTTCATCCAAGGGTTCTCTCACTTAGCCCATCCCTTGTTTGATCTCACATGGAAGGACACGGAGTGGAGATGGGGAGCAGGGGAGCAGTCAGCATTCGATTCACTCAAGGAACAGATTACAACGGCTCTGATTCTTGTCCTGCCAGACAACTCGCAACCTTTTCGGATTGAAGCAGACAGCTCGGATTTTGCAACTGGAGCCGTATTGTCTCAACAATCACCGGAAGACAACAAGTGGCACCCTGTAGTGTTCCTTTCCAAATCCCTTTCTCTGGTAGAGCAGAATTAAGAAATCCACAAGGAGATGTTGGCAATCATGAGAGTGTTGGAGGAGTGGAGGCATTTTGTGGAAGGTGCGGAGCATTGCTGTGAGATCTGGACAGACCACAAGAACCTTCAGTATTTCATGACAGCCAAGAAGCTCAACCGGAGGCAAGCTAGGTGGTCCCTACTCTTAGCCCGATTTGACTTCATCATGCATCACCATCCCAGAAAGAGCATGGGGAAGATGGATGCTCTGTCCTGTTGGTCCAATCACAGAACAGGCTTGGAGGACAACAACAACATGGTCCTACTTACTCCAAATTTCTTCACGGTCCAAGCATTGGAAGGCTTGGAGGCAGCAGGAGAGGGACAATGAATACTGAAGGATATCTGGAAGGGGATGCGAGATGGGGAAAAAGAGGAACCAGTGGCGAGGGCTGCAAAGGAATTACAAGGTTCGTCGAAGTCAGTGGAGTGGTCCCTGTCCAATGGACTTCTGTATTTCTGGGGCAAGATCTACGTTCTAGACACCTCCAATCTCCATCGTCAGATCATTGCGCTTTCTCATAACTCTAGATTGGCTGGTCGCAGCAGGGGATGGAAGACATTGGAACTGGTGTCTCAGAGTCAAGGTATGTTGGCAGGTATGTCTCTACCTGTGACATGTGCATTCGGACTAAATCATTCCTCTAACCGAAGAACTCCACCCTCTTCCCATTCCATCCGCTCCATGGGATACCATCAGCATAAACTTCATTGTCAAGCTGCCACAATCTGCAGGGCACAATTCCATCATGGTTGTTGTCAATTCCATCACAAAGCATGCACATTTCCTTTTCACTGTCACTACAATCTCTGCTGCTGGAGCCGCACACCTTTTCCTCAACCATGTGTGGAAACCTCACGGTCTCCCTTGGAAAGTTGTCTCCAATAGAGGTCCCCAATTTGTAGCAGAAATCACCTGGGAACTCTACTGGTTGCTCGGAATTAGGTTGGCAGCCACCACAGCCTACCACCCTCAGGGAGATGGACAGATGGAACTGGTCAACCAGGAACTGAAACGATATCTCCGACTCTTCACCAACCAAAGACAAGATGATTGGGTGGGGCTGCTGCCATTTGCAGAATTCCAGTATAACAACCAGGTTCATTCTTCCACTCAACAACCTCCTTTCCTCCTTGACACCAGGCATGTTCCTCAGATGGGCTTTGAACCAGACCAACCCTGGTCCCATGTGGAATCCATCAATGAGTTCAGAGACCGGATGAAGAACACCTTGGAGGAAGTGAAGGCGACTCTGGCCAAGTCAAAAGACGACATGACGCTCTACTACAATCGGAAATGGTCCCTGGCCCCAGAGTTCAAGGCAGGCAATATGGTTTTCCTCAATGCCAGGGACATTCAGACCACTCGACCTGAGTCGTGGCTTGCACTTTTGTTAACAATCTATCGGCCTTTGTCGACAGGCCATTGTGCACAGTACCAATGATTTTATTACAATGCTATTGTAATTGATTGTAATTGGTTGTAAATCATTGTAAACCAACATTGATCAATATACCTTCTAACCTTAACTGGACCCCAACTGAACCCTAACTGAACCCTAACCAAGCCCTAACCTAACCTAAGTTATTCAGAGAAGCCATAAAATGACATCAGCAGTGACCAAAAATGCAAAAGAAGCCATAGATTTTTCTGAAGAAGATTATGTAATTAACATATTCAATTGACAATCAGTCACAATTCAAAGCCATTGACAATCAATTACAATCCAAGGTCATTGACAATCAATTACAATACCATTGTAATAAAATCATCGGCAATTCATTGGAGCCATTGTTGTGTTTCTCTCTTGTCCTTGTGACATGTGACAATCATGAACAAGGTTGTTCCCTTGGCTCAGATCCAAAGGAATGGATCATAAAGGACATTGCTGGAGTTCTGCTCGCCATGGAGCTGGAACACTTTGTTGCAGTCCTTGGCCTTGCATATGAACTTCCATACCTACCCAATGACAATGTGCGTAGAGAAAGAGACTTGTTGCATTTTGCAATGGTAGACAACACATTCAGCTTTACAACAGGAATGATGCATAAGACTGGTGAGTGCATTTTGGATATTGTATACTATGGACATACTTACTTATATTCAATAAAAGAATTTGATAAAGCAAAAGCGGGTTCTTCCAATTCCACCTCCAATCGTATGAACAAATGCAAGATATTTGCCCCTGCAAGTCTTGCTTTCTCTAGCAAGGTTGCTGGTCTTTCTTCAACAACATGTAGGCTGTCTCTTCATGCATCAGATACTGGTATGGATATTGCATAAATTCACTCTCCTTCTCTTCTGACTTAAAATATATTGTATTGTACAGTCCCAATCTACAATGGGAGGAAGCATCAGCTCAAAGTTCCTGATGAGCTTCGAAATATACCTGATTTTCTCCCTTGTTATCTTGGTAACATTCCGGAATTCTCTCTTGCTCTGGTGGCATACACAGTGTCCACATACTCGCCCTCTTCTGGCGCTCGCAAGGATCAAGTCACCCTAAACCTTCATGTCCACTTTGGTGTCATATTGCACGAGCCATTTATGGAGTCTGCCGATGAAGAGTCTTGCGATGAAGAAAAGGATACCGCTAATAAGTAGCCATCTGTGAGTCACTTTTTCTTTTTTTTTTGCTATGCTATATATTCATTATTCATCATGCTAGTGGACAATTTTGTAGTTGTTTTGACCATCTCTAATTAAGCTCAACCTTGCCACGTCTCCAGATTGTTCAACACTAATCGCCAACACCAACAACACATTTTGTAGTTAATGCCTTAGGGCTGGCTGCTGTTTCTCTTTTACTCGTATCATTTCTGTGTTTAGGCATACCCTTATGAATATAAATATCTTATTCTTGCTAGACCCCCTCCATTGATAACAAGGTCAAAGTGTCATTGACTCCGACATTGGAGGGTAAGAGTCCTACTTTGCCAGGTCCCAACTTGAATATATATATGCTAACTTTGATTAAAATTCTGTAAAAATATCTTTAATGCATGACTAGTAACTACTGAATTGATTGAAATGGTACAGTAACAGGCAAAGCCAAAACATAACTAAATTTCCTGTAAAATTTCATTCATTGTGATACCCCGTGTCGTTAATCGCTTGATCTTGCATAGTGTGTGTTCCAGCATGATCACATTGTATTTCATTGCCACCTTTTCCTCCTCTTGTAGCTCTTTTTGAAGAACCTGGTCAAGGGATGTGAACACTTTGGCAACTTCTACTCTGCTGGCTTTTTTGCTTATCAAGCTGAGTAATTCCATTGCACCATTTGCCCCCATCTTGAGGGTGTAAATCAACCCACCCCATTCATGAGCTGTAGGCATCAGTAGTATACCAGCTTCAATGAGATCTCCACAGATAAGGAGTGCTGATAGGCCCCCGATATTGTGAAAGGATGAGATGAGCCATTTATGGACCTCTATAATGGATGGTTTGGTCGGTTTGTTGAATTTTGCACTCCATAACTGTTAGGGCAACTGCGGAACAACTTAGTCAAGATCTAGCAGGGGATCCTAAACATATATATAAACATAAAATACGACAGGGAAGCGCACCTAGCAGGGGATCCTAAAAGAAAAGGATAAAGCCCTGCTAAGGTGGGATGCATGTCTATATACCAAAAATCGGAGTTGAAATAATAAAATGATGAAAAATAATGAAATGATGAAAAAGATGGAGAATGGTAAAACAGTGATAGGAATGCTACATCACTGATCATCGGACTCCAGTATTGGAGCTTTGAGTGCACTCCGTCTTGGACTAGCGACGATGAGGAGGAATATACAGAGGTGACGGAGAAATATTGGAGGAGACATCGGACGAAGCGGAGCGTCCCCTAACAATAACAGGCGTTGGTCCCAGTAGTTACAAAGTAGATTTGTGCTGCGATCTGTTTGAGATTGACCATAGCAATTTCGCATAACATAGTAATTTTCTTCTTTGCCATGCTTGCCATGCTTCTTGGCTACTTTGTGTCCCTCCACCCAAAACTTTCCCCAATCAGCAAATGTGTTGAACCACTGGTATTGATCAGATTGTGCAAAGGGCGACCCAAAGAATACACCATGAAATGCAAGAACATTAAAAAACCAACACCATCTTTACCTGGAAACTGGTCAATGTCTGCATATATTTTGCGTCTGGCATTTGCAAGGGAGGGGGCATGCTGACAGAAGGGGAGAAAGAAATCAAGCTCTGATAAAACCTTCTTCATGATTTTTCCAGTTGTGGGCGGTACAAAGGAAGGAGATAGAATAGGAAGAAGATGACACAGATACCGAAGGACAATTCTCTGGGTATCAGAGACCTGACTTATATTGAGAAATATGTTCAATTATTCTATGCAATGAACTACTCACAATTATAGAAGATGCTGGGGAAGCATTCAGTGAGATGTCTGCCACAGCTGTTGGTTGGTTTGTGTTCTGGACCAGCTGTCATAGCATATTGAAATAAGTTATTTGAAGACAATGAACATTTCTGACGTCTACTCACCATCCCTGGTATGTCAGATTCCAGACCGTTAAGTCCCATCCATTCAGCAATTAGCTTTGATAGATATTCGAGTTTCTGATATTCCAATGATCCGGCAGTTGCAAATGGGTGAGAATCATATTGTTGTTGAAGTTCAGCCAATGACTTGTCAATGTTCGCTTTACTTGAACGCGCATTCCAGACATTAAATACTGTTGAGAATGGCATAGCATACATCTCCCATATTTTGTCAAGGAACAATATGGAAGATGGCGATTTGGACACCACGATGTTGATAAGCGAAAGTTGAAGAAGTGATAGTTCGTCTGATGGAAAATGAAGCCAAAGTCTCAAGATTGATGATAAGGTGGTAGAGATGAGCTTTGTTTGATCGTATATGAAGCGTCCTGGTGTGTAGGAGTAACTTTTGTGAAATTGAAGGTTGGGGAGATACTTGACAGAGTCAAAGGTGATGGTTTGTTTCTGGTTCACTGCTATTTCAACATTCCATGCAAGTTTTTCAATCCAGGAATGGCATGAGGAGCTTTCAACCGCATGTTGAACAATATGGATGAGCCATAAATGGAAATTCAAGGCACCCTGCATGCAGTATATGCGTGTGATGCATGACTCAATGATATTCAGATTGGAGGAATGTGTGAGCCCATTAAGATTAATCCAAAACTTTGGAATGTCATACACATTGTTCATCACAGTAGACCTTTTCTCTGTCAATCGCAGAATGCAGGAACAGGCTAACTGAGCACGACAGGGATCGAAATCGGCAGGCAGAACTGTATGAGACTTGATACCTTCCTTGAAGGCAAGAATAGCACGGTCAATGGATACCAGGGTGAGACCATTTAAAAACACTGAAATTTCAGCTGAAATAACTGTTAGATTAGACTGGCTCTGTAAGATGTATTTGCTCACAAGTACAATCCTTAGCCCATGATCGTTTCTGGACAGAACTTAGATTGTTGCCAAAGAGTTCAGATATGCTTGGCTGACGCAGTTCAAGCTCTTCATCATTTGGGTTACACAGGAATGAAATATTTATCCTGGGTTCTGTTGGAGTGGGTGTTTGGAAGGCAACTGAATGCTGGTGTAATGATGGTATTTGAGAAGTGGATTGGACATCCGTCATGTTGCTGTCATTTGAACCAATATCATGTAGGTTGGGGTTTTCTTCCGATGGGCACAGTGTATCGTTCTCTATACTCACATCCAGATTTGGAGAT
>Ga0193743_1003500_pt1 | contig 10497 bp, 6 predicted proteins | sample L2c2metaG_FD_143038 | JGI IMG/M metagenome (GOLD analysis project Ga0193743, IMG submission 143038) | Soil microbial communities from a riparian zone of the East river system, Colorado, United States - L2c2 | ecosystem: Environmental > Terrestrial > Soil > Riparian zone | place: USA: East River...
GTAATGACCGGCAGCATCGCGTTGCGGAAGGCGTAGGTGACGATCACCGTGCCCGGCGAGAGACCGCTGGCGCGCGCGGTGCGCACGAAATCCGACGACAGCACCGCCAGCATCGAGGCACGCGTCATGCGCGCGATCGGCGCCAACGAAAAAATCGCCAGGGTCAGTGATGGCAGGATCAGCTGGCTGAATGCGGAGCGGAAGGTCTCGAAATCACGCGCGATCAAAGCGTCGATCAGATAGAAGCCGGTCACCGCCGGCGGCGCGCTGTAAAACACATCGAGCCGCCCCAAGGGGGCCGGCGACCATCCGAGCTTGAAATAGAAAACATAGACCAGCACTAATCCAGTGAAGAACACCGGCAGCGACACCCCGGCCGTCGTCGTCACACGACAGAGATGGTCGATCCACGAGCCGGGACGGGTTGCGGCGAGCACGCCGAGCGGCAGCGCGATCGCGACTGAAATGACGAGGCCAAGCAGCGTCAGCTCTGCCGACGCCGGCAAGCGATTGCGGATTTCGGTCGCAACCGGCTGGCCGGTGGTGAGTGAATTACCGAAATCGCCATGCGCGAGATCGGCGGTGTAGCGGAAGAACTGCTCGATCAGCGGCTTGTCGAGGCCGAGTTTCTTGCGGATTTGCTCGACCGCCTCTTTGGTCGCCGCGGGCCCGGCGAAATACGCCGCGGGATCGCCGGGCAGCGCGCGCGTCAGCAGGAAGGTGACGATCACAACCCCGATCAGGCTCGGGATCGCGAACATCAACCGCTTGCCGATCATGGTCAGCATGACATCGACGCTCCCGCGAGTCGTCCCCGCGAATGCGGCGACCCATAGCCACCGGCGGTCATTATTACAAAAGGCCTCGACCACATCGCCCAATCGCAACTCCGCGCCGTATGGGTCCCCGCGTTCGCGAGGACGACGCTTGGAAATGTCGTCGCTGACTTGTGCATCGCTGCACTCATTCGCCTTATGCCTTCACCAACGCGCGATAATCGAGCCTGCGGTGGAACCAGTATTGATAGCCCGAGACATTCTTCTGCATCGCGACGTTGACGTAAGGCTGATACAGCGGGATGCGCGGAATATCTGTGAATGCCAGATCGACGAAGCCCTTCACGTCGGTGTCGTAGGTCGGTAGGTCGCCGGTAGAGGCCGCGGTGCGCGCGCCGTCGATCAGTTTATCCATCGCCGGCGACTTGTAGCTCATGGTGTTGAAGACGGAATTGTTGCCGTGATAGCACCAGTAGAAAAAGTACTCGGGGTAATCGAGCCAGCCCGAGAACACGTTGGTGTAGAGCGGCATTTCCTTCTTGTTCAATTCGGTGCGCCAGTTGGCGCCCGGCACTTTGTTGATCGTGGTCTTGATGCCGATCTGGCCCAGGCTTTCCTGCACCAGCACGCAGAGCGGCTCGTTCACGCCGGCAAAATTGAGGTCGAATGAAAGCGTGGTTTCGAAGCCGTTCGGGTAACCGGCCTCGCTGAGCAAGGCCTTCGCTTTTGCAATATCCGTGAAGTATTTGGTGGGCTGCGGCCACGCGACATCGGTCGACTTGGTTCCGGGCGCGCCGAACATCGGATTGGCGAGGCCAAACAGCACCGCATCCATGATCTTCTGATAGGGAATGGCGTAGGCCACTGCCTGGCGCACCTTCGGATTGTCGAACGGCGGCTTGGTAACGTTCATGCCGATGTACTGGATGCCGTTTGAGAACGGCAGCGACACGATATTGAGTTTGCCGGCCGCCTTGAGTTCCTGGAAATCCTTGTAGGGTAGCTCATAGGAGATGTCGGCGTCGCCGCGCTCCAGCAGCGCGCGACGGTTACCGGCCTGCGGCACCATGCGCCAGATCACGCGCTTGATCTTCGGCATCGGGCCACCGACCCAGTCGTCATTGCGCTCCATGATCACTTCGGTGCCGGCAGTCCACTTCGTCACCTTGTAGGCGCCGGAGCCCGCGGTCTGTTGCTTGGTGTATTCGAGGCCCCAGGGATCTTTCTCCGAGGCGTTCTTCTTCACCAGTTCGGAATTGACCACGCAGGGTACGATCACGGCGAGATCGGGAATCGTCAGCCGGTCCTTCTTCGCAAAGTCCACCCGCACGGTATTGTCGTCGACGATCACGAACTGCTCGGGCCTGGTCAGCGAACCCGCGCTCATCTGGAAGGTCGGGAAGCCGCCGACGCTGACGGCGCGATCCAGCGACCACTTGACGTCCTTGGCCGTCACCGGCGTGCCGTCGTGAAACTTCGCTTTCTTTTTCAGTTTGAAGGTCACCGACATGTCGCCGACGTTCATGTCTTCGGCGAGTTCGGGCTTGAACTTGTCGCGGTCGTAATACGGCACGCCGCCGGGACCGCTTTTCATCTCGTGACTGATCAGGCGGTCGTAACAATTCCACGACACTTCATAGCCGGGAACGTTGGTGCCGATGCCGTGAATGTCGAGATTGTTGGGGCCGCCTTCGGAGACGATCAGCAGCGTCTCCGAACGGGCGTCGGCTTTGGCGGCGGACCAGATGGCGGGTGCGGGCACCATGGCGCCAGCGGCAATTCCGGAGACGGATTTCAGAAAATCGCGGCGCTTCATGTGATGCTCCAAAACGCACGAGGGAATCGGATTGGAACTCGCATCGCAAAGTTCGTGCCAAATCTTAACGGAAGCCTAATTCCGCCTTAAGTTATTGATTTAGCATCTGAATGTTGTTTCTAGCGTGAGACACGGCCCGCATACACGAGGGTTCATTGCATACAAAGCGGCATGTTTGCCCATTGTAAGAGCAAATATTTCCATCGCCCTTTTCTTGGGCGACGCCGGCTAACTGCCGAGCCAAGGCAGGTCCGCGCCCTCCGTAGCCGTCAAATCGGCCAGAGCAATTCCTGCAGTTCGAACAAGTCACCGGCTTTCTGCTGCCACCCCTCGATGCAAATGTGCCTGACAGGATCGCTGGCGCGATGGAGCAGAAGAAGGGTCATCAGCCGTCGCTTCAGTGTCGGATCAATATCCGCGTTCGAATATCCGAATCCCCAAAACAGGCTTCGAACGCGGCGCGGCATTCCTGCGGTCATGAAGGCGCTTGGGCCGAGCAGGTCGTATTCGCCCCATCCCGTCATCACGTCGCCGAAGTCGATAAGCCCTGACAGGCACCAGTTTCCGTTATCGCGGCTCAACAAGAAGTTCTCCGGAATGTATTCGCCGGTCAGGATGACCGCTGGTGCCTTCATCGGAATGAGCGTTGCCGCATCGCCAAGGATATCGTCCAATCCGTCCAGATATTTTTGCGGCAATCCGAGACGCTGGTGCCGGGCGCGACAATCCGCGATTTGCCTTGAGATGAACTGGTCCCATCCCGGCTCGATGCGAGAAAGGTCTCCAACCGGAACACGCTGCACCTCTGCAATGGTCTCGCCGATCTGAACAAGGACGCGCTCTTTCTGATCCTCGGGCAGAGCGGGCCACGCCTCCGTGCCCAGAATGCCGGGCAGGCGTGTGATGATCAGATACGGCCAGCGGTCGCGCTCGCCTTCGAACACGATTTCGGGAATCGGAACGCCAAGCCGTCCGCGAAGCTGCGCCAGCGAAACGCGCTCCGATATGAACTGGTCGCGCAATATTGGAGGAAAAATCTTCAGGACAAGCTCGTGGCCGAAGCCGACGACAAGATTGGTGCCCGTCGAAAACACATGAGGCGCCGCGTGCGGCAAACCGTGGCTGTGCGCAATATCGAGCGCCACCGGCAACCATTGCGACGCATCAGCGCGCCACGCCTGAAAGGCCGCGATATTTTGTCCGCCTGGCAGTGAGTGCATGATTGTGGTCTGACTTCCCCCCGTAACGTCAATCGGCCGCGATCAGCCTAACCAGGAGCCAGTAGCGACGGCGCAACTACCGATCCGGATTCGCCCGCTCGAACTGACGCAGCAGGCGGTTGCCGCGCTCGACGGCGGAATCCAGCGCCGCCTGCGGGGTTTTTTTGCCGTTAAAGGCCTGCTCCAGTTCGTCGTCGATCACATCGCGAATCAGAACGAACGATCCGAGCCGAACCCCCTTCGAATTTTCGGTCGGCGTTTTCAGTGTGATCTGCTCGATCGAGATCGCCGTGCCGGGATTGCGATCGTAAAAGCCTTGCGCACGGGTCAAATCGAAGGCCGCCCGGGTAACCGGCAGATAGCCGGTGTTCTGATGCCACGCGGCCTGAATCTCTGGCTTCGACAGAAATCCAAAGAACTTGGCGACGCCGGTGTATTCGGCGCGCGGCCGGTCCCGCAGCACCCACAACGTCGCGCCGCCGATGGTAGTGTTTTGCGGCGCACCTTCAACGTCGGGCCAGTACGGCAACATGCCGTAGCCGACGTCGAATTTCGAATTGGTCTTGATATCGGCGCGCGTCGCCGACGAGCCCACGAAGATTCCGCACTCGCCCTTTTGAAACCGCGGCTCCGCCGTCGTGGCGCGGCCGCTGTAGTCGAACACCTTGGTGAGCTGCCATTGCGCAAGTTGCGCAATGTGGCGCACCATGATCGGATTGTTGAAAGTCAGCACCGCGTCGAGACCGCCGAAGCCATTGGCCTTGGTCGAGATCGGCAGATTGTGAAATGCGGAAAAATTCTCGACATTGATCCATGAAGGCCAGGACGTGGTCAAACCGCAAACGGTACCGGACGCACGCAGCCGCTTCGCAGCCGCGCCGACTTCAGGCCAGGTCTTCGGCGCCATTTCGGGGTCGAGGCCGGCGGCACGGAACAGGTCCTTGTTGTAATAAAGTATAGGCGTCGAGGCGTTGAACGGAAACGACAGCATGTTGCCGGCGACATCGGCATAGTAACCGGTAACGGCCGGAAGATACTCAGCCGGCGAAAACGCCTCCGACTCGTCCCGCATCAATTCGAACACCGGATAGATCGCGCCCTTCGCAGCCATCATGGTGGCGGTTGCGATTTCGTTGACCTGAACGATGGCGGGCTGGCTGCGCGAGCGAAACGCAAAGATCGCCGCCGTCACGGTCTCGGTATAATTGCCCTTGTAGCTCGGTACGATCCGGTACTCGGACTGCGATGCGTTGAAATCCGCAGCCAGCTTCTCCAGTTGCCGGCCGAGCTCGCCCGACATGGCATGCCACCACGTGATGTCGGTGACCGCCCAGGCCGGAGCCGCGAAGGTAACTGCCGCAGCGGCAGCAACGAGCTGCAAAACCCTCAAAGCCGACTTCGGGAGAACCATTCTAATCCGCCGCCGTTGCGAGGCAATTCTGCATGTCTCGCTCCCTCTTAAGACCCCGCGATGGCGGATTCAATCCGGAAGGTTCCGATTCACCGCGTATAAGCTACCCCGCGGATGGTGGATAGCCATGACCTGCACGATTCTGCTAAGTCGTATTGAACCTTTTCTCCGAACCATCGACATCATCATAGGGGATGAAGTACCCGTGTTTAACCGCGCCACCATTTCGCGGGCCGCTGCAATCGTTGTCGCGCTGTCGCTGTCGGCAGTCTCGACGAGCGCGGTTGCACGCGAATTCCGCGCCGCCGACACCCAGAGTGAAGATTATCCGACTGTACAGGCGCTGCGTCACATGGGCCGCATGATTGCGGAGCGCAGTGGCGGCCGCCATCAGATCCGGGTGTTTCATTCGCACCAACTCGGCGAGGAAAAGGAAACTATTGAGCAGACCCGCGTCGGCGCGATCGATCTCAATCGCATCAACGCGGCGCTGATCGGCAGCCTGGTGCCGGCCATGAACGTGCTGGCGATGCCGTTTCTGTTTCGCTCCATTGAGCATCTGCAGAAGGTGCTGGATGGGCCGATCGGCGACGAAATTCTGAACAGCTTCGCGCCCTATGGATTTGTCGGCCTGGCGTTTTACGACTCCGGTGCGCGTTCGATCTACAACAGCGTCAGGCCGGTCCGCTCCATCGCCGACATGAAAGGCTTGCGGCTTCGCGTGCAACAATCTGAATTGATGTCAGACATGATCAAGGCGCTCGACGCGGAGCCGATCCAGCTGCCCTATGGGCAAGTCCTCACCGGACTTACCAACAGGCTGATCGACGGCGCAGAGAACAACTGGCCATCCTTTGTCACCACCGATCATTACAAGTATGCCGGTTATTACACCCTCACAGAACACACGATGGGTCCGGAAGTGCTGGTGATGTCGCAGAAAGCCTGGGAAGGACTGTCGGCCGAGGATCGAAAGATCTTTCGCGAAGCAGCGGTCCGATCCAGTCACTTCATGCGCGAGAAGTGGAAGGATCTCGATGAGCGGTCGCGTCGGCAGGCAGAAGCCGCGGGCGTAACGATCGTGACGGACTTCGACCGCAAACCTTTCGAAGCCGCGATGGCTGGAATTTACGCAAAGGCGCAACGCGATCCCGCAGCGGCGGAACTGATCGAACGAATTCGCAAGGTGAAGTGAATTGGTCTTGGGAACATCCCAGCACGACGAAACTGCGGAACGGCCCGCGAGCCTCGCCGCGCGAGGTCGTTTTCGCATCGTCAGGCTGCTCCGCGCAGTACCGATCCGCTGGCGTATCCTGTCGATTGCCGCGCTGAACTCGGCGGTCGTCGTGGTGCTTGCCGCCATGATCTGGAACGGCGCCCAGGTGCTCGGTTCGGCGTGGGATGACGTGCGGCAGGTGCGGGAGTCGGACAAGATCCTGGCGCTGCTTGAGAGCGAGACCAGCCGCCTGCAGAACCTGATCCATCGCTATATCAATCAGCCGAGCCCCGAATTGTTCGCGGAGATCTTGCTTTTACGCGAAGCGGTTCTCGGCACGCTTACCACGCGCGCGTCGACCGACCCAATGTTGTCCGGATCGGTGGCGGAGCTTGAGCGCGTCACCGAGCGTTTCCTCAACGGCTTCGGCGAACTGCGCGCCGTCCAGGCGACAATCTCGAAAACCTACGAGGACCAGGTCTTGACCCCTGCCAAGGACATGGCCGGGCTTTATTCGATCATCGAGGGTGCAACCGGGCACCGCGACGCCCTGATCTGGCCGTCTCTCGGAAGATCCCGCGAGGCGTTTACCGCCATGCTGGTCGCCGCCAACGCATATTATCTGTCGCTGGCGAGCTCATCCGCCGAGGACGCCCGCAGGAATACCGAGACGATCGAAAAAACGATCCCTGTCATGTCCGACCTCGCCGACAACGACCTGCAGCGCATGGCCCTGCAGCGATTGAATACCCGGGCAGTGGCGTTGCGGGAGGGGCTTGCGAAACTGTCGGAACAACTCGCAAGCCGGACCGAACTCTTGCGCAACACCATCGACGCCAGCCAGGCCGACGCCATCGGCGCCATCGATCAATTGTCGGTCAAGATGCGGCAGCGCGAGCAAAAGGCGCAGGCGACATTCGATCGGACGCTGACCAATATATCCCGCAAGGTACTGTCTATCGCAGTGATTTTCCTCGGCGTCATCATCACCGCGGGCGTCCTGATCGCGCTGAGCATCCGGCTGCCGTTGCAGCAGATCATGGCGGCGATGCACGCGATCACATCGGGCGATTATGATCGGCGCGTGCAGGGAACAGACGCCAGGGACGAGGTCGGCGCGATGGCGCGGGCGGTCGAGATATTCCGCAAAAACGCTATCGCCAAGCGCAAGACTGAAGATGAGTTGCGCAGTTCGAAGGAGGAAGCCGAGGGCGCCCTGCTCGAACTGAACGCCGCCCAGCAAAACCTGATCGACGCTGAGCGCCTGGCGGCGCTCGGCGGTCTGGTCGCCGGTGTCGCCCATGAAGTGAATAACCCGATCGGTATCAGCCTCACGGTGGCGTCCAGTTTCTCGCGCCGCGCGGAAATGTTCGAGGCCGAGTTGAAATCCGACGGGCCGTTGCGCCGGTCTCAACTCGAGGAATTCGTGCGGACCTCGCGCGACGCCGCCCAACAATTGGTGGCTAACCTGCATCGCGCCGGCGAACTGATTCAGTCCTTCAAACAGGTCGCGGTGGACCGCTCGCATGCAGAGCGCCGGCAATTCGCTCTCAGCGAGGCGACCGATCAGATCGTCGCCAGCCTGCGGCCGGTTCTGAAGAAGGCGTCGATCACCCTGTCGGTCGACGTGCCGGACGGCCTTGTCATCGACGGTTACCCGGGTTCGTATGGGCAGATTCTGACGAATCTCTTCCTCAACGCGGCAAATCACGCCTTTGGCGACGGCCGGTCCGGGGCAATCTCGATTTCAGCCAGACCCCGCGGCAATGACGACGTCGAGATCATTTTTGCCGACAATGGGGCCGGAATGACGCCGGACGTGCAGCGGCAGGCGTTCGACCCGTTCTTTACCACCCGCCGCAACGAAGGCGGCACCGGATTAGGCCTGCACATCGTCTATAATTTAGTAACCCAGCAACTCGGCGGCCGTATGATGCTGGATTCAAGACTAGGACAAGGCACTACATTTCGCATTATCATGCCGAGGGCCGCCAAAGGCGGCTCCGCCACCACGGACTCAGCAAGCGACGGGACCCCTCAATGGCCGAACCGGACGATGTCCTCCACCTGATCGACGATTCCGGAACCGCTCCGGAGGCGTCGACAGCGCGCAAATGGAAGGTCGCGGTCATCGACGACGATCATGCCGTGCACGAAGGTACGCGGTTTGCGCTGAGCGACTACAATCTCAACGGCCAGACGCTCGAAATCCTTTCGGCCTATTCGGCGGCCGAGGGCCGGACCTTGATGCGCGCGCATCCCGATGTCGCCGCCGTGCTGCTCGACGTCATCATGGAAACCGACGCTGCGGGCCTCGATCTGGTCGAGTACATCCGCAACGAAATCAAGAACGAGACCGTCCGCATTATCCTGCGCACCGGGCAGCCCGGACAGGCGCCCGAGCGCCGCGTGATCGTCCAATACGACATCAACGACTACAAGGCGAAGACCGAGCTGACGGCCGACAAGCTGTTCACCTCGCTGACCGCGGCGTTGCGCAGCTACCAGCAGCTCGAACGCATGGTTCAAACCCGGCGCGGGCTGGAAATCATCATCGATGCCGCCTCGACCTTGTACGACTTCAAATCGATGCAACGCCTGGCCGAGGGCGTGCTGACCCAGCTCGCCTCGCTGCTCAACGTCGATTGCGCCGGTATATTGGTATTGCGCGACGATGGCGGCACCGCCGGCACCGATTTTTCGGTGCTCGCGGGCTCGGGCTGCTACAGCCGGTTCATCGGAACGGTCGGATCGAAATCGCTCGATCCGGATTTGCGGCAAATGGTCGAAGCGGCATTTCAGCGCCGCAAGAACGAGTTTGCCGACCACCGCAGCGTTCTTTATCTGCGCACCGGCAGCGGACGCGAAGTCGTCGTGCTGTTGCAGGCTGAACGCCCGCTTTCGGATACCGACCGCGCGCTGGTTGAGATTTTCTCCAGCCGGCTGTCGATCGCCTTCGACAACGTGATTCTTTATCAACAGCTGCACGAGGCCAACACCCAGCTTGAGGACCGCGTCGCCCAACGCACCCGCGCGTTGATGCAGGCCAACCGCAGATTGTCATCGCAGTGGCTGCGGCTGCAGCGCGCCAACGGCTTCAAGAACGAAATTCTCGGCACCGTCGCCCACGATCTGAAGAATCCGCTCGGCGTGATCCTCGGCCGCACTGAAATGCTGACTGAACTGATCGGCGCCGGCTCTTCCAAGGAGAGCGTCACCGCCCAGGTCGAACACATCCGCGATGCCACCAAGCGGCTGACCTCGATGGTCGACCATCTGATTTCGGACGCGATGGCCGATGCCTTCGACATCACGATTCGTCGCGAGCCGGTCGATATCGCGGCTTTGGTCAGCGAAGTCGCCGATGCCAATCAGCCTTTGGCCGTCAACAAGCAGCAGATCATCACGGTGTCGGCGCCGCCAAATTTCGTGACAATGTGCGATGCCGACCGGATGCGGGAGGCAATCGACAACCTCGTCAGCAACGCCATCAAATACAGCCCAATCGGCGGCAAGATCACAGTGCTGGTGAGCCACGAGCAGGACAACACCGTCATCCGGATTGCCGACGAAGGCGCCGGTCTTTCTCCAGAAGATCTGGGACGATTATTCGGCCGTTTCCAGCGGCTCTCTGCGAAACCCACCGCCGGCGAAAGCTCGACGGGCCTTGGGCTTTCGATCGTCAAGCGTATTATCGACATGCATGGCGGCGAGGTGATAGCGGAAAGCGGCGGACCCGGACAGGGATCGACCTTCACCGTCACATTGCCCGCGACAGACGTGTCCTGAACATGAGCCAGAGTCAGCACATCATCATTGTCGACGACGAGGCGCCGGCCCGCGAGATGGTGGGCGAGTACCTCAAGATGCATGGCTTTACCGTGACGCTCTGTGACGGCGGCAAAAGCCTGCGCAGCGCCATCGATGCCAGTGTGCCCGATCTCGTGGTGCTCGATCTGAATATGCCGGAGGAAGACGGGCTTTCCATCATTCGCGATCTGAAAAGCCGCACCAATGTTCCGGTCATCATGCTGACCGCTACCGCAAGCCCGATCGAC
>Ga0193743_1003501_pt1 | contig 10495 bp, 11 predicted proteins | sample L2c2metaG_FD_143038 | JGI IMG/M metagenome (GOLD analysis project Ga0193743, IMG submission 143038) | Soil microbial communities from a riparian zone of the East river system, Colorado, United States - L2c2 | ecosystem: Environmental > Terrestrial > Soil > Riparian zone | place: USA: East River...
GCATCAGAAGGAGAAAGAGATGATCTACGAACTGCGAGTCTACAAATGCGTGCCCGGCCGACTGCCGGCGCTGATCAACCGCTTCGCCACCATCACGCTGAAGCTGTGGGACAAGCATGGCATCAAGCAGGCCGGCTTCTGGACCACCCTGGTGGGCGAGTCGAACATGGAACTCTATTACCTGCTGGCCTGGGAGTCGCTCGCCGACCGGGAGAAGAAGTGGAACGCCTTCGCCGCCGATCCGGAGTGGCACGCCAAGCGCGCCGAGACCGAGAAGGATGGTGCCATCGTCGCCAACGTCTCCAACCAGTTCTTGATGCCGACGGCGTTCTCGTCGGTGAAGTGACGACGGATCACTCCGCCTTGAGGCCCGTTTCCTTGGCGAGGCGGGCCCACTTCGCGTAATCGGCGGCGACGTAGGCCGCGAACTGGGCGGGCGTGCCGAATTGCGGATCGGCGCCGAGCTCGATGAATTTCTGTGCGATCTCCGGCGAGCGGATCGTCGTATCGACGGCTGCGTGCAGGCGGTCGACCAGAGGCGGCGCGGCGCCGGCGGGCAGGAAGATGCCGTAGGAGATGGCGGCCTCATAGCCCGGCAGACCCGACTCGGCGATGGTCGGGATGTCGGGCGCGGCCGCCGAGCGCGTCAACGATGTCTGACCGAGAGCCCGCAGCTTGCCCGCCTTGACGTGCGGCAACGCCGTGGCGAGACCGCCGAAATAGATGTCGACCAGGCTTGCCATCAGGTCGGCCATGGCGGGTCCGCCGCCCTTGTAGGGCACGTGCACGATGTCGAGATGGCCCATCGACTTGAAGAGCTCGAGCGCCAGATGGGTGGCGCCGCCGGCACCGGCCGAGGCGCCATTGAGCCTGCCCGGCCGGGCGCGGGCGAGGGCCAGAAGCTCGCTCACGTTCTTGGCCGGCAGGTCGGGCCGCACGACCAGCAGCATCGGGTTTATGCCGACGGGCGCCACCGCGGCGAAGTCGATGCGCACGTCGTAGGACAGATTGGGGTTGAGCGCGGGCGCCACCGTGGTCGAGCCGTTCGAGGCCAGCATGAAGACGCTGCCGTCGGGTGGTGCCTTGGCGACCGAGGCCGCGGCGATCTCGCCATTGGCGCCGCCGCGGTTCTCGACCACCACCGAGCGCTTCAGCCGTTCGGCGATGCCTGGGGCCACGATGCGCGCCAACAGGTCGTTGGGTCCGCCCGGCGGAAATCCCACGATGAATCGCAGGGGACGGTCGGGAAAATCCGCCGCTTGGGCGCGGGCGGCCACGTGGGGCAGACCGGCGAGCGGCAGCGAGGAAAGTCCGGCGATTGCGGAACGGCGGCGGAGCAGGGACATCGGCGCCCATGCTAGGCTGCCTCGCTTCTGGGAGGAAACAAAATGAAACGCAGGATTTTCGTCGGCGCGGGCGTCGCGGCGCTCGCGGGTGCCCCAGTTCGGGCACAAACCAGGATAGGCGGCGACGTCCGCTTCTACTGCGGCTTCGCGCCGGGCGGCACGGCCGACCTGCTGTGCCGCATCCTTGCCGACGCGGTGACGCCGGAAGTCGGCCAGAAGGTGATCGTCGATACCAAGACCGGCGCATCGGGCTTCATCGCCAACGAGACCGTCGCCAACGGCGCGCCGGATGGACGGACGATCGGCTTGGCCGCGATGGCGGCGATGTGCGTGGCGCCGGTGATGCCGGGCCAGAAGCTGCCGATCAACGTCGACACCGACCTGACGCCGATCGCCAATATCGCCGGCGTCTACAACATGCTGGTGTTCGGCAAGCACGTGCCGTTCCGCACCGTGCCGGAGCTGATCGAGCAGGCCAAGAAGAACCCGGGCAAGCTCAGCTACGCCTCGGCCGGCAACGGCACGTCGCAGCACCTGGCGGGCGAGCTGTTCCAGAAGATGGCTGGCGTGAAGCTTCTGCACGTGCCCTATCGCGGCGGCGCGCCGGCGATCCAGGACATGGTGGCGGGCAATTGCGACATGATGTTCGGCAACATGCCGGAGTTCTTGGGCCAGATCGGCGGCGGCGGGTTGATCCCGATCGCCTTCGGCTCGCCGCATCCCTCGCCGCTCTTCCCCAACCTGCCGGTGATCTCGAAATACCTGCCAGGCTTCGAGGTGGTGAACTGGTTCGCCGTGTTCGGTTCGAAGGGCCTGCCGGCCGACCTGGTCGGCGCCTGGAACAAGGCGCTGCGCGCCGCCGTCGCAAAGCCCGACGTGCAAAAACGCTTCGTCGAGAACGGCATGGACACGGTGATCGGCTCGCCCGAGGAGCTCAAGGCCACCATCGTCGCCGATCGCAAGAAGTGGGCAGCGGTGATCCAGGAAGCCGGCATCCGTGCGGATTAATGCTGAGTTACGACATGCCGCTCGCGACAACAAAACACGGAACGCTGCACTACGACGTCATCGATCAGGTCGCGCCGTGGCGCGAGCAGCGTAAGGCGATCCTGTTCCATCACGGGATCGGCGCCTGCGCGGAAATCTGGGCAGGATGGCGCCCGGCGCTGGCCGATGCCTACCGGCTCGTCACTTTCGACATGCGCGGTTGCGCGCGGTCGGACATTCCGGCGGCCGACTACGCCTGGTCGCTTGATCTCCTGGTCGAGGATTTGTTCGCGGTGGCCGATGCCGCGGGGTTGAAACAGTTTCATCTCGTCGGCGAATCGATCGGCGGCACGGTCGCTCTGGCCGCAGCGCTTGCACGGCCCGAGCGGATCGCCACGCTCACCGTCAGCAACGGCGCTCATCTCGGCGCCTCGATCCAGCGGGTCGAGGCGTGGCGGCGCCAGCTCGATACGGGCGGGGTGAAGGCGTGGTCCGACGCCTTCCTGCCCGATCGCTTCCACGACGATGCGCTGTCGCCCGAGCGGCTGGCCTGGTTCGCCAACCAACAGGAAGCGTGGCCGCGCGAGTCGATCCTCAATGCACTTGGCGTGCTGATTGGCGCCGATCTTTCGGGCCGGCTGCAGGAAATAAGGTGTCCGACCCTGCTGCTGCATCCCGACGGCAGCCCGTTCATCCCGGTGCCGGTCATGGCTGAATTGCATCGCCTGCTGCCCAATTCAGAGCTCAACGTGATCGGCCATGCGCGCCACGGACTGCCTTATTCACACGCCAAACGATGTGCATCGCTGCTGCGGACTTTTCTCGACTCCCGGACGGCGGGCTGATATCCGTTCGCCCCTACGTCCCGGGGAGGACGACAAATAACGCAAGAGGGAATGAATGAGACGCGTATTGGCCGGCCTCGCCGCCGTGGCGATTGCCCTGAGTGCAGCCCCCAGCTTCGCCCAGGAAAAGCTCACCGTCTGGTGGGTCAAGGGCTTCTATAAATCCGAGGACGACGCGCTCTACGCGGCGATCAAGAAATACGAAGCCAAGACCGGCGTGAAGGTCGAGCTTTCGCAGTACGCAGTGCAGGACATGAACGCCAAGTCGGTGGCCGCGCTCGATGCCGGCACGCCGCCCGACATCGCCTATTCCGACACGTACGACGTGCAGACCGCCGGCAAGTGGGCGTTCGACGGCAAGCTCGAGGACATCACCGACGTCATCGAGCCGATGAAGGACCGCTTCGCGCCGGTCACCATCGAGACCGCCTTCCTCTACAACGACAAGACCAAGAAGAAGGCCTATTACGGCTTTGCGCTGAAGCAGCAGACCCTGCACATCCAGTACTGGAAGGACATGCTGGGCCAGGCCGGCTTCAAGGAAAACGACATCCCCGGCACGTGGAAGGAATACTGGTCGTTCTGGTGCGACAAGGTCCAGCCGGCCATCCGCAAGGCGACCGGCCAGCGCATCTACGGCATCGGCAGCCCGATGGGCGTGGAGTCGACCGACTCCTTCCAGTCGTTCCTGAGCTGGGTCGACGCCTACAACGTCAAGCTGGTCGACGATTCCGGCAAGCTCCTGGTCGACGATCCCAAGGTCCGCGAGGGCCTCATCAATGCGCTGAAGGACTACACCGACGTCTATGTGAAGGGCTGCACGCCGCCCTCGTCGACGACCTGGAAGGATCCCGACAACAACGTCGCCTTCCACAACAAGACGATCGTAATGACGCACAACTACACGATCTCGATCGCCGCCAAGTGGCTGGACGACGCCAACAACGAGCAGCTGACGCCCGAGCAGCGCGCCGCCGGCCGCAAGGCCTATGACGAGCTGATCGCCACCGCGGGCTTCCCCAAGAAGCCGGACGGCACGCCGATGGTCTACCGCACCGCTGTCAAGGTCGGCGTGATCTTCGAGGGCTCCAAGAACAAGGTGCGCGCGCGCGAGTTCCTGAAGTTCCTGATGGAAGAGGACAACCTCCGCCCCTACGTCGAAGGCGCCCTCGGCCGCTGGTTCCCGGTGACCAAGGCAAGCCAGGAAAGCCCGTTCTGGCAGGCCGACAAGCATCGCAAGGCGGTCTACGACCAGTTCAAGGCAGGCACTTTGCCTTTCGAGTTCACCAAGAACTACAAGTTCACCATCCTGAACAACGAGAACGCCTGGGCGAAGGCGATGAACCGGGTGGTCAACGAGAAAGTGCCCGTGGACAAGGCGGTCGACGAGCTGATCGCCCGTATCAAGCAGGTCGCAGGCTGATCCTGCCGGCGTTTGGGTAAAGCGTAGTGACTGCAACCACGACCAACATCGTCGAGCCCACCCGCCGGCAACCCCGGCGGGTGGGCTTTGCCTTGTCGGAGAAGCAGGTCTGGGCGCTCCTGTTCACGGCGCCCTACATCGTGATCTTCCTGGCCTTCGTGGTCTTTCCGGTGGGCTACGCCTTCTGGCTGGCGCGCGATCCGCATCTTTACGTCGAGCTCTCCGAAGATCCGATCTTCCTGCGCACGGTGGTGAACACGCTGGTGTTCCTGATCGTGGCCATCAACGTGAAGATGGTGATGGCGCTCTTCCTGTCGGGCTTCTTCACCCACAAGCGCTGGTGGGTGAAGGTCTTGGCCGTGCTGTTCGTGCTGCCCTGGGCGGTGCCGTCGATCCCGACCATCCTGTCGGTCCGCTTCATGCTCAATCCCGAATGGGGCGTGGTCAACACGCTGATCTTCAGCCTGACCGGCGACGACGGCCCGAACTGGCTGAACGACCCGACGCTCGCGCTGTCGCTCTCCATGGTGGTGCACATCTGGAAGTCGCTGCCGTTCTGGACCCTGATCCTGCTGGCCGGCCGGCTCGCCATCCCGGGCGAGCTCTATGAGGCGGCGTCGGTCGACGGCGCGGGCGCGTGGCATCGCTTCCGCTTCATCACCTGGCCGTCGATCAGCACGCTCTACGTCACCTGCACCTTTCTCTCGATGATCTTCACGGTCGGCGACTTCAACAGCGTCTATCTGCTGACGGGCGGCGGCCCGGCCGACCTCACCCACGTGCTGGCGACCCTCGGCATCCGCTACCTGCGGCTCGACCAGGTCGGGCTGGCCATGGCCTCGATCGTGTGCGCCCTGCCGCTGATCCTGCCGCTGGTGTTCGTCATGATGAAGCGGCTGTCGAAATGACACCGCGCAAGTTGATGCGCGGCGTCAGCACTGAGGCAGCCCTGCTGCTGGTCGGCATTCCGGTGCTGCTGTGGACGCTGATTCCGATCTACCACATGTTCCTGTTCGCGATTTCGCCCAAGGACGCGGCTTTCTCGGGCCAGCTCTGGCCGAGCCATCCGACGTTCCGCAATTTCGAGATCGTGTTCGGGCAGAAGCACCACTTTCTCTACAATTTCTGGCGCCAGATGTTCAATTCGCTGGTGATCTCGTGCGCCACGGCGGTGTTGACCCTGATGATCGCCAGCGCCGCGGCCTTCGCCATCAGCCGCCTGCGCATGAAGGGCGGCCGTTGGGTGATGAACCTGGCGCTGTTCACCTACTTCATACCCGCCGCCTTCCTCGCCGTGCCGATGTACAAGACGATGGGCATGTACGGGCTTTTGAACAACGACTGGGCGCTGATCCTGGCGATGGTGACGGTGGCCTCGCCCTACGCCATCTGGATCCTGCGCCAGGCGTCGGACAAGCTGCCGGTCGAGCTCGACGAGGCGGCGCTGATCGACGGCGCCTCGCCGTTCCAGCTCTTCCGTTTGATCTATATTCCGCTGATGGTGCCGTCGCTGATTGCCGTCGGCACCTATGCGCTCCTGCTGGCGTGGAACGAATATCTCTACGCCTTCCTGCTGCTGTCGCGCGAAACCTCGCTCACCTTGCCGGTGGCGCTGGGCAACTTCCTGTCGGCCGACGATTCGCCGTGGGAGCTGCTGATGACCGCGGGCTTCATCTACGCCCTGCCGCCGGCGGCGATCTATTATGCCTTCCGCAAGTACATGTCCTCCGGCCTCACCGCCGGCGCGGTGAAAGGCTAGACTCAAGCGGACCGCGGGCGTCCCGCCCGCTCATGATCATGAGCGGGCGGGACGCCCGCGGTCCACAAGAGCATGAAGCTCAGGCGCGGGCAGGCTGCAGCGGCGGCAGGGCTGTGGCGCGCGCCGCCAGCCGCTTGCGGTCGTGCTCGGGCCGGATGAAGAAGAGGCCGATCAGGCCGCCCACGATCAGCAGCGCGCCCAGGACGACATAGCCGCGCTCGTAGCCCGCCATCGGCGTGGCGGCATTCTGCACCATGGCGCCCATGACCAGCGGGGCCAGCACGCCGGCCAGGGTCACGACCGAGGTCGTGATGGCCAGCATGGCGGCGCGCTGCGGCTGCGGCGTGAGCTCGCTCACGATCATCGGCAACACGACATAGATGGTGCTGCCGATCGCGCCGCCCACGACCACCATCGCCAGCTTGAGCTCCGGCGTCGGCATGCTGCCGACGAAGGGCAGGATGCAGCCGCCCAGGATGACGGTGGCGGAGGCGAAGGCGCCGCGGCTGAGCCGGCTCGAGACGCCGGCTTTCTTCAGGCGCTGCGAGATCGCGCCGCCGCCCAGCACGACGAACATGCCGAGGATCCAGGGCAGGATGCTGAGATTGCCGCCGAGCTGCTGGCTGTAGCCCAGGCCGCCCACCAGGTAGGACGTGAACCAGGTGAGCCCCAGCGCCAGGCCCCAGTAACTTGCGAATCCCGCGCAGCAGCTGGCCACGATGCTGGGGCAGCGGATCGACCAGGGTGCCCTCGCGGCCGAAGACGAGCCACAAAGCGGTCCACAGCAGTCCGGCGATGCCCAGCGCGCCGAACGCCCAGTGCCAGGAATAATTGACGATGATCCAGTTGAGCGCCGGCACGGCGATGATGACGCCCAGCGCCGATCCCTGGGCGATGATGGCGGTCGGCATGCCGCGATGCGAATCGGGGAACCACTTGTAGATGGCGTGGGTGGCGACCGGCGAGGCCGGGCCTTCGCCCGCGCCCAGGATGATGCGGCAGGCGATCAGCACTTCCAGGCTGACCGTGCCCAGCATGGGAAACTGCACCAGCGACCACACGATCGCCATCACCAGCAGCGTGTGGCGCGTCTGCACGCGGTTGGTGATGAAGCCCACGATCACCGCCGAGAGGGCGAACAGGAAGAAGAACGACGAGCCGATCAAACCGAACTGCTCGGGCTTCAGGTTCAGGTCGGCCATGATCGGCTGCGCGGCCAGCCCGACCACGACCTTGTCGGCGAAGTTTATGAGCATGAACAGGAAGATCAGCGCGGTCATGCCCCACGCGCCCTTCAGCGGACGAGTCTGCCCTGTCACCTGGCCGTTACTCCCTATGCCCGTTGGATCGGGCTTGGCGCCATGAGACAGGAGCCATGGCCGGGACGCAAGGCGGCGCCGTCGCATTTCGCAGTCAGCCGCCGGCCGGTTGCAGGGACGCTGCGGGAAGGGCGTGGCGCGCCAACTCCTGACGGTCTTGTTCAGGCCGGATGAAGAGCAGGCCGATCAGGCCGCCCGCCAGCAGCAGGCCGCCCAGGATGAGATAGCCGCGCTCGTAGCCTGCCGTGGGCGTCGCGGCATTCTGCACGACCGCGCCCATGACGAGCGGCGCGATGACGCCGGCCGAGGTCATGACCGAGTTCACGATGGCCAGCATGGCGGCGCGCTGCTTCTGGGGCGTGAGCTCGCTCACGATCATCGGGATCACGACATAGATCGTGGCGCCGATGGCGCCGCCCAGGGTCAACAGCGCGATCTTGAGTCCGGGGGTCGGCATGTGGCCGACGAACAGCAGCAGGCAGCCGCCCAGGAACACGGTCGCCGAGGCGAAGCCGCCGCGGCTGAGGCGACTCGAGTAACCGGCTGTCTTCAGGCGCTGCGAGATCCAACCGCCGAGCAGCACGACCACCAGGCCGATCAGCCAGGGCAACACGCTGAGATCGCTGCCGGTCGACTGGCTGTAGCCCAGCCCGTCGACAAGATAGGAAGTAAACCAGGTGAGCGTGAGCGCCAGCCCCCAGTAGGTGACGAAGCCCGCGCAGCAGGCCGCGATGATGCTGGGGCAGGTGAGCAGGTAGCGGTAGGGCACAGTCCCGCCGACCGCCGCTTCCTCGCCGACCGGCGGATCGACCAGCGTGCCTTCGCGGCCGAACAACGCCCACAGCACCACCCACGACAGGCCGGCCAGGCCGAGCGCGGCGAAGGCCCAGTGCCAGGAATAGCGGACGATGATCCAGTTGAGCACCGGTACGGCCACGATGACGCCGATCGTCGAGCCTTGCGCGATGACGGCGGTCGGCATGGCGCGGAGCGAATCCGGGAACCATTTGTAGACCGCGTGCATGGCCACCGGATAGGCCGGCCCCTCGGCAATGCCGAGAAAGATGCGGCTGGCGATCAGGACCTGGAGCGTCGTCACGCCCAGCATCGGGAACTGGACCAGCGACCACAGGATGGCCATGGCCAGCAGCGAATGCCGCGCCGCCACGCGGTTGGTGACGAAGCCCACCAGCACGGCCGAGACGGGGAACAGGAGGAAGAACGCCGAGCCGATCAGGCCGAACTGCTCGGGGCTCAGTTTCAATTCGGCCATCAGCGGCTGGGCGGCGAGGCCCAGCACGGCCTTGTCGGCGAAGTTGATGAACATGAAGAGGAAGATCAGGGCAGTCATGCCCCAGGCCCCCTTGAGGGGCCGGTCTCGAACGATCACGCCACGCTTCTCCCCCGGTCGGCACATGAGACAGGAGCGGCGCGGGGTGCACAAGTGGCGCGTCGCGGCGGCGGCCGGCATACTGCCGGCAACGAGAAAGCAATCGGGAGAGCAACGCGATGAGCGGGGCCAAAAAGCTCGGAAGGCGACCGCTGTTGGTGGCTCTCGCCGCGTCGGGCGTGGCGGGAGCTGCGCATGCGCAGGCATTTCCGAGCGGGGTCACCTTCGTGGTGCCGTTTCCGCCCGGCGCCTCGACCGACATCAGCACGCGCATCGTCGCCGACAAGCTCACGCAGATGTGGGGCCAGCCCGTGCTGATCGACAACAAGGGCGGCGCCAACGGCATCATCGCCGCCGAAGCGGTGATGCGCGCCAAGCCCGACGGCTACACCGTGCTCGCCACCTCGTCGATGACGCATGCCGGCAATCCCTCGCTGTACGAGAAGCTCGGTTACGATGCGATCAAGGACTTCGAGCCGATCACCCGCTTCAGCCTGGTGCCCATGGTGGTGCTGGTCAACAAGGAGCTGGGCGTCAATTCGTTGGCCGAGCTCACGGCCAGGCTCAAGGCCGAGCCCGGCGAGCATGCCTACGGCGCCGGCGCCGTTTCGGCGCGGGTGGTGTCGGAGCTCTACAAGATGCTGATCGGCTCCGACGCGCTGTTCGTCGGCTACAAGAACAGCCAGCAGGCCATCAGCGACATCCAGAGCGGACGCTTGAGCTTCATGATCATCGACCTGGTGGGCGCCAAGGGCATGGCCGACAACGGCTACGCCAGGGCGATCGCGGTGACGCAGCCCACGCGCGTTTCCGCCCTGCCCGACGTGCCGACGACGGCGGAGGCGGGACTGCCCGCGCTCATGTTCACGACCTGGTCGGGTTTTTATGCACCCCGGGGCACGCCGCGCGAGATCGTCCTCAAGCTCAACAGGGACATCATCGCCGCCGGCACCTCGCCCGAGACCTCGGCCAAGCTCGATGCCCTGGGCGGCTCGCGCGACTTTACGACGCCCGAGGAGTTCGCGGCCTTCACCGCCAGCGAGCTCGAGGCCTGGCGCAAGGTCATCCGCGCCGCCGACATACACGCCGAGTGAGAGCAAGGAGCGCGGCCCCTCCTGGGGAGAGGCGCTTTCGCCTTGTCGGCGGCGGCTGTCCGGCTTCGGAGGGGTTTCCGCAATTTCCGCAAGCGCTGCGCCAATCAAGGCTGGAGCTCTTCCGGAAGGGTTGGCGCAGTTAGCGCAGTTAGCGCAGTTAGCGCTAGCCATTTGGGCCGACGAAAAACGTTGGAGGCCGAAACACTGGTCGCCGGCTGGGGTGTGCAAAGAAGGCCATGACGCCGATCCTCTGTTCGTGAAGCTCGGCAGGCATACGCCACAACATTGCTCAGTTCTGTCAAGAGCGAAGCGTCATCGGCGAGCAGAATAAT
>Ga0193743_1003502_pt1 | contig 10495 bp, 10 predicted proteins | sample L2c2metaG_FD_143038 | JGI IMG/M metagenome (GOLD analysis project Ga0193743, IMG submission 143038) | Soil microbial communities from a riparian zone of the East river system, Colorado, United States - L2c2 | ecosystem: Environmental > Terrestrial > Soil > Riparian zone | place: USA: East River...
GAGGAAGCCAGGCAGGCCGCCGGCCCGATGCTGGCCATGTTCGGCCAGATGGGCGGGCTGGCGTTCGGCAGCCAGCTGGGCACCGGGCTGGCGCAGCTCGCCACCGAGGTGCTCACCTCCACCGAGATCGGCCTGCCGCTCGGCCCGACCGGCACGGCGGCGCTGCTGCCCGCCGCGATCGAGTCGTTCACCACCGGCCTGGACCGGCCGGCCAGTGAGGTGATGGTCTACCTCGCGGCTCGGGAAGCGGCACACCACCGGCTGTTCGCGCACGTTCCGTGGTTGTCCCAGCGATTGGTCGGCGCGATCGAGGAGTACGCCAGGGGAATCCGGGTGGACACCTCGCGGATCGAGGAGATCGCCCAGCAGATCGACCCGGCGGACCCCCAGTCGCTGGAGTCGGCCATGCAGTCCGGGCTGTTCGAGCCGCCGACGACCGAGGAGCAGCTCACCGCGCTGTCCCGGTTGGAGACGCTGCTCGCCCTGGTCGAGGGCTGGGTGGACGTGGTGGTGAGCGACGCGGTGACCGGCCGGCTGCCCGGCGCGGACGCGCTGCGCGAGACGTTGCGCCGCCGCCGTGCCTCCGGTGGCCCCGCTGAGCAGACCTTCGCCACCCTGGTCGGCCTGGAGCTGCGGCCGCGCCGGCTGCGGGCCGCCTCCGACCTCTGGCGCCTGCTCACCACCGAGTGCGGCACGGTCGGGCGGGACGAGGTCTGGGCCCACCCGGACCTGATCCCGGACGTGGCGGACCTGGACGACCCCGCCCAGTTCGTGGAGCGGCGCAAGTCCGACGTGTCCGACCCGATCGCCGAGCTCGAGCGCACCGAGCAGGCCGAGCAGGCCGAGCAGGACCGCAAACAGGAGTCCGGCTCCGACGAGACCGGTGCTTCTGACGAGACCGGCAAGCCGGGCGAGACCGGCCCAGCTGGAGAGACCGACAAGTAGGGCCAGGCCGCCCGGCGACCGTTCGGCCGGCGCGGTTGCCTCGGCCTGTGGATAACTCGCTCGTCGAGACCGGCGGTGCGGGCATGCTCGGTTTATGGCCTCGAACCCGTCCGCCGTCAGCACCACCGCCGTCAGCACCACCGTCAGCACCACCGCCGTCAGCACCACTGGCCCGGCGGCTGTCCGGCTCCGGCCACACCATCCGGTGCTGCGTCGAGGGCCCGGTGCGGTGCAACTCGGCGTGCTGCCCGGCCGAGCCGTCGAAGCCACCGGGCTCTCCCCGCCGCTGCTGACCTTGCTGCTCGAGTTGAACGGCAGCTGGCCGGTGGACGAGCTGGTCGCCCGAGCGGTGGAACTGGGTGCGGACCAAGCCGACGTTCGGGCTCTGCTGGCCGATCTGCGGGCCGAGGAGGGCCTGCTCGACGCGGTCGCGGCCAGGAGGGCGGCGCAGGCCCGCCAGTCGGCCCACGTCCTGGTCCGAGGGGCCGGCCCGCTGCTGTCGCCGGTGACCGCCGGGCTGGCCGCCGCCGGAATCGGCACGCTCTGGGTGGAGAGCGAACCCGCCCCACCTGCTCACGGCGTCGACCCGGCCGAGGTGCGGCGGCTGGCCCCGGCCGCCGCGGTCACGCCCGAGGCGCCGGATCGCCCCCTGACCGACGCGGTGGTGGCCGAGGTGCGGCGGCTGGCTCCGGCCAGCAAGGTCCGCGCCGGCCCATCTCGCCGCCGGCCGGACCTGGTGCTGCTCACCGACGTGCTCGCGCCAGACCCTCGGCGGCATCGGGAGTTCCTCCTCAAGGGCGTGCCGCAGCTGGTCGTGCGGCTGATGGACGGCATCGGGCTGGTCGGTCCGCTGGTTCTGCCTGGTCGTACCGCCTGCCTGCGGTGTCTGGATCTGCACCGCGCGGCTCGGGACCCGTCTTGGCCCACCGTCGCCGCCGGGCTGAGCGGCCAGGTCGGCACGGCCAGCCCGGCCACCGTGCAGGCAACCGCGGCGCTGGCCGCCGAGCAGGCGATGATCGCGGTGGAGCCGATGACCAGCGCCGAGCCTCCGCCCACCCTGGACGCCGTGCTGGAGCTGGATACCCGGCGGGGCACGGCGCGCCGCCGCCAGTGGGCACCTCACCCTGAGTGCGGATGCGGCGCAGCTCACACCCGGCAGGGGGGCGCCGTCCGCACCGCCTCGACCAGTGCCTCGATCCCCCGGCCAGGGGGGCCGACAACTGAGCAGGCCAGGGCGGCGTGCGGCGGAAGGAGCGAACAGTAGAGAATCACTGAGTGTCTGATATCCCACGGGGTGGGGTGCACCGCACCGCGAAGCTGGCGAGCCTGCCGCTGGGCGCCGCCGGACGCGCGGCGGCTGGTTGGGGCCGGCGGCTGGCCGGCGCCGACGGTGAGGAGATCGCCGCCCAGCTTTCCGCCCGCAGCGCCGAGCAGCTGTTCGCCGTGCTCGGTGAGCTCAAGGGTGGCGCGATGAAGTTCGGCCAGGCGCTGAGCATCTTCGAGGCGGCGGTGCCCGATGAGCTGGCCGAGCCGTACCGGGAGGCGCTGACCAAGCTGCAGAGCTCGGCCCCGCCGATGCCGGCCCGGGATGTGCACCGGGTGCTGGCCGAGCAGCTCGGCCGGGGCTGGCGGGAACGGTTCGCCGACTTCGACGACGAGCCGACCGCCGCGGCCAGCATCGGTCAGGTGCACCGCGCGGTGTGGCACGACGGCCGGGATGTCGCGGTGAAGGTGCAGTACCCGGGTGCGGACGAGGCCTTGCTCGCCGACCTGCGCCAGCTCGGCCGGTTCAGTCGGATCCTGCAGCCACTGGTGCCCGGCATGGAGATCAAGCCGCTGATCGCCGAGCTACGCGACCGGATGGCCGAGGAGCTGGACTACCGCGACGAGGCGGACAACCAACGCGTGTTCGCCGAGGCCTTCGCCGGCGATCCGGAGATCAAGGTTCCGAGGGTGGTGGCCTCCTCGCCGAAGACGGTGATCAGCGAGTGGATCACCGGCCGGCCACTGTCCTCCATCATCCGGGACGGTGACCAGCCGACCAGGGACGAGGCCGGGCGGCTGCTCTCCGAGTTCCACTACGCCTCCCCGCCGCGCACCGGGCTGCTGCACGCCGACCCGCACCCCGGCAACTTCCAGCTGATGGCCGACGGCCGCCTCGCCGTGATCGATTTCGGCGCGGTGGCGCGGCTGCCCAACGGCTCTCCGATGGTGCTGCAGCTGATGACCCGGCTGGCCCTGCTCGGTGATTCCGCGCAGCTGATGGAGCTGCTGCGCACCGAAGGATTTGTCCGGCCGGGCATGCAGCTGGATCCCGATGAGGTGCTGGCCTACCTCGGCCCGTTCGCCGAACCTCTGCACACCGAGCGGTTCCGGTTCAGCAGGCGCTGGTTGCAGCGTCAGGCCGAGCGGGTGGGCGACCTGCGCAGCCCCGACTTCCGGACCGGCCGGGCGCTGAACCTGCCGCCGCAACACCTGCTGATCCACCGGGTCACCTTCGGCACCCTCGGCGTGATGTGCCAGCTCGGCGCGGAGGTGCCGCTTCGCGGGATCGTGTCGCGCTGGCAACCGGTGATCACCGAGGGCTCCGACCCCGAGCCCGGGCCCTGAACCCGGCTTCCAGCGGAATACAAAGAGCGGGCACTCGGCGCTGGGTCACACCCAGCGGCCGAGCACCCGCCCCGACCGGTTCCGCAACCGGCCCTCACTGCCCACGCTCGCACCGACGAAGGCCGAGGATCACACCACCTGGCGGGCCCGCTCGGCACGCTCAGCGGCGTACCGGGCGAGCCACGCCCACCGGCGTCCGGCCAGCAGCTGCCGGATCACCCGATGGTTCCGGGCGGCTTCCTCGGCCTCACGCATTCGCGCTCTGGCCAGGGCTTCGTAGAGCAACATCTGGTGCACTCCCGGCTCGGTGCCGTTGGGTCGGACATCGATTTCGGTCATCACTGTTTCCTCACTTGTCCTTTCGCCCACGCCGCTACAGCGGTGCGCCCGCGTCGGCCAACACCCGGTCACGCGCCAGGGCGGCCTTGCTCGGCCGGCCCCTTGGGCGCTTGCGTGCGATCACGCTGCCGCGCTGGAAGATCTCCCCGCCCCACACACCCCAGGGCTCTTCCCGGCGCAACGCACCGGCCAGACACTCGGCCTTCACCGGGCACCTGGCGCACAGCGACTTGGCCCGCTCCAGTTCGGCCGGGGTGTCGGCGAACCAGAGATCGGCATCCTCGGCTTCTCGACAGGGCATGGTCGACTCGACGCGGGGTGGTGCGTCGGGCAACCCGCCGAGACCGGCGACGGGGTTACCGTCCGGTCCGGATATGGCCGCCCCGCCGTCTAGCGGGACGTTTTGCACTAACACAGTGATTCCTCCTTCTCGATGTGCGAGCTGGGAGTTGAGCTGGAAAACAAAAAGGCCGCGGTCCCGATACGGGTCCGCGGCCTTCGAAAGAGCCGATGAGCGTCCTTGACAGGTCAAGGGCATCGCTCCGGGGCGGACACGTATGTGGACTTGTTGGTCGGGATGTCGATCATGCTCGGGGCGCCGGGGACGAACGCGCGCGCACGCTGCCATGCGACCGCGGACAGCCCAACGAGACCGGTGACCGGGAGCCCGACGTGGGCATAGAAAGAAGTCATCCGCACGGTGGCCACCCCCTCCCGGGACGAACATCGGCGCGGAAGACCGCGCCGGAGTCTCAGCCAGCCCACACGGGCCGGCACAGAAGACCTTAGAAGGACCCGCGCTAGCTAGGCAACCGAGTTTTACCGAGACAATCGACGGAGCCGGAAATTCGGGTGAGTTCTACCCGTCGGTGGCTATCAGGGCCAGCACCTCGGGGCCGTAGCGATCCAGCTTGCGGGCACCGATCCCGGGTATCCCCACCAGCGCCGCGGCGTCGGCCGGGCGGTGCTCGGCGATCGCGGTCAGCGTCGCGTCGGTGAACACCACATACGGCGGGACCGACTGCTGCTTGGCGGTTGAGCTGCGCCATGCCTTGAGCCGGTCGAGTAGCTCGACGTCGATGTCCGACGGGCAGTCCGAGCAGCGCCGCAGCTTGAGCGCCTCCACCCCGATGAGCGGCGAGCCACAGATCCGGCATTTGGGCTTCGCCGCACCGCGCCCCGCCGATACCCGCGCCGTCGGGTGGCTGTCCGGGATCAGCCCGTAGAGGAACCTGCTGCGTCGCCGGCCGCGCCGACCGCCGGCCGCCCGGGACAGCGCCCAGGACAGCGCCAGGTGTCGGCGGGCCCTGGTCACCCCGACGTAGAGCAGCCGCCGCTCCTCCTCGATCTTGGTGTCGTCGCCGTCCGCGTGCTGGATCGGCAGGGTGCCGTCGACCAGCCCGACCAGGTACACCGCGTCCCACTCCAGACCTTTGGCGGCGTGCAGGGAGGCGAGCGTGACGCCCTGCACGGTCGGCGGGTGGGAGGCGTCGGCGCGGGTGACCAGTTCGGCGGCGAACCGGGCCAGGTCCGCGCCCGGCTCGACAGCGGCGAGCTCCTCGGCCAGCCCGACCAGCGCACGCAGCGACTCCCACCGCTGCCGGCCCGCGCTGCCGGCCGCCGGCTCGTCGGTCAGCCCCAGCGGAACCAACACCGCACGCACCGCCGCGACCAGCGCGCCCGGGTCGGTGGCCTCCGGCGCACCGTCGGCGTCCTCCCAGGCCGCGGCGGCGTTCACGGCGGCCGACCCGGCGGCGCGCAGCGTGGTCATCGCCTGCCGCACCTCGGGGCGGGAGAAGAACCGCTCGCCGCCGCGCACCTGGTACGGCACGCCAACCTCGTCCAGCGCCCGCTCGTACACCTCGGACTGCGCATTCACCCGGAACAGCACGGCGATCTCGCTGGCCGCGATGCCGTCGGCGATCATCCGGCGGATGGCGGCGGCGACCGCGCTGGCCTCGGCCGGCTCGTCGTCGTACTCGGTGAACGTGGGCTCCGGGCCGGGCGGCTGCTGCCCCTCCAGCCGCAGCCGGGTGCCGGCGGACTGCCCCCGGGCGGCGGAGATGACGGTGTTCGCGGCGGATACCACCTGCGGCGTGGACCGGTAATCGCGCCGGAGCCGAACGACCACCGCTTCCGGGAACCGGCGGGAGAAGTCGAGCAGGTAGCGCGGCGTGGCACCGGCGAACGTGTAGATCGTCTGGTTGGCGTCACCGACCACCGTCAGGTCGTCCCGCTCGCCCAGCCAGGCGTCCAGCACGCGCTGCTGCAGCGGTGTGACGTCCTGGTACTCGTCCACCACGAAGCAGCGGTACCGCTCCCGGAACTCCCCGGCCACCTCCGGATGGGCCTCCAGCGCGGCGGCCGTGTGCAGCAGCAGGTCGTCAAAGTCGAGCAGCCCGGCCTCGGTCTTCAGCTTCTCGTAGCCGGTGTACACGGCGGCCACCAGCTCGGCCGCCGTGGGGATCTCCCGGCGCACCCGGGCCACCTCCGCCGGATACCGCTCCGGGGTGATCAGGCTGGCCTTCGCCCACTCGATCTCGCTGGCCAGGTCGCGCAGCGACTCGGTGTTGGTGTCCGCGCCGGCCCGGTGCGCGGCCTGCCCGACCGCGCGCAGCTTGCCCTCGAGCACCTGGAACTGCTCGTCGCCGACCACCCGGGGCCAGAAGTAGCGCAGCTGGCGCAGCGCGGCGGCGTGGAAGGTGCGGGCCTGCACGCCACCGACGCCGAAGACGCGCAGCCGGGTGCGCAGCTCGCCGGCGGCCCGGGCGGTGAAGGTGACCGCGAGCACCTGGCCTGGGGCGACGTGCCCGGTGCGGACCAGGTACGCGATCCGCCGGGTGATCGTGCGGGTCTTACCGGTGCCGGCGCCGGCCAGTACACACACCGGCCCGCGTGGCGCGGTCACCGCCTCGCGCTGTTCCGGGTCGAGGGCGGAGTCCAGACCACCAGCAGAGTCAAGATCAACAGTACCTTCCACGGTGGCCATCCCCGCATCTTCTCAAGCCGGGGCGACACCCGGCCGACGGCTCTCCCCAGTTCGCGCGTAGCGGGCCGGGCTGGTACCCAGCATCCGACGGAAGTGCCTGTTCAGGTGTGACTGGTCGTAGAAGCCGCTGGCGGTGGCCACCTCGGCCGGACGCAGGCCGTCGAGCAGCATCCGCCGAGCCAGCTCCACCCGGCGACCGGTCAGGTAGCGGTGCGGCGGCAGGCCGTGCCGGGCGGTGAACGCCCGGACCAGGTGCGCCGGGTGCGCGTGCAGCACGGCGGCCGCCTCGTCCAGGGTCACGCCGGCCACCAGGTCGGCGTCGAGCAGCTCCCGCAGCCGGTCGGCCAGCTCGGGATCGCGGGTGACCGGCGGAGCGGCCAGTCGTCCGCTCAGCTGCTGGCGCAGCCGCTCCCGGATCAGGGTGAGCCGGCTCTGCGCGGCCAGCCGCTCCCCCGGCTGGGCCAGTGCCTCGTGCAGCTGGTGGATCCGCAACCGCAGCGTGGGGTCCGACCAGCCAGGACGGTCCACCGCCGCGCCGATCAGGTCCTGGCCGAGCAGCTCGGTGTCCAGGTAGAGCACCCGTTTGCGGAATCCGTGCGGGGTGGCCGCCCGCCCGTCGTGCGGGACGTGCGGCGGCAGCAGGGTGATCTGGGGCCGCAGCGCGCCGTGCTGGTGACGGTTCAGGTCGAACCGCACGGCCCCGTCGTCCACGATGAGCAGCGTCCACGCGTCGTGGGTGTGCGACGGGTAGGCGTGATCAACGAAGTGGGCGTGGAACACCTCGGCGACGCCCGGTACGTCCGGGCGCCACGCGGTGACCTCTGAAAGGTCGGCCGGGCGGCTGGCCACGTGAAGAACGTACAAGACCGGGGCGATGGCGGCGGCGGACAGTGTCACCGTGGAGATAGCCGACCAACCCATCCGGTTCGACACCAAGATCGCGGTAGCGCTGCGCGACGACCTGCAGAGCTGGCAGCGACTCAACGTGACCGCGTTCCTGGTCAGCGGGCTGGCCGCGACCATGCCCGAACTCGTCGGGGAGCCGTACCAGGACGCCGACGGCACCGCCTACCTGCCGATGTTCCGCCAGCCGGTGTTGGTGTTCGCCGCGTCCAAGGAGGTGTTGACCGCGGCGCACAGCCGGGCGCTGAGCCGGGTCGTGCCGATGGCGGTGTTCACCTCGGATCTGTTCAGCACCGGCAACGACCGGGACAACCGGGGGGTGGTACGCGCGGTGCCCGGCGCGGCCCTGGACCTGGTCGGCCTTGCGGTGTACGGACCCCGCAACGCGGTCGACAAGATCCTCAAGGGCGCCCGGTTGCACGAGTGATCCGCGCCACGGAAGTTCGCCGCGCCCGGTTGCGTTATTGCTGGTATGAGCGAGCTGACGATGTACTCCACCACGTGGTGTGGCTACTGCCGACGGCTGAAGTGGCAGCTGGACGCGGCCGGCATCACCTACCGGGAGATCGACATCGAGCGGGATCCTGAGGCCGCCACGTTCGTCGAGCAGGTCAACGGCGGCAACCAGACCGTGCCGACCGTGGTGTATCCGGACGGCCGCACCGCGACCAACCCCAGCTTCGCCGAGGTCAAGGCCGGGCTGGCAGCCGCCTGAGCTGAGGCCCTGCTGGCCCGCCCCGAGCCGGCCCGCCCCGAGTCAGCCGGCGGCGGCCCAGGAGTCCAGCATGGTGCGGGCGATCGACACCGGCGGCGGGAGCAGTAGCGGCTTGCCGTCGCCGGTCACCCAGTCGCCGCTGTGCAGGGCATTGCGCAGCTCGGCGCGGGTCAGCCAGAACGCCTCGGCGATCTCGCCGTCCAACGGCCGCAGCGGCTGCGTCGGGTCGGCCACCGCGGCGAAGCCGACCATGAGCGAGCGAGGGAACGGCCAGGCCTGCGAACCCAGGTACCGGATGTCGGAGACGGTCACCCCGACCTCCTCCTCGATCTCCCGGGCCACGCAGGCCTCCAGCGATTCGCCGGCCTCCACGAACCCGGCCAGCACCGAGTACCGCCCCGGCGGCCACACCGGCTGACGCGCCAGCAGCACCCGGTCCGCCCCGTCGTGCACCAGGCAGATGATCGCCGGGTCGGTCCGCGGGTACTCCTCGTGCGCGCACTTGGCACAGACCCGCATCCAACCCGCGTGGGTCGGCGCGGTCGGCGAACCGCAGCGGGCGCAGAACCCGGCGTTGTCGTGCCAGCTCAGCACCGCCACCGCGGACACCATCAGCCCCGCGCTGGTCGGGTCCAGGTCGGCGCCCCGTGCGCGCAGGTCCTGCCACTCCGACGGGTCGTCGCCGTCGATCAGCGAGGGAGCCCCGCGCATCGCCCAGTAGGCCACCTCGTCCTGCTCGCCGAGCAGGCTCGCGGCCGCCGGTGGCTCGGCGCCGAAGTCGGTGGCCGGCTTGGTCACCACGGTGTACTCGTCGTTGGCGTCGGGGCGGATCGGCGCCCGCCCCTTCTCGTCCACCAGCAGCACCCTGGCCTTCGGCCAACCGGTGAGCAGCCGCTCGGCGTCCAACCGCAGCGGCTCGGCCCGATCCACCGTGGCCCTGGACAGCCGAGGCGGGTAGAGCAGCTCGAAATTCACGGGAGCTCGATTCCGCCGAGGGCGCGCAGCCGGCCGCCCACCGCCGCCGCGTCGCCGACGATCACGCCGGTAAACGCGGTCGGGGTGAAGAACTTCTCGGCGGCGGCCGCCACCTGTTCGACGGTCACCGCTTCCAGCCGCCCCGGGTGCCCACGCAGCCAGCTCGCGTCCAGCCCCACCCCGGCCAGTGCGGCCAGCGTGGAAGCCAGCCCCGGCTGGCTGTCCAGCGAGATCAGCAACGAGCCGATGGCGTACCGGCGGGCCGACTCGACCTCCGCCTCGGTGGGTGGCACCGCGGACAGCCGGGCCAGCTCGTACCTGGTCTCCAACACGGCGGGGGCGGTCACATCCGTGGTGACATCGGTGTCCACCAGCAGGGTCGCGCCGTACGGGGAGAACTCCAGGTACGACGAGGCGGAGTAGGTATAGCCCTTGTCCTCCCGCAGGTTCTCCACCAGCCGGGAGGAGAAGTACCCGCCCAGCACCAGGTTGGCCAGCTGCACCGCCGGGTAGCGCTCGTCGGTGCGGGGCAGCGCGGCGGCGGAGAAGCGCAGCTGCGACTGCACCGCGCCCGGACGGTCCACCAGCAGCACGTCCCGGCCGGTGAGCACCGGCAGCGCGGGCAGCTCGGTGGCGGTACCGGGCGATGCCCACCCGGCCAGCGCGTCACCCACCTCGCTGATCGCCAGCTCCGGGTCGATGTCGCCGACCAGCACCAGGGTCGAGCCGGCCGGCAGCACCGCCGCCCGGTGCAGCGCACGCACCTCGGCTGGGGCAACAGCAGCCACGTCAGAGGCCAGCGGCATCTCCCGGGACGCCGGATGGTCGCCGTAGCGGCGCCGCTGCAACGCCTCGCGGGCGATGGTGCGCGGCTGCGAGCGGGCCACGGTGATCCGCTCGACCAGCCGCTCCCGCTCCCGGGTGAAGTCGGCGTCCGGGTAGGCCGCCGAGGTGAGCAGGTCGGCCAGCACGTCCAGCAGCACGGGCAGACCGCTGGCCAGCCCGCTGCCGGAGATCAG
>Ga0193743_1003503_pt1 | contig 10492 bp, 10 predicted proteins | sample L2c2metaG_FD_143038 | JGI IMG/M metagenome (GOLD analysis project Ga0193743, IMG submission 143038) | Soil microbial communities from a riparian zone of the East river system, Colorado, United States - L2c2 | ecosystem: Environmental > Terrestrial > Soil > Riparian zone | place: USA: East River...
GTCGCTACTTCGAAGACTGCAACGAGGCGGAGACAATCGAGTCGCCGTCCGAGGCCAGCGGCGGGGGCGTCGCTCGGTATGCCCTCGACCCCACCAACGCGAGAGAGCTCTGGGAGATCTCCCTGGAGATGCTCGGCTAGAACCGACCTCAGATCGCGGAAGCAGCCTTCTCGATGATTGCGGCCACGGTTGCGGGCGGCGAGACATAGACCGAATGGCTGGCCGCCCGCAACCGTGGCCGCAATCATCGAGAAGGCTGCTTCCGCGATCTGAGGTCGGTTCTAGCCGAGCATGCTGGGCCGGCGGCGGGATCATCCGGTCCTCGGTCGTGAGGAGATACCAGCTTGGCTTGTTCCGCCAGGCGGGCTCGCTGATCGTGCCGCCCAGAGCATCGACCCCCCACGGAACCTGAGAGTCCGCCATGAACGCCGCCTCGTCGGCGTCCACGTCGCCCGCGAATGAGTCATGAAACTTCTCCCGATCCAGGAGCAGGAAGCCGTCCTGCGGGGGCAGAATTGGCGGCGCGGGCCCGTCGGTCGGAAAATCGGCAATCCGGGTGTTCACCGACTCGCCGGCGGCCGGGGCGAAAGCCGCGATATAGACGAGCGCCGCCACATTGGGGTCGTTGCCGGCCTCGGTGATCACCGCCCCGCCGTAGGAGTGGCCGACAAGAACGACCGGTTCGGCCTGCGCATCGATGATGCTCCTGGTCGCGGCCACGTCGCCCTCGAGCGATAGCGTCGGATTCTGGACGACGCTGACGTCGTAACCGTCGCTCCTCAGGATGCCGTAGACGCGCTGCCAGCCGGAGCCATCCACGAAGCCGCCATGTACCAAAACGACGTTTTTCGACGCCATAGTGATCTCCTTCCCCAGGGTAAGTGGAAGGGTCATGCTACGACGGCCTTGCGCGAAATGCGAGCGCCTGACGTCGCCGGGCAGCAGTCCTAACTTCGCCCGATCGCCGGCGTCGTGGTCGGGTCCAGCCCGACGGGCTCCTCATTGGGCAGTGGCACGCCGGCGACGTCGTAGGCCTCGGGCTGGTCGAGGGTCTCCCGCTTGAGCAATGCCGTGGCGAGCCTCTCGAGTCGGTCTCGCTCCTGCCGAAGCAGCTCGATGACTTCCTCCTCGGCCTCATCCACGATCCGGCGGACCTCCTTGTCGACCAGCTCCTGGGTCGGCTCCGAGGCCGGCATCGTGCCGGGCAGCAGCAGACCGTCCTGGCGGCCGTCGGTGACCGCGATAGGCCCGACCGTATCGCTCATCCCCCAGCGTCCGACCATGCCGCGGGCGACCTGGGTGAGATTCTGGATGTCCGACTCCGCGCCGGTCGAGAGGTCGTCCAAGACGACCTTCTCCGCCGCGCGGCCGCCGAGCGCAACCTTGATCTGCGCCAAGAGCTCCTCGCGGCGGTAGTTGTAGCGGTCGCTATCCGGCGTCGAGAGCGTCACACCGAGCGCCTGCCCGCGGGGGATGATCGAGATCTTCCGGACGGGATCGGCGCCCGGAGTGAGCATTCCCACCAGCGCGTGGCCCGCCTCGTGGTAGGCCGTGCGCCTGCGGTCCGCGTCGGTCATCACCACCTGCCGCTCGGCTCCCAGAAGGATTTTCTCGATCGCATCCGTGAAGTCACGCTGCTCTACTTTGGGGTGTTCGCGGCGGGCGGCGAAGATCGCGGCCTCGTTGACCAGCAGGGCGATATCGGCGCCGGTTGAGCCGGGGATCGACGCTGCGATCCGCTCGAGGTCGACGTCATCGGCCAGGGCCACGCCGCGAGTGTGGATCTCGAGGATCGCGACCCGTCCATTTCGATCCGGCGGGTTGACCGCGATGCGACGATCGAAGCGGCCTGGCCGGAGCAGCGCGGAATCGAGGATCTCGGGACGATTCGTTGCGCCGAGCACGATCACGTCGGTGCCCGGCTCGAAGCCGTCCATCTCGGTGAGGATCTGGTTGAGCGTTTGCTCGCGCTCGTCGTTCCCGCCTGACAGCCCACCGACGTTGCCCGAGCGCGACCGGCCGATCGCATCGAGCTCGTCGATGAAGACGATCGCCGGGGCGGCCTCTTTGGCCTGTTTGAAGAGATCGCGGACTCGCGAGGCGCCGACGCCGACGATCGCCTCTACGAACTCCGAGGCCGATATGTGGAAGTAGGCGGCATGGGCCTGACCAGCCACGGCGCGCGCGAGCAGCGTCTTGCCGGTCCCGGGCGGGCCGTACAACAGCACGCCGTGGGGGATGCGCGCCCCGAGCTTCGTGTAGCGCTGCGGGTTTTTGAGGAAGTCGACGATCTCTTCCAGCTCCTCCTCCGCCTCGTCGATCCCGGCAACGTCTTTGAACGTGACCCGGTCCTGGCTGTCCGCCTGGACCCGGCGCGCGGTCGAGCGGCCGAAGCCGCCCAGGATGCCGCCGCCTTTCCCACCGGTTTGTTTCCGGATCAGCCAGAGGAAGAAGCCGATAATCAGAAGGGTCGGGAGGAAGCCGAGGAGGATCGTCCCGATCGCGGAGCGACCGGAGTCGGGCGGTGACGCGTTGATCACGACGTGGTGCTGCGTGAGCAGGGCGGTGACCGCGCCGTTGTCGATGAACGATGGAACCTCGGTCTTGAAGTCATCGCTCACCGTCACCGGGTCGCCGCCACCCGGCGGCGTGTAGGTCGCTTCCTGCTTGAGGGTTCCTTCGATCGAGTCAGCGGTCGAACTGATGTCGCGAACGTTGTCGGCGGTCACCTGGTCGACGAAGAAGGGCTGGTAAGGCACCTGCGGCCTGCTCTCGGGGCCGCTGGTGAGGATCGCGAGCAGCAGATTCAGCGCCAGCAGCCCGACCAGGATCCAGATGAAGGTCCTGTTGCGAGGGATGAACGGAGGCTTCTGCTGGGGCGGCGCGCCGCGACCGTCGGGCGCCGGGTCCACGCGCCAGCCGGACGGGTGCGGCGTCGTGGGGGGCGTCTTCGGGGGCGGAACCTTCTCGGCGCTCTGATCGGAAGACGAGTCGGGAGGCAAGTTTCCAATGTACTCCTGGGCTGGCGACGCTATGAGCCGACCATGGCGCACGTGCCATGTGGCCTTTCCAAGGGAGGCCCGGCGCAAACCGCTCTATCAAGCCATAGGCGGCTTGCCAGAGCGAAAGGCGCCTACCAGAATCGAACTGGTGTAAACGGCTTTGCAGGCCGCTGCGTAGCCACTCCGCCAAGGCGCCGAGGAAGCGCCTCAAGCCTAGCGGCGCCGGTTTCGATGTGGCGGCCTGGCTGATGGCTAGGGTGCGACCTCGACTTTTCGCAAACCCGAGCCAGATGGGAGTTTCCTCGTGTCCGTCTACAACGATCTACAGCTCAGCTCTTTCGTCGACCAGATCTTCGAGCGGCTGCGGGGGCTGGAGGCGCAGATGGCGCGCGTCTCGGAGGCCGCGGGCGTGCCCTACGACGCGCCCGGCGCCGGGGTGCCGCAGGAGGTCATCGACATGGTGCAGGCGGGCGACCGCATGGGTGCGATGAAGAAGTACCGCGAGGCGACCGGCGTCGGCATGCAGGATGCCCAGGAGGCAATCGCCAAGCTCTAGGCGGGCTAGGCGGGAGCGTCGGCGTCGGTGTCGTCGTAATCGGTGACGGTGCCGTACTCCTCGACGGTGCCACCGTCCCGCATGCTGGCGTCGTCGGGGTCGTCGCCGTATTGGCGCAGGGCGCGACGCTGGCGCAGGTAGTCCCACAGCTTGTCGAGCTGGAGTTTCAGCTCCTCCATACGGGCTTGGTCTTCTGAGCTGAGGCCGTCGCTCTCGTGGCGGTGGAGGAGCGACTCCTCCTCCTGGACAAGCTCGTCGATGCGGCTGAGAACCTGTTTGTCATCCATGGGGAAAATAGATTAGCCGCCGTGAAACCGGGGGCGCGGCTCTATCCTCGGCAGGAGCCCCCCGCATGAACGAGACGACCGACGCAACCCGGCGCACCCGACTGGCCAGCGAGCGCACCGAGCTGGCCTGGTGGCGAACCGGGCTGACCGCCCTGGCGGTGGCCTTGGCGGTGGGCCGCGTGGTCCCCGACCTCAGCGACAGCTCTGCCCGCTGGCCCTACCTGACCGTCGGGGTCTGCTTCGCTGTTTACGGCGTCGCCGTGCTCGCCTACGGAAGCTGGCGCCGGCAGGCGCTCGAGCGCGCCCTGAACGAGGGGCGCTTTCCCGATCCGCCCCGCTACGCGCACGGCGCCCTCGCCGGTGGTGGCGTGGTGCTCGGACTGCTAACGATCGCCCTGATCCTCGCCGACTGACCGAGATGAGGCTGGATCAGGAGGAGGAAGCCAGGGCCTGGCTCGCGGCCTGAGTGGCCGGCGCCGGGTTCGAGAACCGCATCGTGCCGTCCTCGATCGAGCCGTGGCGCAGCATCCTCAGGTCCACTGGGTAGTTCTGGCGCAGCTTCCAGGGCTCCTTGGAGCCCTGCTTGGGCAGGTGATCGATCGAGCGCAGGACGTAGCCGGAGTTGAAGTCGAGCAGCGGCTCCTCGGTGATCGAGGCGTCGCTGACCCGGGGCGTGCAGACGCTGTGGTCGCCGGCGTCCATGTGGTTGAGCAGACGGCAGACGTATTCCGAAGTGAGGTCGGCCTTCAGCGTCCAAGAGGCGTTGGTGTAGCCGAGCGTGTAGGCGAAGTTGGGGAAGTCGCTGAGCATCATGCCCTTGTAGGTCAGCGCTCTGGCCAGCTCCGGCTCCTCGCCATCGATCGAGATCCGCACGCCGCCGAGGAAGAGCAGGTTCAGCCCCGTCGCGGTGACGACGACGTCGGCCTCCAGCTCGCGCCCCGACTCGAGCTTGATGCCGCGCTCGCTGAAGGTCTCGATCCGGTCGGTGACGATCTCGGCGCTGTCGTCGTGCAGCGCCTTGAAGAGGTCGGCGTCGGGGACCAGGCAGAGCCGCTGGTCCCAGGGGTTGTAGCGGGGCTTGAAGTGGGTGTCGACGTCGTAGCCGGGCGGCAGCGCCTTCATCACGCCGCGCCGCAGCAGCTTTTTCATCAGCTCCGGGCGACGGCGGCTGAGCCGGTAGCTGACTCCCTGCAGGAAGACGTTCTTCCAGCGCACGATCGGATAGACGACCCGGTCGGGCAGGAACCGGCGCAGGCGATTGGCGATGCCGTCTTCGCCAGGCATCGAGATCACATAGGTGGGCGAGCGCTGCAGCATCGTCACGTGGGCGGCGTCCTTCGCCATCGCCGGGACCAGCGTCACCGCGGTGGCGCCGCTGCCGATCACGACGACCCGCTTGCCGGCGTAGTCGAGGTCCTCGGGCCAGTGCTGGGGGTGGACGACCTCGCCGGCGAAGCGGTCGAGGCCGGGAAAGTCGGGCGTGTAGCCCTCGTCGTAGCGGTAGTAGCCGCTGTTCATGAAGAGGAAGCCGCAGGTGAGAGAGACCCTCTCCCCCGTATCGGTGCGCTCCGCCTCCACGGTCCAGCGCGCCTCAGCGCTCGACCAGGCGGCGCTGACGACCCGGTGGCGTAGGCGAATGTGGCGGTCGATGCCGCCCTCGCTGGCGGTGTCGCGGACGTAGCGCAGGATCGAGGGCCCGTCGGCGATCGATTTCGCCTCGGTCCAGGGGCGGAAGCGGTAGCCGAGCGTGTGCATGTCCGAGTCGGAGCGGATGCCCGGGTAGCGGAAGAGATCCCAGGTGCCGCCGGTGTCCTCGCGCGCCTCGAGGATCGCGTAGCTCTTGCCGGGGCAGCGCTGCTGCAGGTGGTGGGCGGCGCCGATCCCGGAAAGGCCGGCGCCGACGATCAGTACGTCGAGGTGTTCGTCCGGCATTTCGCCCCTTTGACCATCTTCACTCGCTTACCCATCGCAGGGAAGTTATCAACGCTATGTTGAGAATGTCAACTGCTTGTCGGGATCATCGACGCCATGTATCGTGATGCTTTCATGGCCGCACCCCTTCCTACCCACGATGCTCCCGCCCGTGGCCGCCGCACCCCGCGCGCCAGCGGCGATGAGCGCGAGCGCGCGATCCTCGCCACCGCCGAGCGCCTGCTCGAGGACCGCCCACTGAGCGAGATCTCGGTCGAAGACCTGGCCAACGGCGCCGGCATCTCGCGACCGACCTTCTACTTCTACTTCCCCTCCAAGGACGCCGTCCTGCTGACCCTCGTCGATCGCATGGTCAAAGAGGCCGCCAGCACCCGCGAGGAGGCGCTGCGGAAGCTCGTCGAGGAACCGCGGGCGGGCTGGCGCCAGGAGTTGCAGGCCTCCTTCGAGGTTTTCGGGTCGCATCGCGGCGCGATCCTCGCCGCCGCCGAGCTGCGATCCACGAACGCCGAGGCGCGGGAGCTGTGGTCCCAGGTGATGGAGGGCTGGGTCGCCGATGCCAGCGCGATCATCGAGTCCGAGCGCGCCCGCGGCGTGGCACCGCCGGGACAACCCGCCCGCGACCTCGCCATCGCCCTGGTGCAGATGAACGAGCGGGTCCATTTCGCCACCTTTGCCGCCGAGACCCCGTCGCTCGACGAGGCCAGGGTCATCGACGTCCTCGTCGACATCTGGGTGCGGGCGATCTACGGCACCGCGGCGACAGACCGGCCCTAACAGGGACTAGCGAAACCCCCGCACGCGTCATGCGGCGGCGGACACGGCGCGGTGCGGCGTCCTCGGTCGCCCAAAATAGCGCTGAGCCTGCGATCGAAATGAAGGATTGTGGTGCCTGGGGCCACCACAATCCTTCTGTGAGTTCTCGGTTCACGCCCGGTTGGAACCAGCCGGCGGGGTCAACCTGACGAAACCGGATACTCATCGCTGTCATCCGGGTTCCCTGCGTCCTTGCCCCCGCTTGGTCCAGATCTCGCTGGCCCGTGCACCTGGGTTTCGCTAGTCCCGACTAGTTGTAGATGCCAGTCACGTTGTTCCCGGTGAGCTCCCTTAGCCGCTGAATCGGCGGCCGGTGGCCGAGGGCGCCGTGTCGTCGCCGGTAGTTGTAGCGCTCTAACCAGCCAGAGCCGGAGCGAGTACCCGGAAGGCGATCCCCGCCCGCTGCAGGCGGGTGAGCAGGGCGTCGCCCATCGCCTCTGCCGTGGTCACCTGGCCGGCGCTTGGCGGCAGCTCGTCGCAGGCGAGGCAGAGCGCCGACTCGGCCAGCATCTTCGAGGTCTCGGCGTAGCCTGGATCTCCTCCGGAGACTTCGGTGACGACGCGCTTGCCGCCGCCCTCGCCGACGAACTTGATCTTGAACCAGCTCCTGGCGCGCTCCGCCTCGTCGGGTCCCTCGCCCGGGGCCTTGATCTTCAGCAGCAACTTGCGGGTCGGCGGCAGCGGCGCGAGAACGCTGAGCGCGCCCGCGGCGGTCCCCAGCGCCGCCACGGTGGCGAGCCGCTTGGCAATCAGGTGGTGGCCATAGGTGAAGTCCGGGCCGTAGCGATCGAGGGCGGCGGCGGAGCGGGAGACGATCGCGGCGTCGATGGTCGGCAGCGGCACCACCCAGCCGCCCAGCTCGCCGTCGTGGCGGAGCCTGGGACGAGCGGAGTGGATCTCGCGGCCCGCAGGCCGCTCCTCAGCCCGGCGGCGCTCCTTCGCGGCGCCCAGCGTCTGCCGGCCGCGGGCGAAGATGTTGATCGCCGAGTGGAAGGTCCCGCCCGAGAAGCGGGCGCCGGTGCGGACGTAGCCGTTCACCTTCAGCGGCACGCCTTCGGGCAGCTGCTTGACCGTGAAGTAGGCGCCGAGGTCGTGCGGGATCGAGTCGAAGCCGCAGCAGTGGACCAGGCGCGCACCGCTGCGCTGGGCCTCGGCGTGGTGCCGGGTCCAGGTCCGGTCGACGAACTCCGGCTCACCGACCAGGTCGACGTAGTCGGTTCCCGCCGCGGCGCAGGCGGCGACCAGCGGGCCGCCGTAGTGCGTATAGGGCCCGACCGTGGTGATCGCGACCCGGGCCGAGCCGGCGACCTTCGCCATCGCAGCCGCATCGGCGGCGTCGGCCTCGATCAGGTCCGGAGCGCTGACCTTCGAGGGGATCCCGGCAAGCCCTGACCGCACCGCCTCGAGCTTGCCCCGGTTGCGACCGACCAGTGCCCAGCGCAGCCCTTCCGGAGCGTTCTCCGCCAGATAGCTGGCGGTCAGACCGCCGGTGAAACCGGTGGCCCCGCACAGCACCAGGTCGTATTGCCGCTCACCCCCCATCGCGGCATTCTCGCATTACTGGACCGACTTGATGAGAGGCGCTGATGGCCGAGGGCCGCACCAACGCGGCGATCGCCGCGTCGCTCGTCGTCACCCCGGGGGCGGTCGAGAAGCACATCTCGAACATCTTCAGCAAGCTCGACCTGCCGGCCACCGACGACAACCACCGCCGCGTCCTGGCGGTGCTGATCTTCCTGCGCGCGACCGAGTCCTAGCCTCCGTGGCCGAGACCGGGCGGCTGTCAGGCCGGCGTCGCAAGCCCGCTACCGAGGACTGCGATCCCGCCCCCACAGCCAGCCGAGCAGAGCGCCCAGGCCCAACCCGGCCTCCGGCGCAAGCGGGATCTCGGTCGTCACGCTGACGCCGATTCCCAGCGCCAGCCCGATCACCGCGCCCAGCGCGATCGACGCGCCGGTGCTCACAGCAGCACGATCCCGGCAGCCAAGGTGGAGCTATTCATGACTGTCGGCTCGGTCCCCGGGGCTCGATGAGGTCAGCCTAAGCGACTTAGGGCGTCGCGCTCAAGCGGGCGCCCGCCGCGCCTCGCGGAGCAGCCACCAATCGACGACGTAGCCGCCGAAGGGAACCACCGCGCCGACGAGGATCCAGAAGGTCGCGACGTTGGACCAACCCATCTGCGAACGCAGGCCGAGGGCGACGACGACGTAGGCGATGAAGAGCAGGCCGTGAATCGGGCCGAGGATGGTGACCCCGGTCTCCCCCTCTCCCTGGCGTTTGAGGAAGGAGGCGATCAGCAGGGCAAGGAAGCTCGTCGCCTCGGCGAGAGCGATGTAGCGCATGTTCTTCAGGCTCATGGGCGGAAACCTAGCCGAGATGCCGAGTCGTCCGGCAGCTAGTTGGTGACCACGCCGGTCAGGGAACGCTCGACGACTTCGATGTTCTGGGTGTTGTCGGTGCTGCAGCGCAAGCCGACTTCCGATCGCATCGGGCCCATCGTCGGCAGCAAAGGCAGCGGCGGGAACCGTCAAGGCGACGGCAGCCAGGGACAGGGAGAGACGCACGAAGGCTTTCATCGAGTTGACCCCTTCTTGGATTGGCTCCGGGGTTCTCGAGCGAGCCGGATCCCGCAGGGGATGAATTACAACCGAGCCGGATAGCGGGCCGAGGAAAGCCCGCGCTTGGCGGGGCTTTCGTGATGCTGAAGAGATTCGAACTCTCGACCTTCTGGATAGGCGCCGATATGTAGCGCTTCGGGCACTTCCGGCCAGAAGTGCCCGAACACAAGGAGGCGGGTTTGGTCGGCCCCATCGAGCCGCAGAGCGATCAGCCCATGGAACAGCGGTCGCCGCTGATCGAGCCCGTGCGGGGTCGGCCGTCCTCCGACCGCGGGCGACCCTATTGTGGCCCGCCCTTGTACGACTCCTCTCAGCACCTGACCGGCGGCAGGGCGCCTGCCCGATCGCTTCCGGATTGGCCCGATGCCCGACCCCTCCGCTCGTGGCAGGAGGAGGCGACCGAAACCGTGCGGGCGCACTCGGCCACCAGCTTCTTGGCCTCGGCTACGCCGGCGGCCGGCAAGACCACCTTCGGCCTGCACATCGCCCACCGGATGCTGAGCGCCAAGTTCGTCTCGCGCGTTGTCGTGGCCGGGCCGACCACCCACATCTGCCGCCAGTGGGCCGCCGACGCGGGCCGCTACGGCATCGACCTCGAGCCGAACCGGCCGAACTCGGACGGGCCGGAGTCGGCCGACTTCCACGGCGTCGCCGTCACCTACCAGACGATCGCGGCCGGGCCGGATATGCACCGGCAGGCCGCCGGCCGCCGGCCGACCCTGCTGATCGCCGACGAGCCGCACCACATGGGCGATCAGGCCGCCTGGGGCGTGCGAACCCGCAGGGCCTTCGACGGCGCCCGCTTCGTGCTGCTTCTCTCGGGCACGCCCTTCCGCTCCGACAACTCGGCCATTCCCTGGGTCACCTACGACGAGGACGGCCTCAGCCGGGCCGACTACGCCTACGGATATCCGCAGGCGTTGGTCGACCGGGTATGCCGCCCGATCACCTTCCTGCCATATGACGGCGAGATGGAGTGGCTCTCGGACGGTCGGCTGCGCAGCGCCGACTTCGACCTTGCCTTGCCGGCGGCGGAGGGGGCCCGGCGCCTGCGGACGGCGCTTATCCCGGAAGGCGAGTGGATGGGCGAGGTGCTGCGCGACGGCGATGCCAGGCTGAGCGAGGTGCGCGCCGACGGGCACCGTGACGCGGGCGCCCTGGTCATCGCCTCCGATCAGGATCACGCACGGGCGATTGCGGCGCGGCTCGAGTCGGTCTCGGGGGAGCGACCCGAGCTGGTGATGAGCGACGAGCCCGATGCCAGCCGGCGCCTCGCCGATTTCG
>Ga0193743_1003506_pt1 | contig 10487 bp, 11 predicted proteins | sample L2c2metaG_FD_143038 | JGI IMG/M metagenome (GOLD analysis project Ga0193743, IMG submission 143038) | Soil microbial communities from a riparian zone of the East river system, Colorado, United States - L2c2 | ecosystem: Environmental > Terrestrial > Soil > Riparian zone | place: USA: East River...
ATTAAACGCCCCCCATCATAATTGCTTTCCTCTAGTGGCATCAACTGCATCTTTATCTTATCATTGGTCTTCCGCTCTGCTCACACATGTCTTTTTTTCACCCACTAAGTACTACTAGCTTCCCTTTAGTCAACATACTTTTTTTTTCCGCCTTTGTTATAGGATTTGTTCTTTTTTTCTTTCATTTTGTTTACCTGCCAGACAATCAGTTTGGTAATAGATGCGAATTTTGGTCCAATAACTTGTTGCAAAATGAGATCTATGAGCTCATGGAGCCAAATTGTCTTGGTGTCGCACCGATTCATTCTTTCCGACAGAACACCATCTCTAGGTCGGATATTGGGCGCGGAGCGTGCTTTGGCATGCCTACATTTCGCATTGAACATATTTTGGACTTGGGGAAGCACCTTAACTTTTATCGAGTCCATATTTTGTTCTTGTGAGTTTTCGAAATTCTACCTTCAGAACTGTATCCTCATTAAACGCCTAACAATAAATTAGTACTTTTACTCCCTTGATATTCTCAGCCATCTTTCATGCAAGTAATGGCCAAGTCAAGATATCCTACATCGACTCGCTCTTTAACTCTGTCAGCGCCATGACAGTCACTGGATTGTCCACAGTGAACTTGAGTTCTTTGACTCATTGGCAACAGACTATTCTCTTCTTGCAAATGTGTCTGGGCAGCCCAGTGAGTTCGATCCCTACACGTATGATCAAACAGCCGATTGAGATATTTGCAAGGTCCTTGTTTCCTGGGTAATGGTCTTCATTCGCAGGTCAGACTTCGTTCCTTCAACTTGATCACTTCACTGCATTGATTTCAACTCCAGATATTTTTTTGCCAAGAAATTTCAGCACATTCTCGAAGCAGCCGCTGCAAAGAAGACTGCAGGTCTCACCTCTCAACCTGCAGAAAATCACACAAAGTCATGTCTCAAACGTTTAACGGCCTTCGCAACTGGCAAGCCAATGACAACTGTGGACGCAGACGCCATAAACGATTTAAAAGAAGAAAAAAGCAGATCAATACGAAAGCTTACACCAGATATGATTCAACGCATGGACGAACCACCCAAGCCCATCAATCCCAGTGGTAATCCTAGTGGTTGGGTTACTAGTAGTGAATATCTCCGCCCTCCTGACCGTGGACGGTCTTTCACTCCAACGCCAGAATCCTCCGAGGAATTTCCGTCCAATCGTCAGGCCCGCGCTCGTAGTGCCTCACCTGACATCCAATCAAAAAAGTACGTGGCTAGGCTCATCGCCACTCTGTAGAACGCCCTGCCTAAAGTATTTCCAATTTATTAGCAAAGGTCGTAGACGTCTATCAGATCCCGGCCCAACCCTCCGTATGCCTTGTACGATTTTCAGAGAAGTTAATACCATCTTAATGTTGTTGCAGCTCGCACACACAAATCCGAGTCCAGATCAGAAATTGAAACTTCTCCTACAAGTTATCCTTTTCTTCGAGTGCATACGGTGGAGTTCGCCCCTCCACCGAGACGTCATGGATATTTAGCCGAACCAGTTATCATAAAAAACCAGCCTGTCTACGAAGGAATTCGTAGTCGACGACCATCGGTAGCCGCAACGTCTGTACACACACGTGCCAGTGGGCGCACCCGTGGCAGTCATCCCATCATGCACCCTCACCACAAGAGAATGAACCGGGATATGGGAGGATTCCCGATGCCTTGGTCAATCGTTGGATCTCTCTTTACAAAAATATTTCCTGGTCTCAAAGGGAAAATTACGAGGACGGTTACGATACCCGTGACGACGTCCTTGACGCCTGGTCACGAGAATAAGCCTGGGTCGAAACACGCGCCGTACCTCTCGTTCAAAGCTCGTGTGGGCCCGAATTCTACTTTCCATTTCCTGACGGGCGACCAGCTAGACGAAATTGGTGGCGTAGAATATCGAGCTCTAAATGCACTTCTTTGGATTGTCGGTGGAGTAAATCATCTTTCTTTGCTATCATCCACTACTCACTCTATGTTGACCATGTGCAGTACCACATTGGTATTCAACTAGTTGCATTCACTGTTATTGCACCGTATATTTCCACAAATCGATGGAAGCCTATATTTCAGACACCTGTTCATCTTAACTCTACTTGGTGAGGTTATTGAGATACTTTTCTATGAAATCAAGTGAATCTGATTTTGAATGATTAGGTTTTCGCTTTTTCAAGTTGTCTCAGCGTATACAAATACTGGAATGTCCTTGGTTGATCAATCTATGGTTCCGTTCCAGCAAGCATACCCTATGATTATTTTCATGATATTGCTTATTCTGGCTGGAAACACTGCTTTTGTCAGTCTTTCCGCTAATATATCCCGTGTGGATTTTCCTTACGTTTTTTCTTCAGCCGATTTTGTAAGTAATGCAAGCTGCTTTGCTGTTTCTCAGGCTCATCTATTCCTTTGCCACAGCTTGCGTTTCATGATGTGAGTATCTTCACAAATCTCACTGTTTCGCCTTTCTCAAATATTTGTGAGCCTAGTTGGTGTATCAGCAAGGTCATTCGCAAGGCTTCGCGGTTACAGGAAACATTACAGTTCCTACTAGCGCACCCTCGACGATGCTTCATATATCTCTTCCCATCTCATCAAACATGGTTTTTGTTCACGATCGTGCTGGGACTCACGTACGTTCACGATCTTCCTTCTGCCTTCTTATATAAGCTGATTATTTTTTACATAGACTCATCGACTGGTTCTTCTTCTTGGTTCTCGATATCGACAATCCTGCGTTGGATCAAGTTCCGGTGGGAGTTAGGGTTATAAATGGCTTGCTTCAAGCCAGCTGTGTAAGGGCAGCTGGTTTTGCAGTCATCCCATTGTCTGCGCTTGCCCCTGCGGTCAAGTTCGTCCGCAGTCTTTTATGATCTACGGCCTTAATCTTTATTTTTTGTAGGGTTCTTTACGTCGTGACGATGTATATCAGTGTTTGTGCGTCTGTATTTAAATCACAATTCTGGCCTATCTGACTCCAATCTTGTGCAGATCCGATTGCGATGAGGTTTGTTCAAGAACCAATATTGTCGGTATCATTTTTAACCCCTTTTCAAAGCGTGCGCTCTACAAATGTATATGAGGAGCAATCTCTTGGTATATTCTATGACAACGAGGACGAGCCTGAGGAATGGTTCGAGACTTCTGGACCTCGAATGAGTGTTTGGAGTCGATACCTAGCCATGCATGCTCGAAGGCAGCTAGCTTTCGGCAAGTTTTCTGTTGTAAGTGATTGATGACTCTTACACATGATGATAGATATGTGGTGGTTGGCTTTGGCTCTGTTCCTCTCTTGTATCATCGAGGTGAGCGGCTTCTTACTATCGTCCTCAAATGCTGAATCACTTGATACTCGAAATTTTTAGAGGAGTAAACTTGAGAATCCCGATGATTTTGAATGGTTCAATATATTCTCAATCAGTTCGTTCGGGTATATCCTTAACCGAGGTTCTCTACTCATTAAGTACTGTGCTCAGTATTCGAATTAGTATCCGCTTACGGAACTGTTGGACTCAGTTTGGGAATTCCAGATGTTGGTCGTATTCAATCTATCATTATGCGTCCGTTAATCTCTAACCGACATTTTCAGCAAAACTATTCTTTGTCTGGAGAATTTGCAACTCTGACCAAGTTGATCTTCTGTCTTGTCATGATTCGGGGTAGGCATCGTGGGCTGCCTGCTGCGATCGATCGAGCTGTTATGTTCCCAGCCGAACTCCGGGAAACGGACGATTTGATTCGAGAGAATAAAAGACAACCCTTAGCAACTGACGGAGACTCTGGGGATGCGCAGGCCACCACGTATCGAGCGTCAACTCCGCCAAGTCGTCCATTCCGATATTCTGAGACGACGAACGGTAGTCATCACGCACCTCCGGTACATCAGAGAACTCTGAGGCGATTCAGTACGAGTAAAGAGGAACTTTATGATGTTGCAGAGAATGGACAGGCCAGTGAGTGTGACCGAGATGAGATCGTAGGCCCGAGTCGGAGTCGGCCGGACACAGGTGCAGAACTTCATGCAACTTGAATGATCATATGCAGTACATGGGCTAGCGCCCGAGCAGCGAAAACCGTCATGCATGATAGAATGATTAGGCTGGGCATTTTTGATACTTATTAGCGTATTAATTTCTACAATTCTACACACTGGCAGTCACCAGTGTGTTTACTTATGAATTACTTGTCTAATTACATGCACTTATAAAGAGGCCTCGTGGCTTGTCATCGATTCATCTGTCAAATCAAGTCTTCCACCATATCTTTGTTACCCTTTTGGGGGCTTATCATAGGATCTGCTCAGTTTCTATGCCTTGAGGTCCAGTCATGCGTCATCCATGAGGCTATTTGAGTCTTTTTCTGCAGAGTACAAAATGGCTAAAGAAGGGAGAGCAGTTTGTTTCCCCCTCCCTCGATCGAAAAAGTTTGCCATTATGCCATACGCCAGTACCCATGGCTCAGAAACCCACTTGAGTGATTTCATCGGACGCGGACATGAGGTATAACATCTCAAGATCTTTGATTTCGCACTTTCACAACGAATGTTGCTTACAGTAGTAATATTATTTGTTTTTTCAAACAGAAGTATCCGGTTAATGTCGACCTCTGTGATCTCATGCAAACAATGAAGTTGGAAGAGAAAGAAGTGAGATTCTCTGTCATTTTGCCTTTTGTTTCCAATCGACATCTAAATCTCCTTCTTTTCTGGAGGTAGAATACCCCCGAAGATATATTTCTAGCCGTGGCTCCCTCTCCACCAAATGTCCAAGACGATCTTATGTCAGAATATCCGAACCTCAATGTAACCCTGAAATCCAGATTCCTGTCAATGACTTGTGACTTACAATCCTTCTATCAGTCCGATGTGGTGTTGTGCGCCGAGCTTCCACATTCAGACACGAGCCAAGAGCCGTTTTACGGCTGCGCCTATCTGCAATCCATCCGATCTCAACTAGAGGACTACCCCACTACCGGCGGGGAGTATCTCGATGCCATTTTCACCCATCGAGAAATCCTCCATTCCTATCCCGCCGTACATCAAGACTGCGCACGGGGTTTCAGTGACCTAGCTTACTTGCTTGAGAGGAGAGCATGGCGATCAGACCGGGAGGCAGATGTAGAGGCAGTGACGGCGTTCCGATATGAAGCATGGGTCACTGCATCCTTCTTGTACGTTTCTTCTCCACACAATATTTTCTGTGCTGGCCTCACCAAATTGGAAATATCCCATGCTTCTAGTTCCTCTTCCTGAATGCAATGTCATCCAAATCAATGTTTATGTCTGTTATGGCGATGATGTAGATTGCGCTTTTTGCCTGGAGGCTCTAATTTCTTTTTTTTATACCCGGCCAGAGGCGCTCTGATGTATAATGGGTGACTTTCCATAAGGCTAACTTGATTTCTTCAAGTCCAAACCTTATATTTCGGAATTTAAAAGTGTACCTGGCAACGAATATTTAGCTTTTTTTTCTAAACCACAACGACCTTTGAAAAATTATAAACTTGGGATAAGGCGACCTATCGTCCCGGCACCATGGATGAAGAAAATGACTGTGTACTTTTTCATGCAGGAGACTGAGGAGTGTGAGGTGCCGCTGACGAAGTATTTGATGCTCACCTGACCGCAGCAGATTGCTCGATCCCAAAAAAAATGACTGAAATGAACACTGCTTGACCGTCCGAGTTCGAATCCGTCGTTAGCTTTGTGACAGGCTGGACTCTTAAGGGAATGCGTACAGATGAGCTGGCTGCATGGAACAGCGTGGACGATGGAGGAGACTAGCTAGGTTGCGGCTGTCGATGTAAGGAGGAACGAAAGACCCGACGAGCCTTATTTTGGCATTGGAAAAGGGGCTTTTAGTATCTGAGACTGTAAGGGTGTATCCATCCGGCACTTCGGCAGAGGATAGAGTTGAAAGTCACCCAATAACTCAATGTCGACTTGATACGCACTACTCTTTGCAGAGGTGAGATTCTTCAGAATGCTTATAAGGCATAAGTTTAACGAAGACAAACGGAGCAGGCACCCAGGTTTCTAACTTCTATGTAAGGTCTAGTGGCTTTCAAAATTAGGTGGTTCTGTCAGGCCTTGTGACAGCTCCTAAGAGCCGATAGTCTCGACGCCGTTGTGCCCGGATTGAGAATTCTCCATATAAATCAAAAGTTGAACATGAACATGCTCTGTCCACAAGTCCCCTCATGGCAGCACGACCGTCGAGGTCATTGGCTCAACAAGGAGTTTCTAAATTTGGTCCTGCAGGTAACTCTTTCTCTCGAAAATCCTTCGTTTACGACGGAAGAACTTGACTCTCATTGCTCAGGGTCAACGTCAAAGGCTGCAGATGGTCCAAGGAATAGTTTCGTAGTTGGGGGTCCATCACAAACTCGGAGACGTAAGTTTGAATCTGATTTTGAAACAAGAGACTTTGAGGATCACCATCATGCTCAGTGAATCAGCAAGATCAAGATACAGCAGACGAGGAAAACCAACGGGAAGCCGTGCTCACTCTCGTTCAGACATGGTTGGAAAGACTTCGGTTGATTAGTGTCATTGTAAGTTGTCAACGTCCCACAAAAAATATAGACTCAGGAACTATGTTTATGCAGACAACATTCTTTGCCTCGCTTGAATCAGGTTTACTTGGAAGGACAATTCCTTCTTCGAACAAAATTCTATCAGGAGCAGGTCTACTCTCAAATATTTGCTTTATGGGCGCTTTAGTCATTCATACTCATGCAGGTGAGAGCTCCTTTGCCATTTTAACCTTCCAACGACGCTTCATTTCTCTTGCAGCTATTATATCTTTTCTCGGCGCATTTTTTCTCGTCCGGTATAAACTCGCAGTTGCCCAAAAAGAAGAGAAAGAAGCTGAAATAGAGAGGATCAACTCACCGATATCCATCTCCTCGACTGAAAACGCGAGAGGTTCTGCGACCTCCCCTGACGCCGATGACCTGCGGAAAAACCCTGTTTCTGGCCGTGCCAGAGTAAACTCTCTATTCTCAGGAGACCAAATTATCTGGACCACTCATCCTCACTTGGTGCAAGTCGGCCCTTTCCAAAGACAAGCTCCAACTGAACTATTAGCACGATGCCATGCTCTCTGTCTCTTTCTTTCTTTCCTCGGTTTCGTGTTAACTCTCATTGGTCTGATATCTTTTGCGTGGGATCAACTACCGCTGAGCGTTAGTGCTTTTGCATCCGCTTCGATGGGTTTCTGTTGGGTTGCTGTGATCTTGATAATCATCACCCCCTCAACTAAAGCTTCACATATCTATTACGATCGTAAGTCTCGTTAGACCCCTTCGGTTGCTAGCTGCCAAGTCCTTTACCAGTTGAATGTAGTATGTACTTGTTATGCTGACAAAAAGACACCACTATAGAAAGGGTCATATTTTCAATTATGCGTGTTGTTCGGTGGAAGTGCCTAGCACCAGGTAGCTGTGGCTAAAGTTCGTCAGCGATTCAGTCAGCAATGTTATGAATATGAATGACTCTGAGCCAACTACATAGTGTTCCCCAAGTTGCGTGATGAGTGGAGATTCTGCCAAATACAGTTATATTTTGCGCCTCGCCCAACGCCGAAAATTTGTCATCCTGTCATCCGCCTTCGAAGCCTTTGAAGCTGTTGCTGCAGTGATAGAGACTTTTTTTCCATAAAGTTGCTGGTGAGCGATCAAGGAGGAGGAAGAAATTGAATGCCAAATTCAGTATGTGACAACTTGAAGGTCATGAATAACTAGAAGTGTTTTGTTGCTTCGAAAAAGTCGAAAATATTACTTACATGGCTCCCAAAAATCTTAAGGAAGGTCGTGCCAAATTTAACAGAAACAATCAAGACACGCAATAATGAACTCGACGAACATGGAAAGGCGTTTGTGAGGAAGCCGTGACTTAGCAAAAGGATGTGGGAAACAAACGGACATGTAAGTGACAACGCATAATTAGAATTATGACCTTTCTAGTGGTGTTTTTTTGTCAGCATAGAAGTATATACTATATTCAACCTGTAAAGAACTCGGCAGCAAGCAACCGAAGGGGTCTAAGGAGACTTACGATCATGATAGATATGTGAAGTATTGGTTGAGGGGGCGATGAATATCAAGATCACAGCAAGCCAACAGAAACCCATCGAAGCGGATGCAAAAGCACTGGCGCTCAACGGTAGTTGATCCCACGCAAATGATATCATGCCAATGAGGGCTAACACGAAACCGAGGGAAGAAAGAAGGAGACAGAGAGAATGACATCGTGCTAATAGTTCAGTTGGAGCTTGTCTTTGGAAGGGACCGACTTGCACCAAGTGAGGATCAGTGGTCCAGAAAATTAGGTCTCTTTGGGATAGAGATTTCACTCTGACACGCCCGGAAACAGGGTTTGTCTGTAGGTCATCGGTGTCCGGAGAGGTCGCAGAACCTCTCGCTTTCTCAATCGAGGAGATGGATATCGGTGAATTAGCCCTCTCTATTTCAGCTTCTTCCTCTCCTTTTTGGGCAACTGCGAGTTTATACCGGATCAGATAAAATGCGCCAAGAAAAGATATTATAGCTGCGAGAGAAATGAAGCGTCGTCGGAAGGCCAAAATGGCAAAGGAACCCACCTGCATGAGCATGAACGACTAAAGCGCCCATAAGGCAAATATTTGAAAGTAGACCTGTTCTTGATAGAACTCCGCTTGGAGGAGGAATAGTGTTTCCAAGTAAACCTGATTCAGTCGAGGCAAAGAATGTTGTCTGAATAAAAATAGCTCGTGGGCCTGTATATTTTTGGGACGTTGACAACTTACAATGACACTAATTAACTGAAGTCTTTCCAACCATGTCTGAACGAGAGTGAGCACGGCTTCCCGTTGGTTTTCCTCGTCTGCTGTATCTTGATCTTCCTGATTCACTGCGCACAGATGGTGACCTTCATAGTCTCTTAATCTCAAAATCAGATTCAAACTTACCTCTCCGAGTCTGTGATGGACCCACAACTGCGAAATTATTTCTTGGACAACCTCCAGTCTTTGACGTTGACCCTGAGCAATGAAAGTCAAGTTCTTTTGTCGTGGACGAAGAATTCCGAGAGAAAGAGTTTACCTGCCGGTTGAAGAGGAGGACCAAATTTAGAAACTCCTTGTTGAGCCAATGGCCTCGACGGTCGTAGTAGTGCTGCCATGAGGGATTGTAGATAGAGCATGTTCATGTTCAACTTTGATTTATATGAGAATTCTCACCCCGAACACAACGGAAGAGACTGCGTCTTGACCTCCTTGACCCGACCAGAAAGGAAAGGTCGGCTCCTACGCACTGTCATAAGAGGCCTGACAGACGACCTAATTTAGACACCCAGCAGACCAGACCAAACCTTACATAGAAGTTAGAACCTGGTGCCTACTCCAATTACCTTATGCCTTCTAAGGATCTCAGTCACCAGGTAGAGTTTAGATGAACAGGTGTCTGAAATATGGGCTGCAATCGATTTGTGGAGATAGACGGTGCAATAACAGTGAATGCAACTAGCTGAATACCAATGTGGTACTGTACATGGTCAGCGTAGAGTGAGAAAAAGGATGATAGCAAAGAAAGATGATTTAGTACTCCACCAACAATCCAAAGAAGTGCATTTAGAGCTCGCTCGGTATTCTACGCAACCAACTTGGTCTAGCTGGTCGCTCGTCAAGGAATGGAAAGTAGAATTCGGGCCCACACGAGCATTGATGAGAGGTATGGCGCGTGTTTTGACCCGGGCTTATTCTCGTAATCAGACGTCAGGGGCGTCGTCGCGGGCATCGTAGCCGTCCTCGTAGTTTTCCTTTCGAGACAGGGAAAATTTTTGTAAAGAGAGAACCAACAATTGACCAAGGCATCGGGAATCCTGCTTCATTCCCTTGTGGTCAAGGTGCATGATGGAATGACTGCCATGGGTGCGTCCACTGGCATGTGTGTACAGACGTCGCGGCTACCGATGGTCGTCGACTACGAATTCTTTCGTAGACGGGCTGGTCTTTTATAATACTAACGGGCGAGTGAAAAAAGACGACATGTGTGAGCAGAGCGGAAGACCAATGATTCTTAAAATAAAACTAGTAGAGAAAATGTAACCATAGAAATTCGGTCTTGACAACTAGAACAAACTTAAATATACTCAGTGTTTGCGAGTAGCCAAACGACTGAGGGAAGATGAGTCAACGAAACTGTAGAAAAATACAAGTAGAAAATAAGGTAAACTACAAATAGCCGAACAAAAGAATAAGCTCTTTACGAGAGCAGTAAGTGGAAAAGTAAAGGTCCGTGTAGTAGAACAAGCACGGTAATACATATAAGGTCATACCATAGCACAATAGGGTCGCAGGTAGGGAAGATGGAAGCAATGGAAATAAGACAGTTAACTAGCGCGGCGGCCGCTGGCGCGAGTGCATGAGGTCGGGCTCGGGTCTAGCCTTGCAATCCAACAGGAAGGCAATTATGATGGGGGCGTTGAAG
>Ga0193743_1003507_pt1 | contig 10487 bp, 10 predicted proteins | sample L2c2metaG_FD_143038 | JGI IMG/M metagenome (GOLD analysis project Ga0193743, IMG submission 143038) | Soil microbial communities from a riparian zone of the East river system, Colorado, United States - L2c2 | ecosystem: Environmental > Terrestrial > Soil > Riparian zone | place: USA: East River...
AACACCACCCCGACGGACACCGCCGCGATCGCGCAGGACAACGGCCGCGGATCGGACAGCCGCCCCGCAGCGGACAGGTACGTCACCGCGTCCGACAACGCCACGTAGGCGCCGGTGATCGCGGCGGTGCGGGTGCCGCCGTCGGCCTGCAGCACGTCGCAGTCGATCGCGATGGTGTTCTCACCAAGCGCGCCGAGGTCGATGCACGCCCGCAGGGAGCGGCCGACCAGTCGGCTGATCTCCTGGGTGCGACCGCCGACGCGGCCCTTGACCGACTCGCGGTCCGACCGTTCGTGGGTGGCGGCGGGCAGCATGGCGTACTCGGCGGTGAGCCAGCCCTGGCCGGACCCCTTGCGCCAACGGGGCACGCCCTCGGTGACGCCGGCCGCGCACATGACGCGGGTCTGGCCGAACTCCACCAGCACCGAGCCGGCCGGGTGGGAAGTGAAGCCGCGGGTGATGGTTACCGGTCGCAACTCGTCGTCGAGGCGGCCGTCTTCTCGTCTGGACACCCAGCAACCCTAACGGGCGGGTCCGACTCAGTGATGCGTGACGTCGAACGTCTCGTCGCACACCACAGCGTGCACCGGACCGTCGAACTCCGCCTTGGCCTCGCTGATCACGTCCTCACGGGACGTCCACGGCGGAATGTGGGTCAGCAGCAGTTCGCGCACACCGGCGTTTCGTGCCGCGCGGCCCGCCTCGGTGCCGGATAGATGAAGTTTCGGCGGACGGTCCGGCGCATGGGTCCAGGACGCCTCGCACAGGAACACGTCGGCGCCGCGCGCGAGTTCGACCAGCGCGTCGCAGTAGCCGGTGTCGCCGCTGTAGACGAACGTCGCACCGGACGGGTCGATCAACCGCATGCCGTAGGACTCCGTCGGATGGCACACCAGTCGCGGCACCACGGACAGCGACCCGATGGTGACCGGCTGATTGTCGACCCAGTTGCGGATCTCGAAGACATCGGAGAAATCGTCGATCTCGCGGCCCTCGGGTGACGACGCCGCACCCAACCGCGCCCAGGTGTTGGCCGGTCCGTACATCAGGGCGCGGCCCTGCGGCGGATTCGGGTGGTAGCGGCGCCACACGAACAGCCCGGGAAGATCGAGGCAATGGTCGGCGTGCAGGTGCGAGAGCAGCACGCTCACGGTGCCGGGATCGGCGTGTCGCTGCAGCGCGCCGAGCACGCCGCCGCCGAAGTCGATCACCAGCGGTGGCGTATCGGGTGCGGTCACCAAATATCCCGAAGCTGGCGAATCCGGCCCGACAACGCTGCCGGAGCATCCCAGTACGGTGATTCGCACGCTCACTAGCTTGCCATGCCCGATCTTGCTTGTGCGAAAACATCACACCATTGGGCGACGAGTCTCATTCTTGCATCACGATGTGACGCCTCACCAGGTTCGACGTCGCAGCGACCGGAAACTCGAATCGCCGGGAAATGTGGCCAACCTCTCATCCAGCAAAGGCCGACGAAGGTCAGTAGGACAGCTGCGGTGACGTGCCGGTCTTGCGCTTCTCGCGGGCCTTGCGCTCCGGCCCGGACAGCACGTACGCGGCGAACACGCCTGCGATGCCGCCACACAGGTGCCCCTGCCACGACACCCCGAAGGTGCCGGGGAGTGCGCCGAGGAGTACACCGCCATAGATGAACAGCACGACGATGCCGACGATGATCTGCCACGCCTTGCGGGTGAAGAAGCCGAACACGATCAGGAACGTCAGCCAGCCGAAGATCAGTCCGGACGCGCCGATGTGGTTGGTCTCGACTCCGGGTGGAGCGCCGATGTTGCCGATCAGCCAGGTACCGAAGCCGCCGAGGATCCAGACGATCGCGGTCGCGTAGACGAACCGGGACATCCCGGCCAACGTGACGAGGAAGCCGAGCACCAGGGCGGGCCCGGTGTTGGCGATGAGGTGTTCCCAGTTGGCGTGCAGTAGCGGCGCCCAGACGATGCCCCACAGCCCGTCGGATTCGAGCGGACGGATGCCGTCGGCGTTGAGTTCCTGGTGGTTCACCGCGTCCCACGCCTCGATGATGTAGAGCAGCGCGATGAAGCTGACGATGGTGGCCCCGCCGATCATCCAGGCGGGTCGCTCCTTCTTCTGCGGCGCGGGTGTGTAACCGGTGGTGCCGCTCATGCCCATAGCTGCCCTTCCAACGCGTCCTCGGCATCATCCAGGCTACCGGCGTACGCGCCGGTTGACAGATACTTCCATCCGGCGTCGGCCACCACGAACGCGATGTCGGCGCGCTCGCCCGCCTTGCGCGCCTTGGCCGCCATGCCCAGGGCCGCATGCAGGATCGCCCCGGTCGAGATGCCGGCGAAGATGCCCTCGACCTGAACCAGTTCGCGGGTGCGCTTGACGGCGTCGAACGACCCGACGGAATAGCGCGTGGTGAGCACCTCCGGGTCGTACAACTCGGGGACGAAGCCCTCGTCGATGTTGCGCAGCGCGTAGACACCCTCGCCGTAGCGCGGCTCGGCGGCGACGATCTGCACGCCGGGCACGTGCTCGCGCAGAAACCGCCCGGTGCCCATCAACGTGCCGGTGGTACCCAGCCCGGCGACGAAGTGCGTGATCTCAGGCAGGTCGGCGAGGACCTCCGGCCCGGTGCCGTAGTAGTGCGCGTCGGCGTTGGCCTGGTTGCCGTACTGGTAGAGCATCACCCACTCGGGATGCTCTTCGGCCTGCTGCTTCGCCATCGCCACGGCAGTGTTCGACCCGCCCTCAGCAGGTGAGTAGATGATCTTGGCGCCGTAGAGCTCCAGCAGCTGGCGCCGCTCGATCGAGGTGTTCTCCGGCATCACGCAGACCATGCGATAACCCTTGATCAGCGCGGCCATCGCCATCGAGATGCCGGTGTTGCCACTCGTCGGCTCCATGATCGTCGCCCCTGGCCGCAGCAGCCCGTCACGCTCAGCCTGCTCGATCATCCGCAGCGCGGGGCGGTCCTTGATCGACCCCGTGGGATTGCGGTCCTCGAGCTTGGCCCAGAGCCGCACGTGCGGGGCCTTCGCGTCGTCATCCCACTGCGGCGAGAGCTTTCGCAACCCGACGAGCGGCGTGTTGCCGAGCGCCTCCAGCAGCGAGTCGTAGCGGGCCAACGTCAGCCACCCGCGACGGCGGGCAGGATCGTCACCGAATCGCCGTCGGCGATGTCGGTGGCCAGCCCGCCCGAGAAGCGCACGTCCTCGTCGTTGACGTAGATGTTGACGAAGCGGTGCAGCTTGTCGCCGTCCACGATCCGCTCGGTGATCCCCGAATAGTTGGCTTCGAGGTCGGTGATGACCGCCTGCAGCGTGTCACCAGTGGCGCTGACGCGCTTCTCGCCCCCGGTGTGGGTGCGCAGGATGGTCGGGATGGAAACGCTCACGGTCATGGGCTGGCCTTTCTAGTAGGCAGAGACGATCTTGACGGGTTCCTCGGAGACGACGCCGTCGAGGATGCGGTAGCTGCGCAGCTCGTGCTCTTGCGCGTCGCGGGTGGAGACCAGGACGTAGTGGGCGTCCGGCTCCGACGCAAAGGAGATGTCGGTACGGCTCGGGTACGCCTCGGTGGCGGTGTGCGAGTGGTAGATGACGACGGGGGCCTCGTCGGCCTCGTCCATCGCCCGCCACACCTTGAGCTGCTCGCCGGAGTCGAAGCGGTAGAACGTCGGCGACCGCTCGGCGTTGTCCATCCTGATGAACCGCTCGGGACGGTCGGAACCCTCGGGCCCCGCGATCACGCCGCACGCCTCGTCGGGATGGTCGGCGCGCGCATGGGCGACCATGGCGTCGACCAGGTCACTGCGAATCACCAGCACGGTCCGTTCCCTCCTAGCCCGCGAACGCTCCGGGCAACATGTCACGGTAGGACGGTATTCCGGCGACACATTCGGCGGCCAGCACTCCGGCCAGAACCGCGCGGGCCAGGCAGTCCGCAGCGGCGGCACCGACGGCCGTCGTCAACTTCGTCTCTGGCGACATCGCCGCGGGGGTGTCGCTGGCAGGCTCGACCTCGATGGCGCCGGTCGCGAGCGCGAACACGGAGTCACCGTCGAGTGGGGTGTGCGCCGGTCGGATGGTGCGGGCCAGGCCGTCCTGTGCGGCGACCGCGACCCGCCGGCACGCGGCCGGGCTCAGCAACGCGTCGGTGGCGACGACGGCGATCGTGGTGTTCAACGGCGACAGTTCGGCGGCGCGGTCGGCGAAGGCGTTGATCTGCTCCGCCGGCGGCGCTACCAGGTTCAGCTCGGCGATGTACTCGGCCATCCACGGCAGCCCGGTCCTCGGATCGGCGACGTTCCCCGCCGCGTTGACCGCGACAATGGCACCGACCGTCACTCCGATGTCGTCGAGCCGAACCGACGCCGTGCCGATGCCGCCCTTGAGCGCGCCTGCGCGCGCACCGACCCCCGCACCGACGTTGCCGGTCGCCACGTCGATGCCCGCGGCCTCGGCGGCCGCGTAGCCGAACTCGGCGGTCGGGCGGCACTGCCAGCCGCCGACGGGGAGATCGAAGATCACCGCGGACGGCACGATCGGCACCAGGCCGCCGTCCATCACCACGCCGCGATCGTGCTGCTCGAGCCAGGTCATGACGCCGTCGGCGGCGGCCAATCCGTACGCGCTGCCGCCGCTGAGCACGATGGCGTCGACGTAGCGCACGCTGTTGGCGGGGTCCAGTAGGTCCGTCTCGCGGGTGCCCGGCGCTCCCCCGCGGACGTCGACGGCGGCGACGGTGCCCGGCGGGGTCAGTACGACGGTGGTGCCGCACGCCCAGCCGGTCCCGAGCGTGGCGTCGGCATCGAGCCGATGATGGTGGCCGACGAGGATGCCCGACACGTCGGTGATCGACCCGGTCATCGAGCGTTCCCGTTCATCAGGCCCAGCACCAGATACTCCTGCAGCACGGTCAGCCACTGATACACGTCCAGATGCCCGGCCATCGGATGCTCGGGCGGCAGCCGGTCAGGACCGTCGGGACCGATGTCGAGCATGGTGCCCAACGCAAGTCGCACGTCGTTGACCGCGGCGGCCCAGCAGTGCGCGTCGTCCTCGGTGATCTCGAACTTGCCACCCCTTGCTGGGATGGTGTCCAGCAGCCGGTGTGCCGCTTGACGTTTGGCGTCGATGATCTCCGGCTCATGCAGGCTGCGCAGCGCGTTGTTGAGGCTCTCCGCAGCGGCCGAACCGGCCGGATGATCGGTATGGGGCTTGTAGAAGTCGGGCAGCAGCCGCTTCATCGTGTCGTCCTCGGGCGGCGTGGAGTGGCCCGTCTTCATGCCGGTGAGCTCTTCGAGTTCATCTGTGGGCGACGATGATTCGCGGCCCTCGAGCATGTCCAGCAGCGACTTCACCAGGTTCTGCAGCAGAGTCGACTCGTGTGCGGCCAACGAAGAACGCAGGCGCGCCCCGTCCGCGGTGTCCACCCGCTTCCACTTGCGCACGTACGCCTCAGCGGTCCTGCTGCATCGTGGCCCACAGCCCTGCGGCGTGCAGCTTGGAGACGTCGACCTCCATCGACTCGCGGCTGCCAGCAGACACTACGGCCTTGCCCTCCTCGTGCACCTGCATCATCAGCTTGGTGGCGTGCGGCTCGGTGTAGCCGAAGAGCTTCTGGAAGACGTAGGTGACATACGACATGAGGTTCACGGGGTCGTCCCAGACGAGCGTCACCCACGGGCTGTCGGTGGCCGCCTGCTCCTCCGAAGTCGGGTCGACCCTACGTTCCTCTTTCGTCCCCGGACGTGTCCGCGCCGGCGTAACCATGTCGCCAAGAATAGCGGGGGCCCAAACCCGATACGGTTGGGCGTGTGACCGCGGCGTTGCTCACCGACAAGTACGAACTGACGATGCTGGCCGCCGCGCTGCACGACGGCACCGCCCACCGTCGCACCACGTTCGAGCTGTTCGCCCGCCGACTGCCGGAAGGCCGCCGCTACGGAGTGGTCGCGGGCACCGCCCGGTTCGTGGAATCCTTGCCGCAGTTCACGTTCGACGACGATGCGCTGAGCATGCTCGCGGAGTTCCTCGACCCGAGGACCCTGGCCTACCTGGAGAGCTACCGGTTCGGTGGCGACGTCGACGGCTACCCCGAGGGTGAGCTGTACTTCCCCGGCTCCCCCGTGCTGTCGGTGCACGGCACCTTCGCCGAATGCGTCATCCTCGAAACGCTGGCCCTGTCGATCTTCAACCACGACTCGGCGATCGCCTCGGCAGCCGCCCGGATGGTGAGCGCCGCCGCGGGACGACCGCTGATCGAGATGGGCTCGCGTCGCACCCACGAACAGGCCGCCATCGCCGCTGCCCGCGCCGCCTACCTGGCCGGGTTCACCGGAACCTCGAACCTCGCCGCGCAGCGCCGCTACGGCATACCGACGCTGGGCACCAGCGCCCACGCGTTCACCCTCCTGCACACCACCAGGGACGGTCCCGACGAACCGGCGGCGTTCCGGTCGCAGGTCGAGGCACTCGGCGTCGGCACCACGCTGCTCGTCGACACCTACGACATCACCGCCGGGGTGGCCAACGCCGTCGCCGCCGCAGGTCCAGACCTCGGCGCGGTCCGCATCGACTCTGGCGACCTCGGCGTGCTGGCACGCCAGGTCCGTGCCCAACTCGACGCCCTCGGCGCCACCAGGACGGGCATCGTGGTTTCGGGTGACCTCGACGAGTTCGCCATCGCCGCCCTGCGCGCCGAACCCGTCGACAGCTACGGGGTTGGCACGTCGCTGGTCACCGGGTCCGGCGCCCCCACCGCAGACATGGTCTACAAATTGGTCGAGGTGGACGGCGTCCCGGTGGAGAAACGCAGCAGCCACAAGGAATCCCACGGCGGCCGCAAGCAGGCCCACCGGCTGGCCAAGCACTCGGGCACCATCGTGGAAGAGGTCGTGCACCTGGCTGGCGAGCCGCCCGCCGCGGAGCCCGACGTCGTCGCCCGTCCCCTGGCGGTGCCGCTGGTGCGGGCCGGCGAACCCGTCGCCGATCTCGCGCTGGCCGCCGCGCGCGAGCGCGTCGACGCCGGGCTGCACAGCCTGCCCTGGGACGGGCTGAAGCTCTCCCGCGGCGAGCCGGCCATCCCGACCCGCATGGTCCCGCCCACTGGACGTCGGCGTCGTGCCTGATCCTCCCGCCCGCGTCACCGGGCTGCTGGCCGCAGCCGTCACCGCGCTCGGCGGCACCGAGCGCAGCGGCCAGATCGAGATGGCCGAAGCCGTCGAGCGCGCCTTCGACAGCGGCGAACACCTCGCCGTGCAGGCAGGCACCGGCACCGGCAAGTCGCTGGCCTACCTGGTGCCCGCCATCGCCAGGGCCATCGAAGCCAATGAGCCGGTGGTGGTGTCTACGGCGACCATCGCGCTGCAACGCCAACTCGTCGACCGAGACCTGCCGCGACTGGCCGACGCGTTGACCGACGAGCTGCCCCGTCGGCCCGAATTCGCCCTCCTCAAGGGTCGCGGAAATTATCTGTGCCTGAACAAGATCCACAACGGGTCGGCCGCCGAGCCAGGCGACGACCGGCCGCAGGAGGAACTGTTCGACGCGGTCGCGACGACGGCCCTCGGCCGCGACGTCAAGCGGCTCACCGAATGGTCGTCGGACACCGAGACCGGCGACCGCGACGACGTCGTCCCTGGCGTGCCGGACCGGTCGTGGGGCCAGGTCAGCGTCTCGGCACGCGAGTGCATCGGTGCCACGCGCTGCCCGTTCGGCACCGACTGCTTCGCCGAGAAGGCCCGCGCCCGCGCCGGCACCGCCGACGTGGTGGTCACCAACCACGCGCTGCTCGCCATCGACGCCATCGCCGAGGCCAACGTCCTGCCCGAACACGACCTGCTCATCGTCGACGAGGCCCACGAACTCGTCAACAGGGTCACGGGAGTGGCGACCGCGGAACTGTCCGCGACGGCGCTCGGCGTGGCCCACCGACGGGCGGCGCGGCTGGTGGAAACCGAACTCGCGCAACGGTTCGAAGCCGCGTCGGCGACGTTCTCCTCGGCCATCCACGACGCCGAACCCGGACGGATGGACCGCCTCGACGACGAGATGGCCACCTACCTGACGGTGCTGCGCGACGCCGCCGACAAGGTGCGTTCGGCCATCGACACCGCCCCTGGCGACCCGAAGGCCGCGGCGGCCCGCAGCGAAGCGGTGACGGCGCTGACCGACATCAGCGACACCGCGTCACGCATCCTGTCGTCGTTCGGCCCGGCCATCCCCGACCGCACCGACGTGGTGTGGCTCGACCACGAGGAAAATCGGTCAACGGGGGCGAAGCGCGCGATCTTGCGGGTCGCGCCGTTGTCGGTGGCGAACCTGTTGCGCGGCAGGATCTTCGACCAGTCGACGGTGATCCTGACCTCGGCGACACTGACCGTCGGCGGCACGTTCGACGCGATGGCGCGGTCCTGGGGACTGACCGGCGACGACGACAAACCGGGCTGGCGCGGCATCGACGTCGGGTCGCCCTTCGCGCACGCCACATCCGGCATCCTGTACGTCGCCGCGCATCTACCGCCGCCGGGCCGCGACAGCTCCGGGTCGGCCGAACAACTCGACGAGATCGAGGGCCTGATCAAAGCAGCGGGGGGTCGCACACTTGGCCTGTTCTCGTCGATGCGCGCGGCCAAGGCCGCCACCGAGGCGATGCGCGATCGCCTCGACACCCCGGTGCTGTGCCAGGGCGAGGACACCACGTCGGCCCTGGTCCGCCGGTTCGCCGAGGACCAGGAGGCGTCGCTGTTCGGCACGCTGTCGCTGTGGCAGGGCGTCGACGTGCCCGGCCCGTCGCTGTCGCTGGTGCTGATCGACCGCATTCCGTTCCCCCGGCCCGACGACCCGCTGATCACGGCGCGGCAGCGTGCCGTCGCGGCGCACGGCGGCAACGGGTTCATGGCCGTCGCGGCCAGCCACGCCGCGCTGCTGCTCGCGCAGGGCGCGGGCCGCCTGCTGCGCGGCGTCGACGACCGGGGCGTCGTGGCGGTGCTCGACTCACGGATGGCGACGGCACGCTACTCGGGCTTCCTCAAGGCATCGCTGCCACCGTTCTGGGCGACCACCGACTCCGCACGGGTCAGGGCCGCGCTGGAACGCCTGAGATCGGCCTGAGCCTGCGATCAGTTTGGAGTCCGTTTCGCGAAGCGTTCACTATCCTGACAGCGAACTTTCTGCGCGCCGCCCGGGCCGCCGGACGAAACGAAAGGCGGCGGCATGAGCAGATCGCACGTGGTAGGCGTTGCGCTAGCCGCGTGCGCAGCGCTTTTCGTGACGTCGTGCGCGACGACGCTGCAAGGCAACGCGGTCTCGGTGTTCAGTGATCCGTTCAGGGTGGCGGGGATGCCGGCCACCGACGGGCCCACCGGACTGCGTGACGACGCCGCCGAACCGTCTCGCGACGTCGAGGGCACCGACAACGGCAAGGTCGACGAACTCGGTCGCCAGGCGGTCAGCGACATCGAGGAGTTCTGGAAGCAGGCCTACCCCGAGACGTTCGGCGGTGAGTTCACCCCCGTCGACCAGATCGTCTCGTGGGACGCCGACGGGCTCGACGCGGAGTTCTGCGGCGGCGACACCTACGGCCTGGTCAACGCGGGCTACTGCTTCGACGACAACACCATCGGCTGGGACCGCGGCCAGCTGCTGCCATCGCTGCGCAGGGCCAACGGCGACATGGCGGTCACGATGGTGCTCGCGCACGAGTACGGCCACTCGGTGCAACACCAGGCCGACCTGGTCAAGCCGAGCACCCCGACACTGGTGTCCGAGCAGCAGGCCGACTGCCTGTCCGGGGTCTACATGCGCTGGGTCGCCGAGGGACACTCGCCGCGGTTCACGCTGAACACCGGTGACGGGCTGAACAACCTGCTGGCCGCGATGATCGCCTTCCGCGACCCACTGCTCAACGAGAGCGACGTCGAGGTCGGCGAGGACGAACACGGCTCGGCGTTCGAGCGGGTGTCGGCGTTCCAGTTCGGCTTCACCGACGGCGCGGCGTCCTGCGCGGCGATCGACACCAAGGAAATCGACCAGCGCCGCGGCGATCTGCCCGTGCTGCTGCCCGACGACCAGAACGGCGAGCTGCCGGTCACCGAAGACTCGGTGCGCTCCATCGTCGACGCCATGGGCATCCTGTTCGCCCCGGCCCACCCGCCTGCGGTGACGTTCGAGTCGAAGGAGTGCTCCGATGCCCGGGTGACCCCGCCGGTGGCCTACTGCCCGTCGAGCAACACGATCATCGTCGACCTGCCCGAGCTGGAGAAGACGGGCGCACCCTCCGAGGAGGGCGACGGCGGCGGCCTCGTCACCGGTGACAACACCGCGTACTCGATCCTGGTGTCGCGGTACATGCAGGCCCTTCAGCACGAGCACGGCGGCGTCGCGCTCGACAACGCCGAGGCCGCGCTGCGCACCGCCTGCCTCACCGGCGTGGCGACCGTGAAGATGTCGAAGGAAGTCACCACCCCCGACGGCAACACCATCACGCTGACCGCA
>Ga0193743_1003508_pt1 | contig 10487 bp, 11 predicted proteins | sample L2c2metaG_FD_143038 | JGI IMG/M metagenome (GOLD analysis project Ga0193743, IMG submission 143038) | Soil microbial communities from a riparian zone of the East river system, Colorado, United States - L2c2 | ecosystem: Environmental > Terrestrial > Soil > Riparian zone | place: USA: East River...
GCGTTCCTGCCGGGCCCATGCTTCGGTGCGGGCGGCAAGGGCGAGGTTGTAGACCTTGCGGACACAGCCGAACGTCCGCGCAAGCTGCGCGGCCTGCGCGTCGGTCGGGTAGAAGCGGTATTTGAATGCCCGCTTCACGCTCTTGGCCATTACTCACAAACTAACGCGTTTGTTTGTCATGTTCGTGGAGGCACGCCGACCCGTGGCCTCCGCTTACTCCCCGCCCCAACGGACGGGGTATCCACGGAGGTAATTCGATGACTGACATCGCCGATACCCGCATCGGTCCCAGCGCGACCGCGGGCGAGCGCGAGATGCTCCGGGTGTTCCTCGACTATCACCGCGCCACCCTGGCGATGAAGTGCGCCGGGCTCTCCGACGACGACCTGCGCCGGCGCTCGATGCCGCCGTCGACGCTGACCCTGCTCGGCCTGGTGCGGCACCTGGCCGAGGTCGAGCGCGCCTGGTTCCGCCGGGTGATCGCCGGCGAAGACGTGCCGCTGGTCTGGTCGGCCGAGGGCGACTTCCAGGTGGCGTACGACCCGACCGATGCGACCCGCGCGGATGCCTTCGCGGCTTGGGAGGCGGAGGTGGCCCGGTCCCGGGCGATCGAGCAGGCCGCGGCCTCGCTCGACGTCACCGGCTACAGCAAGGGCTGGGGCGAAGACGTCTCGCTCCGGATGGTCATGCTGCACATGATCCACGAGTACGCGCGGCACAACGGCCACGCCGACTTCCTCCGCGAGGGCATCGACGGCACTGTCGGCGCATGATTGCGACTCGAACAGGTGTTCGATAGCCTGTCGATCGTGGAGCTGGTCGGACGATGGTGGAACGGTGACCGCAACAATGCGACGCGGCGCGACATCTGGCTGCATCGCGACCCCGACACGGGCTGGCTGGTCCGGGCCCGCGCCGGCGACAAGGAGCGTGACGTGACCTGGCCGGCGTTCGACGAGGAGTGGGCGGCCCGGGCGTGGGTCGACCGGTTGATGGCCTCATCGACCGGCGGCCGCTCGATCTGGAAAGACCTGACCAAGGTCGTCCGCAAGCCCCCGGCGGGCGGATGGTCAGCACGGGTCTAAGGGTCTGTCTCGCAGTGCTGACCGGGCTGCGAGACAGACCCTTGCCACTGCCCTTATGATCGCGCGGTGCTAGCGGCCCCGGAAGTCACCCTGCGCCGGTTCGCGCCGTTCGACCCCCGCGGCAACCTGGCCTCCTGGTATGCGACCGGCTTCGTCGTGCTGGTCGCCGCGGTCGTCCGGTTCACCGGGCTTTCGCAGCCCGAGGGCAAGCTGTTCGACGAGACCTACTACGCCAAAGACGGGTGGGGGCTGCTCACCAAGGGCGTCGAGTGGAACTACCGCGACAACGTGCCCGCCTACGTGGTGCATCCACCGCTCGGCAAGTGGCTGATCGCGCTCGGCGAGTGGGCGTTCGGCTACTACGACGTCGACGGCAACCAGCGGCTCGCCGGCCACCTGGTCAACGCGGCGCCCGAGTTCGGCTGGCGTTTCCCGGTCGCGGTGGCCGGCACACTCTCGGTGCTGCTGATGGTACGGATCGCCCGGCGGCTGTTCGGCTCGACCGTGCTCGGCTGCGCGGCCGGCCTGCTGCTCGCCCTCGACGGCTTCCACCTGGTGCTGTCCCGGGTCGCGCTGCTCGACATGTTCCTGCTGCTGTTCGTGCTCGCCACGTTCGGCGCCCTGCTCATCGACCGCGACTCCCGAAGACGCGCCTGGCTGCGCGTGATCACGGACGGCACCACGGCACCGGCCGGCGTGCCCTGGTGGCGCCTGTTCGCGGCGGTGCTGTTCGGCTGCGCGGTCGCCACCAAGTGGAGCGCGGTGTTCTTCCTGCCGGTCTTCGTGCTGCTGGTGCTCTGGTGGGACGCCGGCGCCCGCCGCTCGGCCGGGGTCGACCGACCGTGGCGGGCCACGCTGCGCCAGGAGAGCGGCTGGCTGGTCATCTGCGGCGTCCTGATCGTCGCGGTCTACCTGGCGTCCTGGTCCGGCTGGCTGCTCACCGACGACGGCTACTTCCGGCATTACCGGGCCGCCAACGGCCAGTCGGAACTACCGGTCATCGGCGCGTTGCAGAACCTCTGGCACTACCACCACGAGGCGTTCAACTTCCATTCCACGCTGCAGACCAAGCACCCCAGCCAGTCGTGGCCGTGGCAGTGGCTGCTGCTGGGCAAGCCGGTGACGATCCACCTGGCCTACCCCGGCGCGCCCTGGGGTCAGGCGCCCGTCTCCGAGATCGTCCTGCTCGGCACCCCGTTGCTCTGGTGGTCGTTCCTGCCAGCGCTGGTGGCGACCACCTGGCTGGGCATCGCCCGGCGCGACTGGCGGGCCGGTTCGATCCTGCTGATCTCGGCGGCCGGCCTGCTGCCCTGGTTCTACTACGCCGTCGACGCGCACCGGGTGATGTTCTCGTTCTACACCGCCCCGGCCCTGCCGTTCTTCGTGCTGGCGGTGGTCTACGTCCTCGGCGCGGTCATCGGTCCACCCGGCGAGGAGCACGCCGACCGCCGCCTGATCGGTTCGGTGGCCGCGGCCGCGTACCTCGTGCTGGTGATCCTCTGCTTCGCCTATTTCTACAAGCTCTTCGTCGGCGAGTTCCTGCCCTACGCCGACTGGGCCAAACGGATGTGGCTCGGCAACCGCTGGAACCCATAACTGCCAAATCGCCGATCAGCCCGTGACGGGCGCGGTCACCGCCAAGGGGATCGCGCCCATCAGGGACCAGTCGTGGCTGATGTCGGCCGCGCAGCGGAGCAGCAACGGCAGGTGCTCCTCGGTCAGCCGTTCCACCGAGGTCTCGGCGGCGTGCACGGTCACGTTGATCGCCGCGACCACGGTGCCGTCGCCGTCGCGGACGCTGGTCGCCACCGAGCGGATGCCGGGCGCCAGGTCCTGGTCGGCCAGTGCCCAGCCCTTGGCCCGCACCTCGCGAAGCTGGCGGTCGAGCTCGTCGCGAGCCGGCCGCCAGCGCGCGGTGATGCCGGAGCGGCTCGGCTCGGCCAGCACCGCCGCCAGTTCGTCGGGCGGCAGCGCGGCCAGCAGCACCTTGCCCATCGAGGTGGGTGGCGCCGGGAAGCGGGTGCCGATGGTGACCGAGAGGGTCACGATCTTCGGCACCGCCACCCGGGCCACGTAGACGATGTCGCTCCCGTCGAGCTGGGCCATCGAGGTCGACTCGTTGGTCTGCGCGACCAGCCGTTCCATGTGCGGCCGGGCGACGTCCCACATGCTCAGCGAGTTGACGTAGGCCATGCCCAGCTCGAGCACCCGCGGCGTCAGCGCGTAGCCCCGGTCGGCGGCCCGCACATAGCCGAGCTCCTCCAGGGTCAGCAGGATCCGCCGCACCGTCGGCCGGGCCAGCCCGGTCGCACCCGCGAGATCGCTCAGCGTGCGCACGGGCTGCCCGGCCGGGAACGAACGGAGTACATCGAGCCCGCGGGCCAGCGCTTCGATGAAGTCAGGTCCGGACTCGCGTGGCATTGCTCAATGCTTCCATTGCGCGGAGCCGGCGTCGTAGTCGGTGTAGGTGTAGGGGTTGTCGGTCACCTTGGTCTCCGGCACGTCCGGGTTCATTCCGTTCGACCAGGCTTCCTCGCCCATGTCGCCGACGAGGTAGTCGACGGTGCGACCGATCGCCGCGCGGGCGGCCGCCAGGTCGACGTCGACCAGCCGGCCATCACGCTTGACGATGCGACCGTTGACCACCACCGTGTCGACGTCGCCGCGCTGTGCCTGGAACGCGACGTGCCCGTAGGGATGCAGCACCGGGAACATCACCGGCGAGTGGTCGTTCTTGATCAGCACGATGTCGGCCTTCTTGCCCGGTTCGAGGCTGCCGACCGCCGAGTCGAGCCCGAGCGCCTTGGCGCCGCCCATGGTGGCCCAGTCGACGACCTGCTCGGCGCGGAGGTGGCAGTGGGTGACCGTCTCGGCGTTGCTGTGCGCCTCCATGTGCTCCCGGGACCGGTCGGCACCCAGCGTCGAGCGCATCGCGGAGAACAGGTCGCCGCTCCACCAGACGCTGGTGTCCATCGACAGCGAGATCGGGATGTCGTGGTGGCGCAGTTGCCAGGTGGGCGGGTAGCCCTGGCCGGCGCTCTGCTCGCTCTCCGTGGAGACCGAGACCGACCCGCCGGTGGCGGCGATCCGGTTGTAGGAGTCACGGGTCAGCGTCGCGGCGTGCACGTAGATCGACTGCGGCGTCATGAAGCCGTTCTCGTGCATGAGCCGGATGCCGTCGTCGTTGGTCGCGCCCCAGACACCGGCGTGCGTGGTCACCGGCGCGCCGAGGTCGCGGGCGACCTCGAAGGCCGCCTTCTCCGGGAAGGCCGGGTCGCCGGTCACGTCGAAGGCCATCTGGAAGCCCAGCATGTCGCCCTTGCCGTGCAACCGGCGGTTGACGAAGTCGCGGAACTCCGGCGCCGCCGACCACTCCCAGGGGCCCTGCTGGATGTTGCCGTAGGCGAGCACGAACCGGCCGGGCACCGCCTCCAGCGCGTCGACCGCGGCGTCGGCGTGGTCGATCGTCTGGAGGCCGTGTGACCAGTCGACGGTCGTGGTGACGCCGGCGTCGAGAGCCTCGATCGCGCCGAGCAGGTTGCCCGCGTAGATGTCCTCCGGCCGGAACCGCTTGCCGGACTCGAGGTAGTACCAGACGAAGTATTGGGTCAGGGTCCAGTCGGCGCCGTAGCCCCGCATCGCGGTCTGCCACATGTGCCGGTGGGTGTCGATCATGCCGGGCATGATGATGCCGCCGGTGGCGTCGATCCGAGCGGTGCCCTCGGGCGCGGTCAGGCCGGTGCCGATCTCGGCAATCTTGTCGTCCACCACGAGCACGTCCGCATCCCGCAGCACGGTGTGGTGGTTATCCATGGTCAGCACAAGGCCGTTGCGAAACAGCACGCTCATCGCCGTCACTCCTTCGGACACTAGTCCGCCTAGCGGCCAGCCAGTCTCGAACGTCGCGATTGTGAGCCCGCTCACCGGCTGCCGTCAAGACGTTCGCGTTGCGTGGTGGTTGCGCGTTGAGCCAAACAATGACCAAGATTAGGGTGTACGGACGCCCGTCCGCTCAGCGGACATTCAGCGAAGGAGCTAGCGAGTGGCGGAGAACACCGGGCCACTGAAGGGCATCCTGGTGGCCGACTTCTCCCGGATCCTCGCCGGTCCCTACGCGACCATGCTGCTCGCCGACCTGGGCGCCGACGTGATCAAGGTCGAAGGCCCGGCCGGCGACGACACCCGCACCTGGATGCCGCCGGTGCGCGACGGCGTCGCGACCTACTACCTGGGCATCAACCGCAACAAGCGGTCGATCGCCCTGGACCTGCGCGACGAGGGCGACCTGGCCGCCGCGCGGGAGCTGGCCCGGCGCGCCGACGTGATGATCGAAAACTTCAAGCCGGGTGGCCTCGCCCGGTTCGGGCTCGACTACGACACGGTCGCCACCGACAACGAAGGCATCGTCTACGCCTCGATCAGCGGCTTCGGCCCGGGCGCGGGCGCGTCCATCCCCGGCTACGACCTGATGGTGCAGGCGATCTCCGGGCTGATGAGCCTCACCGGCGATCCCGACGGGCCGCCCTACCGCGCCGGCATCTCGGTCTTCGACGTGATGGCCGGCCTGCACGCCAACATCGGCATCCTGGCCGCCCTGCACCACCGCGAGGCCTCCGGGCGCGGCCAGCACGTCGAGGTCAACCTGCTGTCGTCGGCGTTGTCCGGGCTGGTCAACCACAGCAGTGCGGTGGTCGCCGGTGACACCGTGCCGTTCCGGATGGGCAACGCCCACCCCAGCCTGTTCCCCTACGAGCCGCTGCCGACCGCCGACGGCGAGCTGATCGTCATCGCCGGCAACGACGGCCAGTTCCGCAAGCTCTGCCAGGTGCTCGGCGTCCCGGAGCTGGTCGACGACCCGCGGTTCGGGCGCAACCAGGACCGCACCGCCAACCGCGAGGCGCTGCGCCCGCTGCTGGTCGAGGTGCTGCGCACCCGCACCAAGGACGAGTGGTTCCGCGACCTGCTGGCCGCGGGCATCCCGTGCGCGCCGATCAACACCCTTGACGGCGGCGTCGCGTACGCGGGCGAGCTCGGCCTCGACCCGGTGGTCGAGGTCGGCACGGGCGACGAGGCGGTGCCGAGCGTGCGCAACCCGATCACCTTCTCGGCGACACCGCCGCGCTACGAGTTACCGCCGCCGGGGCTCGACCAACACGGGGAGGAGATCCGCGCATGGCTGAAGAGCTGAGCTTTCCGACCGGGATCGGCACGTCCGACGCGAGCACCATCTCGCTGCTCGGACAAGACCTCGCCGGCGACCTGATGGGCAAGGTCGGCTTCGGTGAGCTGGCCTTCTGGTTGGTGGCCCGGCGCCGCCCGACACCGGCCGAGACCCGGGTGTTCGAGGCCGTGCTGGTGTCGCTGGCCGACCACGGCTTCACCCCGACCGCGATCGCCGCCCGGCTGACCTACCTGAGCGCGCCCGAGTCGATCCAGGGCGCGCTGGCGGCCGGGTTGCTCGGCGGCGGCTCCCGCTTCCTCGGCGTGACCGAAGACTGCGGCCGGTTCCTGGCCGAGACCCTCAGCGGGGTCGACGCGCCGACCAGCGATGCGGATTTCGCCGAACTGGCCCGCACCGCCGTCACCAAGGCGCGCGCGGCGAAGCGGTTCGTGCCGGGCCTCGGCCACCCGGTGCACAAGGTGCAGGACCCGCGTACGCCGGTGCTGATCGGCATCGCCCGCGAGGAGGGCCTCGAAGGCCCGCACCTGAAGCTGTTCCAGGCGATCGGGCGGGTGCACCCGGAGATCCTGGGTCGTACGCTGCCGCTCAACGGCGCCGGCGTCGCCGGTGCCGCGCTCGCCGACCTCGGGCTGCCGGTCGACCTGCTGCGCGGCTTCGCGCTGCTGGCCCGCGCCGCCGGCCTGCTCGGCCACCTGGCCGAGGAGAAGCGGGCACCGCTCGGCATGGACATCTACACCACGGTTGACCGCCACGCCCGGTATCTCCCACCGGGCCAAGACTGAAGAGGAGCGAACATGGCCAAAGTCGTCGCGGTCATCGCCTCCACACATCACCCGTTCTACTACCGCGCGAGCACCGCGACCGGTGCCGACCGGCCGCCGTTCGCCGACGAGTGGACGAGCAAGATCCTGGCTTTCCGGGAGACGCTGACCCGGGCCAACCCCGACGTGCTGGTGATGGTCGGCTCCGACCACTTCCACCAGCTCTGGCTCGACAACATGCCGCAGTTCCTGGTCGGCAAGGCGCCGTTCTACGACGCCAACTGGTATAACGAGGAACGCGAGTTCGGCCTGCCGAAGATGCTGCTGCGCGGCCAGGAAGACCTCTCGTCCTACATCCTGCGCGAGGGCCTCGACGCCGGCTTCGACCTGGCGTTCAGCAACGAGCTGCGGATCGACCACAGCATCACCTGCCCGATCATCACCCTGCGCCCCGAGGCCGACCTGCCGATCGTGCCGATCTACACCAACATCTTCGCGCCGCCGCTGCCCCAGCCGAAGCGCTTCGTCCAACTCGGACAGACGATCCGCGAGCTGGTCGAGTCGTGGCCGAGCGACCTGCGGGTCGCGGTCATCGGCACCGGCCACCTCTCGCTCGAGCTGGGTGGCCCGCGGCAGTTCGGCCCGCACGGCCCCGACCCGGAGTTCGACCGGCGCGCGGTCGAGTGGATCGCCAGCGGCGACCTCGACGGCTGCCTGTCCGAAGTCACCCTGGACAGCCTGCACGCACCCGGCAACGCGACACACGGCTTCATGGACTTCATGCTGATGATGGGTGTGGCCGGAGCGGGCGCGAAGGCCGACTACGTCGACTCCCTCGACCTGTTCCACACCATGGAGGCCTACTTCACCTGGTATCCGAACGGAGCGCCGGCGGCATGAGCGAGCGAAGCGAGCGCAGTCAACTCAGTCGCCATGGGTCTTGCTCCGCCGACCGAAGGGAGGCGGCGGCATGACCCGCTATTTGCTCGACAAGTTCCTCTACACCGTCGATCGCGACCCGGAGCTCGTGGAGAGCTACCGGGACGACCCGGTCGGCATGGTCACCTGGTGGGAGTCGGAGCGCGCGAACGCGGTGCTCAACTGCCACGGCGGCGAGGCCAGCACCTGGCTGCGTTTCGACGACGTGGAACGCACCGCACTGTCCACACACGACTATGTGAAGCTGTTCGAGCTGGGCGCCCACCCGTTCCTCACGCTGACGCTGTTCATCGCGATGTTCGAGCGGGACCACGCCGAGCCACTGGCCTTCCAGAAGCAGTACGCGGCCCGGCTCGCCCACGTTGACCTGCCCTACCCCGACATCGCGACATGAGCACGATGCGCGCCGCCGTCGTCGACCCCGCGGGCCGGCCGCCGCGGGTGGTCGACCGCGCCGTTCCGCCGGCCGGCGAAGGTCAGGTCCGGGTCGCCGTCACCGCGGCGCCGATCACCCCGCTCGACCTGCTCTGCGCGTCGGGCACCTCCTACTTCGGCGTCCCGGCCTGCCCCTACGTGCCGGGCGTGCAGGGTGTCGGCCGGCTCGACGACGGCACGGCTGTCTGGTTCCCCACCGACGCCGGCATGAAGCCGGGCGACGGCAGCATGGCCGAGCACGCGGTGGTGCCCGCCGCCGACCTGGCCCGGCTGCCGGAGACGGTCGACCACCGGCTGGTCGCGGCGCTCGGCCTGTCGGCGGTCGCGGCCTGGCACGCCCTGCTGGAGCGCGGTGAGCTGGCCGCCGGCGAGCAGGTGCTGGTCCTCGGCGCGGGCGGCGTGGTCGGCCAGGCGGCGGTCCAGATCGCCAAGCTGCACGGCGCCCGCCGGGTGATCGCCGCCGCCCGCTCGTCCGCCGCGCAGGAACGGGCACACCAGGCCGGTGCCGACTCGGTGGTCGCGATCTACGAGCAAGACGGCGTCACCTCGCTCGCCCGGCGACTCGGCGACGCCGCCGACGGCCCGGTCGACCTGGTGCTCGACCCGCTCTTCGGCGTCGCGGCCGCGGCCGCGCTGCGCAGCCTGCGGATCGGCGGCCGGCTGGTCAACCTGGGCAGCGCGGCGGCGGAGACCGCGCCGTTCGACTCGGCGACCCTGCGCAGCCGGTCGCTGCGGGTGCTCGGCTACACCAACAACGAACTCACGGCGGCGCAGAAGGCGGTGACGGTCAGCGAGATCGCCGACCATGTCGCCGCCGGTCGGCTGCGCACCGCCTACGAGGCGGTTCCGCTGGAAGCGGCCGCCGACGCCTGGCAACGCCAGGCCACGGGCACCGTCCCGGGCCGGATCGTCTTGACGATCTAGCCCAGGGATGCGGCCGGGCCGTCTCCCCCGTTCGGCCCGGCCGCATCCCACCCGCTAGCGGGCGAAGGGGCTCAGCGGGCGAAGGGGAAGCCGCCCTCGAAGAAGTCGAGGGCTCGGGACATCCGCTCCAGCGAGAACTTGAAGTCGTCGTGCATCGCGCCCATCACGGTGCCGACCACCGCACCGGCGAAGGCGCGGCTCTCCAGGTCATCCGGCGGCCGGTTGGCCCGCGCGGCGACGCCCTCGGCGAGCAGGGCGATCGTCTTCTGCAACTCGTCGAGTTGGGCGGCCCGCAACTCGGGAACCGTCCGGATCAGGTGCTGCCGGGCCATCTCCCGCTCGAACTGCTCCGGGTTCATGTTGTTGAACACCTGGTCCATCGAGCGGCGCAACGCGGTCAGCACGGGCACGTCAGCCGGCTCGTCCAGAAACGCGCGGATCATTATCGGGTCGTAGTCGTCGACCAGGACGAGCTGTTCCTTCGAGGGGAAATAGCGGAAGAACGTGCTGGGCGAGATGTCGGCGGCCTCCGCGATCTGCTCGACCGTCGTCTCGCCATAGCCCTTCTCGGCGAACAGGCGCATGGCCTGGTCGCGGATGGTGGCCCGGGTCCGCAGCTTCTTGCGCTCGCGGAGCCCGAGCCCCATCTCTGGTTCAGCCGGCATGTAGTGATTCTGACACCGGCAGCGGGTCGGCCACCGGCTGCCGCTCTGGGGTGGCCGGCGCCGCGGGTCGCCGGGGCAAAAGCCAGAACGCGATCGCGGCGGCCACCGCGCAGAACGCCACACAGACCCAGAGCGTCTGGTTCATCCCGCTGACGAAGGCCGTGCGTACGGTGTCCAGCAACGCCAGGTCCCCACGCTGGCTGGCCACGGCGACACCGACCGAGACGCCGTCGGAGACCGGCCGCACCGCCGCGTCACCGAGCCCGTGCTGGTAGCCGGAGCTGACCACGGTGCCGAGCACCGCGACGCCGATCGTGCCGCCGGCCTGACGCAGCGCCTGCACGACCGCGGAGCCGGAGCCGGCCCGCTCGACCGACAGCGCGTCCAGCGCGGCGCCCATCGTCCCCGGCAGGGCCAACCCCATCCCCACGCCGAGCAACGCGATCCAGGTGGCGGTCCACCCGTACCCGGTGTCGACCGTGGTCATCGCCCCGAG